>ENA-UOJS01000645-UOJS01000645.1-human-gut-metagenome-genome-assembly--contig:-C74-NODE-645-length-35720-cov-8.701696_pt1 | contig 35720 bp, 25 predicted proteins | sample MGYA00242355_ERZ723902 | MGnify/ENA metagenome assembly ERZ723902
AGCTTGTCGAAGAAGCCACTATCAACAACAAGCTTTTCTTCACGACCGGCGACCTGACTCTAAAGTCTGTAATGAACTAAATTCCGAGCATTTTTTCGGAAATAATTGCTCAAAAGTGTTGACAAATCCTTTTCTCGGTGATAGAATATATGGGAAGATGGTATAAAGGGCATCCTTATACCCAAATCACGCCGACGTGAGCCGGATACATAAAAAAGACCGGCGCTGACCGGTCGCAAAAAAACGACAATCTGCAATTCGCGTGTTGCGTCTGCCTTAATTTTATGCCGCCCGGTGGCGGCCGGGGCGGGTGCGGTGCGCGGCTCCGCAATGACCGCAAAGGACCGGCTTTTCTGCCTCGTCGGCTAAGTTCCCGCAAGGGGATTTGAGGGAGAAGGGTAAGGTCTGAACACGAACAAATCTCGTCGGCTAAGCATTACATAATAAAGTAGTGTTTGAGATGCGTGCGTGATCAGGTCGGGACGGAAAATTGCTGTTGTATACAAGAATTTCAGGAGGAAAGACAAGAAATGAAATCAGTTTCTAATCTCTCTCATGCCAAGGCCGTGCATGCGGTCAAAAGCATAGGGAAGGTATTGCTCCCTGTGGCTCTGCTGCTCGCGGCAATACTCTGTATCGGCGTCCTTGCCGGTGCTACCGTTGCTGATGAAGATGCCAAGTACATCTACATCGACGGAAGCTCCCACGTAAAGACTGTCGGCGGCAAGTCGGAAGTTGAGCCTCACCAGTACGCTGGCCCCGGCTGCGCTTCTGTTTGGACCTGCCCCTGTGGTGCTACCCAGGCTCACGAGTCTGACGGCAACCACGTAGAAAACTTTGTAGTTGCTCCCCAGTACCTCAAAAAGGCTGGCAAGTGCGCTGCTACAAGCACATACTACACAAGCTGCACTGCTTGTAACAAGGTTCTTACAAATACCTTTGTCGCCGGCGAGAAGTTCACCGACGGCAGATATCACTCCTTCACTGTAGAGAAGGTCGATGCCAAGTATCTTGACAACACACCTGTCTGCAACAATGCTGTTGAGTACTACAAGAGTTGCGCTTGCGGCGAGTCCTCTGCTAAGTATGAAGATTACGCTGTTAAGTTCGCAACCTCCAGCACATGGCCCCACACCCTTAAGCAGTACAACGGCGAGACTGATGATCAGCTCCCCGGCAAGCTTACGGTAAAGGATCTGGTTGTAACGGCTCCTACCTGCAGCGCAGCAGGTGTCTACCATGACTACTGCGGCGTTTGCGGTGCCGTTCTTGCTTCCACCAGCACCTACGGTTCTGCTGAACACTCCTATGCTAAGTACTACAACGCAACCTCTCACTGGGAAGCCTGCAAGATCTGCGGCGCTGTCAAAGAGGGTTCTGCCGTTGCCCACTCCTATGCAAAGGATGACAAGGCTACCTGTGATCATGAAGTAAAGTGCGAAGGCTGCAATTACGTTGCCCAGGCAAAGCTTGCTCATGAGCTCGTTCACACTGCTGAAAAGCCCGCTACCTGCATCGCAAGCGGTATTAAAGAATATTGGACCTGCAAGAACTGCAAGGCTATGTTCAGCGATGCTGCCGGAACCAAGGTGATCAGAGAAACCGAAACCATCAAGGCTCTCGGTCATGTTATCGATCCCAACGCTCCTGCCTGCAACCCCGGCAAGTGCCAGCGCGAAGGCTGCAACGAGACCATCAACGCATGGGAAGCTCACAAGTATGCTTCTGATGCTTACAAGATCACCAACGTAGAAGGCAAGAAAGTCACCGTCCAGAGCCCCGTCTGCGATGCCAAGTGCACCGTCTGCGGAACTCAGGTAAAGGCTAAAGGCCACGACTACGAGACCAAGAAGGTCGAACCCACCTGCACCGAAAAGGGCAAAGAGTGGAAAGAGTGCAAGGTCTGCCACAACGTCATCGACGTTAAGGAACTTGCTCCCGCCGGTCATAAGTTCAACACCACTGCTCTCTGCATGACTCCTGCCGAGTGCACAGTCTGCCATGTAGTGGTCGAGTCCCATCACGTTCTTCCTGCCAACTTCGATGCCTCCACTTTTAAGTGCACCGACTCCGTCAGATGCACAAGATGCGGCATGGAGCTTGCGGGTTATATGAGTCATGTTACCACCAGAGTTGAAGGTAAGGATGCAACCTGCACCGAAAAGGGCAACAAGTCCGGTTATAAGTGCTCCGCCGTTATCACCATCAACGGCGTTGATCGCCCCTGCACCTACCACGAGGGCGGCGAAGAGATCCCTGCAAAGGGTCACAAGTGGTCCGCTTGGAAGGTAACTGTTGAGCCCACCTGCCAGACAGTCGGTAAACAGGTTCGCACCTGCTCCGAGTGCCAGGAAACCGAGGAAAAGGATGTCGCTAAGACTCCCGATACTCACAAGTGGAGCGAAGATTATAAGAACACCCCTGAAAACCATTGGCGTTACTGCACCGTCCCCGGCTGCACTGCTTCCGATGTGATCGAAGCTCACAGCTACCACTACACCAAGGACGGCAAGAACTGGATCGATTCCAACGGCGCTGTTTGCCAGTACGACGGTGTCTGCAAGGTCTGCGGCTATGTCCAGAAGGCTTCTGCTGATCACAAGTACGAGTGGGCACACGACGATAAGAATCACTGGAAGGTCTGCTCCGTTTGCGGAACTACCACTGACAAGGCTGCACATGTTCTTGTAGACGTTGCCAAGAAGGACGCTACCTGCGGTAAGGACGGCTACGAGGCTCACAAGGCTTGCGAGTGCGGTTGGTCTAACGAGACCTGGAACGTCATCAAGGCGACAGGTAAGCACACTTGGTCTGCATACAAGAAGTGCGACAAGGACGGCAAGGCCAACAAGGATGCCAAGACTGCATATCAGTATCACATCAGAACTTGCACGACCTGTAAGCAGACTGAAAAAGCTAAGTGCGTAAGCGATGGTAAGCGCGACTGCCTTACCAGCAATAAGTGCAAGACCTGCAAGCTTGATATGATGAATACAAAGGGCAAACCGAGCGGTGCTGCTTACGGCCACGACTTCACCAAGTCTGAGACCGTTATCTCTGCTGATGCTCACTCCTGGACCTGCGCTCGCTGCGGCATCGTCGCCAGCGAAAAGCATGTTACCGACGCTGCACATCCCTGCCTCGCAGGTAAGTGCAAAGTCTGCGGAACTGCTATGAAGGCAACCGAAGAGCATAAGCCCGGAACAGTCGTTGGCACTGCCAGCGGTCACTCCTACACCTGCACGGTGTGCGGAACTGTTGTTACTTCCGAGCCTCACTACGTAACCGAAAACATGAACGACTGCACCAAGGGCCTCTACTGCAGCATCTGCAACTGGGAGATCCTTAAGCCCCAGGAAGGTCATGACTTCGACTACGCTAACGCTATCCCCGCTGTTGAGCCCACTTGCACCACCGACGGTCACACCGCCTGCTACAAGTGCAAGAAGTGCGCTGTCACCACCGCGTCCGCTGTGATCCCCGCAACCGGACACAAGTGGGTTGACGTTGCTGCTAAGGCTCCCACCGCTACCGAAGACGGCTACACTGCTCACAAGGCTTGCTCCGTCTGCGGCGAAAAGGACGCTTCCTACAAGGTTCTTCCTAAGACCGGCGTCGTTCGCGGTGACCTTGACAACGATGGTAAGGTAACTCGTGCAGATGCTATCTATCTGCTCAGATCCACCATCCTCTCCGCTCAGTATCCTCTGAACCAGGATTGCGACTTCGTGAAGGACGGTAAGGTAACTCGTGCAGATGCTCTCTATCTGCTCAGACATACCCTTACGCCTTCTCAGTACCCCCTGGACTGAGTTATAAAGCGATCCTCTCACGGTAAGTGAGATAAAATGCCGGCTGTCATGCAGTGGCAGCCGGTTGGATAAACTAACTGCATTCCTGAAATCCCGTGGGTGCCGCGTCCGCGCGGTACCTGCGGAAAAGGAATATAATATAATACCTGAAGGTCTCTTCTTCAGGTATAATAAAAGCGGAACCGATGCTCGTCATCGCTTCCGCTTTTATTGTATTTACCGCCCGTGGGCGGCTTTTTGCTTACTCCGGCATTTTTGCCGAGTATTTTCTTACGCCTCGCACAGTGTCGCCGTCGATCTGTAATGCGTTCGGACGGTCAAATTCGACCGTTATTTCCTTGCCTGTTAAAACGGTAACTATCTTTTTGTGCTTTACGTGTGTGCCGGAAAACAGACCGGGGAACACCGCCAGCGTGTGCAGTCTGCCCGAATCGTGCAAAACCACACAGCTCATTACCTTGCTGTTTCTGTCCTGCGCGGGAGCTACCATCATTCCGCCGCCGTAAAATCTGCCCTTCATGGCAGAGGCGAGCCACACATGGCGGAACTGTATTACACGCCCGTCAACAGTCACCTTTGCGTTCGGGCATTTGTATTTTCCAAGGCAAAGACCTATTGATATCCTGGCATAGTTTATATCCGTTTCTCCGCGCAGCTTCATGTCATCGGCGACCTCGCACGCAGTTCCGTCAATGCCGTAGCCTATGCCGTTTATAAATTTGCGCTCGATCCCGTTCACTTTGACGGTGGGGAGACCGGTGAGATATTTGTTTATCGTGGCAATGTTGTCCGTAACTTCGCTTTCAATGTCCTTCAAAAAGTCGTTGCCGGTGCCCGCGCCAAACAGCTTGACAGTGCAGGGAATTTCCTTGCCGTGCACATCGTTGGCAAAGCGGCTCAGCGTTCCGTCGCCGCCACAAATAATTATTTCGTCGTCCCGGCCCAGCGTGTCAATAAACGCACATACGTCAAGTCCGATAAGATCGGTCAGCTCTGCGTCTGGGAAGCGCTCCTTCTGCAATTTAATGGCGGCATCCTTGCCGGTGCTGTTGTTGGCAAGCGGATTAAAAAGTATATGTACCATAAGTTCGCCTTCCTGAATTTTAGAACAAACGTTCGATATAATCATATTGTATCATAATACAGCAGAAAAATCAATAGAAGAACGAAAAAAATGTCGAATTTCTGTCTTCTGACGTATATTGTCTTGACATTGAATGTCGAACGGTATATAATATCTGCATCGGAGGAACTGACATGAAGATTGAACTTAACGGTATCCCGGACGGACTTGAAGTGTATGAGCATACGGGCAGCGGTTACGAACGCACCATGCATTACGGCGAATGGCGCGTCGCCTTTCTCAATTGGGCTGAAAAATTTGATTTTTCATCTGATTTCCCGCCCGAGCGCCATATGCTCACCGATGAGGTGTTTGTTTTGCTTTCCGGTACGGCAGTGCTTGAGATCGGAACCGACAAAAAGCCGGTTCAGCTTGAACCGGAACGCATTTACAATGTCCGCGCAGGCGTCTGGCACCGCGTCAAGGTGAGCCGCGACGCCAAGCTGCTTATCGTCGAAAACCATTCGACCGGCCCCGAAAATTCGGAATATATGTATTGACCGCTCCCGCATACAAACCCGCATAAAAAACGAGGTGTTAAATATAACCCGTCTTGGGTTTTTTAACACCTCTCTTTGACTTTAGACCTTTACCGTCTTTTCCACCTTGGCGTTTTCGCTCACGGTTATCGAACCGCTGTATTCCACCGTCCCGATCCTGCACGAATCGCCTATCACAACGTCCGTCGCGCGCACAATGTCGGCTTCGGTGCATTCAAGCTCCACGCGGTCGGCTTCAATGGAGGTCGTCTTCATAAATATCAGATCTTTCATTTTAAAGAATCCGAATACGTTCCCGCCGCTCTTGCACTTTACCGTTATGCTTCCGCCGCCGACCGAGCCTATTTCAACAGCCATGTTGCCAAGCCCGACATTTATCTCAACTGTTTCGGCGTTCAAAAGCCCTTTGATGCGCGCCGCGCCGCTCAAAACCACCTTTTCCGCGGAAACATCGCCCTCGGCAGACAGAGAGCCGGAAAAACGTCCCTCGCGAATGTCGATGTTCTTTCCGACAGACAGACTTCCCGAGCATTTTGCTGTGTCGCCGTGCAGGTCGCCGTCGATATGCGCGGCGCCGGATGAGGAAAATGTGCCGGAGCAGTCAACGCTCCCTTCAATGTGAGATGCGCCGGATGACGCAAATTCGTCGCATTTTATGCCGCCCTTGACGCGCGAGCTTCCCGATGACGCATAGGTCTTGCACGTTACCGCCCCGTCTATGCGACCGGAGCCGCTTATGTGTACGCTGTTGTATTCGCCGCCGCCGACCGAGCCGGAGCCGCTGATCCTGATATCATTCATTTTTGGATTCCTCCGTTGCAATTTTTGTAATGGTTCCGGTGATATCGATGGCTTCGCCGAGGGGACTCACCAGAAAGATCCCTTCGATCTCGTCAAGCGGAATGTTCTTTTCGCCCGACCGCCAGATAAGCCTGAGCGTCGGCGAGGGCAGGGGGGGAGTCGCCTTTTCGCCGCCGAGCCGTGCCGCTATCTCCTCAAGCGACATCGTGTCCTTGAGCGAAAGGATCGTTTCAATGCGTTCGGTTATTGCCGCACGGTCAAAATATGTTTCCTGACCGGTTGCCACCGCGCGCTTTATAAACCAATCCTCGGGTATCAGACCCATGCGCTTCCACCTGTAAAGCGCCCCGTAGGATATGCCGTACTTCAGGAGAAGATCCTTTTTGGTTATAAGATCGTTGCTCATATGCGCTCCTTTCATTGAATTTTGCCGTAACAACGTTACGTAACAATGTTATGGCGATATTATATCATAACATTGTTACGTTGTCAATAGACAAAAGCCGATTTTTCAAATCATTTCTTGATTTTTTTTTGATCGCACAGGGCAAAATAAGACCGAATAGCGAGGTCTTGTGGAATGAAAGAAATTCTTAAAAATAAAAAAGGAATGATCTGGATGTGCGCGACCGCGCTGGCGCTCGGCATCCTGTCGTTGGCGGTTTCCGCTGTGGTCTTTGCGGCTGCAAAGCGGGCAGACCGAGACGGAGCGGAGACAATGCGCGCTCTCGCGTTGGCGGACGCGCGCGAAAAGCTGCGCAGTGCATCCGCGGCTTTGCAGCTTGCCGAGTACGCATCGGAAAGCGCGGCGCGTACTGCCGCGCTCGCGGAGGCGCTTGAGGAGCTGTCCGGCGCCGGGACCGCACTGACGCAGGCGGGGCTGGGGAACGCCGCTCCGGGCGCGTTTGAGGTCATCAGAGAGTGCCGTGCGGCGGCTGTCGCCGTGCTGCACGGAGAAGGCGAACTGCCGGGTGAGGTCACGCAAAGGCTCCAAAGCCTTGTGGAGGCGCTCGGAGCAGATGACGTCGCGGCGGAAATAGAAAAAATCGAAAAAATCCCGACCGACAGCAGCGATACAGAGGAAAATGACAGAGGCTTTGACGGTTTGAATGCCGCCGCAGTTTACACCGAAGCGGCGCTTGAAGCCAAAGCGCGCGCGTATTTCGGCAGCAATACCGTGCTTGACCCGGTCGGAGGCGTCGGATTCCCGCCGGCGCTCGTGCTTTGCGGCGAAAACACCATGGTGTCAGTCTCGCGTTCATGCGGCGAATTGCTTGAGCTTTATTTTGACCGTCCCGCCGGAGAGAAGAAGCTCAGCGAGCAGAAATGCGCCGGGATAGCCGCCGACTTTCTTTCAAAGGAGGGGATACCGGCAGCATTGCCGCCGCCATCTGAGGTCATGAGCGACGATATGGCAGGAGCATACGTTTACGGGCTTACGGGCATGGCTCAGGGCGTTTGCATCGGCGTGCGCTGGGATACCGGCAGCGTCTGCTATTTTAACGCATATGAATATTACAGATAGTCATTTTTGACGCCGCAGAGCAAAAAAATCAGAAAAAAACGAGAAAAATCAAAAAAAATATTGACAAACAGCGTGATTTGTGATATCATATATTAGCATTCGGATATGGGGAGTATGATCCGCATTTTCGGTGCCGGTGTGACTCATTAGCTCAGACGGTAGAGCACTTGACTTTTAATCAAGGTGTCCGGAGTTCGAGTCTCCGATGGGTCACCAACAAAAGAAGGACAGACTTGCGGCTGTCCTTCTTTTGTTGCTAATCTATTTAACGACTTGAACTCCTCCAATCCCGAAGGGATTGGATATGTTTGCGTAGTAAGCAGAATGAAATCTGAACTCGCGATGGCGCAAACGGGAGTTCAGAGTCTCCGATAAAGAGTTTGCAGTGACAGCCTTGGCTGTCCTTCTTTTGTTGCTGACTAATCTTACGACTTGAACTCCCAACGGCAAAAAACAAAATGTTTTTTGCCGTTAGCGGCATTTGCCTCGGCGGCTGAACACCGCCGTTTTGCCGCTAAGCGCTTCTGCGATTTGAAAATGCCACACGGCAAAACCGGCAAAGCACGAATTAAAATGCCGGTTCCTGCCCGGCATTTTAATTCAGCGGCTGAATATGTTTGCGTAGTATGAAGAATGAAATCTGAACTCGCGATGGCGCAAACGGGAGTTCAGAGTCTCCGATATAAATGCTTTGCGTTTGTTGCAGACTTATTTAACGATTCGGACTCCCAACGGTCGGCATTTGCCTCGGCGGTGTGTTCATCCGTCTGTTCAATATCACAGGGGTGTTAAAAAGCTCATGTTGAGCTTTTTAACACCCCTGCTGCTTTATTCTGCTTCGTGACCGTGAACGACCAGCTCACGGGTGTTTATCGCATCAAGTCCCGTGGTGTTGCCGTTGACTTCTCCTCCGCGATAGATGCCTATGCGGATGTATTTGCCGGACACGCCCGCCATAGAGAAGAGCACCTCGACCGTGGGGTTGTTGCCGTTCCACGGGTCGGCGGTCTTGTTGCTGACGCTCTTCAGTGACGCGCCGAGAACATCATAACAGGCGGATTCGACCTTGGTCCATGTCACGCCGTCGTCGCTCACGAAAACGTCCTGTGCCTGCGGGAAGCCCTTAAGACTGCCCGACATATAGCCGATAGCGTCAAAGGTCATTTTCTTACCGAAATTCAGCGTTATAAGCCCGGTATAGTGCGAGCTGTTATCCATTTCGCCGGTTATACGGTACATATCCTCGTCAAAAAACATGGCAGCCATGTAGGACGAGCCCCAGTGACCGTTCACAAGGTTCATCACCGAGTTTGTAACGCCTGCGGCGGTGCTTGTGTTTATCGTTCCCTTTTTGCTTGCGTCCATGCTCAGTATTCCGATGACGGATACACCGTATCCGATATCTGCAATATCCGCCTTCTGCGCATCGGTAAGCTCCTTGTCCGAGCATTCGGACGATGCGACCTTATCCTTGTCGCCGCGTATGCCCGAGAACGTCTTGCTCGCATCGGTCTTGAGCGTCATCCATCCGTCGCCGGTAACGGTAGAATCGCGCATTACGACCGAAATTATCGGCGATGACGGCACGGAGGTGAGCATTTTCGTCTTTGCGGAATCGACATATGACTGCTTTGCGACATAAACGACTCCGACCGACGACGTGCGGTAGCTTTCGTCTACCGGCGCGCCCTCACGCACGATAACGGATGCCGCCTCGCGCAGCGTGGCGGCGTATGCGGAATTGACCGAGCCGTCATATGTGAGCGTGGCGGGATCGACGCCGAAGATACTGCCGAAGATCGTCCACGCTATCAGATAGCTTCCGTTGGGACCGGGGTGCTTGCTGTCGGTGTGGTAAAGCTCGATCTTGGGGTTTTCGGTAAACACCTTTGTGAACGCCGCACCGGCGTACATCACGGGAATGTTCAGCTCGGAGCCGATGGCGGCGTACGCGGCGCGGAGCTTCATCTCCATGTCCGCGGTGCTCTTGCCGTACTGGGCAAGTCCGGAATGACCTGTTTTGTAGCCCCATGTTTCGTACAGCCACAGCTCGGCGCCGTGAGCGTCGATGAGCTTTTTGAATTCACGGCAGGAGTCGTAAAAATTGCCCGGATCGGATATGGGCAGGTAGCTCTGCTCCTGGATGATAACAATGTCATACTTGTTGGCATTTAGCTTTGAACGTAGCTGCTTGCCGTAGGTATCCTTTTCATCAAGGAACATACGGAGCGTGTACGCACCCTTGTAAACGGTGTCCACGACTACATCGTAGCCGGCATTTTTGGCTATGTTGTAGAAGATGCCGTTCGGCTTGTTCATATCGTTGTAATATGTAAAGCTGTTGCCGATGAAAAGCACGCGGTATTTCGCCGACTTGTCGCGCGGTGTGAGCACGGCAGGTGCCGGCGCTGTGGTTTCGGTGGTCTCCGGGACAGTGGTTTCAGGATCGGGCGCTGTGCTGTTATCGGGCGTCGGCGCTGTGGTCGTATCCGGCTCCGAGGTCGCGTCATTTCCCGTGCCGCCGTTGCAGGCACAGAATGCTGTCAGTACAAATGTCGCGGTCAGAAGCGCGGCAATTATTCTTCGTAGATTTTTCATAGCTGTGATCTCCGTATTTTCTGATATAGTGTGCCTTGGCACACATGGTATAATTATAACATACCGGTGCGGCGTACACCAAAATATATCACATTAAATGAAAACTATATCACAGAGTGACGTATAAAAATGGGGCTGCCCGAGACACGGACAGCCCCATAAAACGGTGTTTGGCGCCGCTTTCCGGTCAGGCGATCTTATTTCTTTTCTTTGGTGAAGGTCAGTGAATCGACCTTGATGTAGTCCTTGCCGATCTCAAGAGAGGACTCGCCGCCGTAGGACTTTGCCTCTTCATCGCCGAACGTCATGGTGATGGTGGTTTTGTCCTTGCTTATCTCATATGTTCCCTCGCTTGTGCCGGTCTTGCCGGTGAGTGAGAGCTTGGGATAGGTGAGCGTCACTTTGCCGCCGGATTTGAATTCCAGTGACAAGCCGAGCAACTCGTTGGTGTACTTTCCGGAAAGAGAGTTGCCGCAGGCGCTGAGGAGTGCGGTGAGCATCAGCGCTGCCATAAGCAGGGCTGTGATCTTAACGATCTTTCCCGTGGTTCTGCTTTTTGTCATTTTGTTTTCCTCCATTGTGTCCGGGCTGTATGCCGCGGAGCATTTGACGCGCCGCCCATTTCCGGACGTACCTTTTTAATATTATACCATGTGCTTGTTGGTCTTGTCAATGCCGATCGGTAATAATATTGGCATATTTGACCGATGTGAAAATATTTTTCGATAATACGGTGTAAAAAACCGATACCGTAGGTAACGGCACTTGAAAAATCCCGCGGAAGATGCTATAATGAGTTCATCTTTAGCGAGGGGGAGGTACTGCCATGCTTGCGATATTCATGACGATAGAAAACGACGGCGAGCGAAGGCTTGCCGAAGAGCTGTATCTCTCATACCGCGGCAGGATGTACGGCATCGCGTATTCGGTGCTACATAACCGTGAGGATGCCGAGGACACCGTGATGGACGCCGTTTACAGCATCGTAAACAATATTTCCCGTTTTATATCCCTGCCGCGAAACAAAACCGAGTCCTTGATAGTTATAATAGTCAGGAACGCCGCAATAAACCGATATAACCGCAACCGCCGCAGGGGCGTGCTTCCGCTTGACGAGGAGTATGAAAATATCCCGGACAGCGATCCGACTCCCGCGGAAATGTTCGGTGAAGCCGAGGATTATGAGGCGCTGCTTGCCCGAATACGCTCGCTTGAGCCGATATACCGCGATGTACTGCTTCTGAAATATCTTGACGGTTGCGACAACGCCGCGATAGCGGCGCTGACGGGCGTGACCGAAACGACGGTCCGCGTGCGCCTGATGCGTGCGCGCGCACAGCTTGCAAGGCTGCTTGACGGAGGTGCCGACGATGGAAAATAAGAATATATCCGCCGCTCTGCGCCGCATTGAGCTTGACAATGCCGCCGAGCTTGAGGGAGCGCCGCACAGCCACAGATTTTCCGGTGAGTTCGACCGCCGCGCCCGCGCCATATGCCGCGGCGAGTCGCCCGACGTGCGGCGGACGCGCCGCATCTCACTGCGTGCCGCCCTGCTGATAGCGGCGCTTGTCTGCATCCTTCTTGCGGGGTGCGCCGTTGCGGTGTATAAGTATTTCACCCGATATATACCCAATTACGGCATCGTCGATATGTTCAGCGATGTCAAAATGTTCGCGACCGAGGAGGAGCTCGCCGTGGACGATATGAGGGTCGAAACCGTTTTGTATATCAGAGACGGCGACTCCGGCACCGTCCGGCTTTGGGCATCCGGACCCGCACTGTCAAAAGGCTGGGGAGATAATAGCTGGAGCACGACGCCGATATTCACCCTGAAAACTGACAACGGCGAGTATCCTGTCCTTGCGACGAGCGCTTCGATGGGGACCGACAGCGGCTTTTACGAGTGTGAGGTGCAGGATGTCGGTGCCTTTGACAGTGCGGCGCTCGTCCGCGGCGGCTCTGAAACACCTCTCGCTTTTCGGGATATATCCGAGAAGGGATATACGGTCTCCGCATGGGCGGAATATGACGGTATCACGATCAAGGCGCTCCCGCTGTATGCCAATAACAGGATCATCATTCTGGGTACGGAGGGGATCGCCGATGCGAATTACGTATCTGCAACGCTGACCGTCTGCGATTCGCTCGGAAACACCGTAAATACCGGCTCGGGGAGCGAGGAGAACGGGTGGTTCGTATTGACCGCCGGGAAAAAGCTGCCGGGCGAGATCGTAAAGATAGAGATCGACAGCCTGCGCGTTCGCTGCGCGCTGCCCGAGAGAGACGACTTTGAATTTTCCGTCCCGGCGGCTGACGGCGAGTATGCGCTGGACGGCACACTGCTCGACAGCGATGTTTTTACGGAGAAAGCCACCGGCATAAGGCGCGAAGGGGACTACGTGTACCTGACAACGAACATCGATGCACATAAGTACCTGCCGCTGACCGATTTTTATGTTTATTATGATTCTACCGATGTGCGTATCGAGGATCAGTACATGGTCGGGACCTATACCGTAGTTTATAAGCTGAAGCTCGGCTCCGGTACCGACAGAATCGCGCTGACCGCCGGGGAATACATGTACATGATCCGCGACGCGCAGAATGAACCGCTCGGCACGATCGAGATCCAAAAGAGCAGGTGAAAATCCAAAGGACCGCATTAAATTTTGCGGTTCTTTTATTTTTTGAAACAGACGAGCGCGCCCGATTGTTATATAAGACAGAACCGAAAGGAGAACTGTATATGAAACGCTTGCTTTTAATGCTGACGGTCGGCGTCATGCTGCTCGCGCTTATGTCCTGCGGCGGGCAGAATAATAAGCCGGACGAAAAAACTTACACAGACAATTACGTTTACACCATGTGGCGGACGCCGGACACCTCGGTATCCACGCTTTACCGTATAAATGTCATAAGCGCGGTCGGCGTTCCGGTATGTCCCGACCCGCTGTGCGGACACGATACGTCCGCCTGCCCCTTTTACGGCATCAATACCGCCGGATCGGATATCGTCGGAAGCGGTATATACTACCTCCGGGACAGCGTTCCTATGCGGTACAGCAGGCAGGTCTGCCGCTTCGATCTGGAAAAGGGCAAACTCGATATCCTGTATGAAAACAGCGCCGCAACAGTGTCAAGGCTGTTCGTTTTTGACGGCGGCATTTATTTTTTCGAATTCGTTGACAGCGGCAATGAGACCCCGGTATATTCATTCCGTCTTATGCGTTGCGATATCCGCAATGGCAGTATCAAAGACCTCGGCTGCACCGTGACCGGTCAGAATACGAGGATATACGCCTGCGATGGCGGCAGACTGTACTGGGATACCGACAGCGGCTCCGATGCGGCTTACTTTTCCACCGACACCGATGGCAAAGACCGTAAAGACGGCGACAGGCTCTACGATAGCCGCAGCTACGGTGACAACAGCGTCATGATAGAGAATGTTCAGCCGATAGGCACTCGTTTCATCAATATGTATACCTGCGATGTCGTAAGCCGTAGCCTTACCACCGGTGAGACGTCGGTCATAATCAAAAACAACCCGTCATTTCCGATGGTCTCATGCGGCAGGGTGTTTTATTACAGATATCAGGAGGAGCCGCTCCTTGTGGGACACGTCTTTAACGAGGAAAGCGGCGAGCTGCAGGAGCTGTTCGACGCGCGTGGCACAAAGCTGTATGTCTGCGATTTTGACGGCCGGAACGACCGCCTGCTTTGCGATATCGCCGACAGCGGTTATCTGTTCGGGATAACAAACAATATGCTGTGGAGCTCCGGAAACGGAGAATATTACTGCACGACGCTGATCAGCTACCGACTCTCTGCGGACGACCGGACAGTCGAACGCGGTGACAACGCGATCGTTGTCATAAATGTAAAAACGGGGAGCTACAAAATTGCGGAAATGGAGTGAGCGCATCATGAGAGGATATGCCGCATTGCTCCTCCTGCTTGCCGCGCTGATCTGTGTAGGCTGTGCCGGTGCAGACGGTGAAGTATCGCAGGAGAGGGACCGCAATTACACGGATAATTGCATTTATGCAAATATGAACGGTACATTTTATCGCTTCAATACGGATAACGCCACGGCGTCGCCGCTGTGCCCCGACCCGCTGTGCGGGCATAACGACAAAAGCTGTCCGTTCTTCCACATAAAAGGCGCCCCGGTCTTTCGCGGACAGTACATATATTATCTTTCGGGCGGTCCGGATATCGGAGGAGCGACGCAGTTGTGCAGCTTTGACCTGAAAAGCGGTCGGTATGAGGTGCTGTACACTGCGACGGGCGGAACGCTGTCCGGTATGAACGAAGACGGAGGATATGCTTATTTTGATCTCAGCCGAACGTCCGATAGCGGAACGGTCGAATTCCTGCTTGTAAAATGCAATGTAAAAAGCAAGGCGGTCACCCGGCTGACCGAAGCTGCCGTGCCGGTCCCGCAGTTCCTTGTTTCCGCTCATGACGGAAGGCTCTTCTGGAATACAGGCTCGGGGGAATATTACTCGACCGATACGGCGTATCAGAACAGGATCGACGGCGACAGAGGCTATGCCGACGGACTTTCGGACGGAGACTTTGCCTTTATAGTTGAGCCGACAGGGGAGATAAAGGGCGTACCCGGAAGCAGGCTCCCGGCATTCCGGCTGTTGCGAAAGGATCTGACGACAGGGGAAACGGTCACGGTGATCCCCGAAATGTGCTCTTTCCCGATGATATATCGTGACTGCATTCTTTATTTCAGATTTCAGGATACCGTTCCGCTTGTCGGATATATGCGTGACGAGTATTCCGGCGAACGTATAGCCGTCACAGATAAAAGCGGAGGTAAGCTGTATATGTGCGATCCGGACGGTACGAACGAGCGGCTTCTGTGCGACATCAGCGATTCCGGGTGCACTTTCACCGGTGCTGTTGGTGTCTCCGGGAAAAGCGGGACAGGCGATTTTATCGGCATTGAGCTGTACACCTACGACATGGACGGGGAGTATGTTCGGCGCGGGAAAAGCGCGCTTCTGCTCGTCAACATCAAAACCGGAGAGAACAGGATAGTGAGGATCGACTGATATGCTTGAATTGAAGAATATATCCAAAAAATACGGCAGGGTGACTGCGCTTAAAAGCATAAATATCACCGTGGGAAGCGGTATATACGCTCTTCTCGGACCAAACGGGAGCGGAAAATCGACGCTTATGAATATAATTGCCGGCATTTTGCCGCCGTCGGGCGGAGAGATACTTTACAACGGGAAAAGCGTGCACTCGCTCGGCGCGGCATACCGTGAGACGGTGGGATATATGCCGCAGTACCCCGGCATGTACCCGTCGTTTACGGCGCGGGATTTCCTGCTTTATATGTCCGAGCTGAAGGGGCTTCCGCGCGGCAACGAGGGCGAGGTGGACCGCATACTGCGCCGCGTTGAGCTTGACGACTGCGCCGACCGGCGGATATCCGCGCTTTCCGGCGGCATGAAGCAGCGGCTGTCGCTGGCGCAGGCGGTCCTCGGCTCGCCGGGGATCATAATACTTGATGAACCGACCGCCGGTCTTGACCCCAAACAGCGCATTGCAGTGCGTAATTTCATAGCGGAGACGGCATCCGACAGGACGGTGCTGTGGGCAACACATATCGTTTCCGATATTGAAGGGATCGCCCGCGAGGCTGTCATATTGAAGCAGGGCGAGGTCATGGATATCGCCGCGCCGGAGGCGCTGATACAAAAGATGAACGGCAAGGTCTGGGGCGTTCACGTTGATCACGCCGCCGCGGAGAGCTTCAGAAAAAAATACCGTATCTGCTCCACCGTTCCGGAGGCTGACGGTCTGACGCTGCGCCTGTTGAGCGATACCCCGCCATGCGAGGGCGCGGTGCCGCTTGCGCCTACGCTGGAGGATCATTATCTGTATATTTTCGGTGATGTGATATGAAGCTGATCGGATATGAGCTTAAAAAATTATTTTCGTCAAAGGGCATACTGCTTCTCGCTGTCGCACTGCTGGTCGCAAATGCGGCGCTGAGCTTTTTCGTGCCTTCCGAAACAGCCCCGGAACGGTCGGATGAAGAATATATCGCCGGGTATAGTGACGATATCCGGCGTGTGATACGGCTCGCGGAGCGGAATCTCGCCGATCTTTCCGCCGGCGGGGACGGATTCGTCGTTGATTATCAGAGAAAGGTGATCGAAAAGTACACCGCCCTTGCGGAGGGCGGACAGACGCCCGCGCCGATCAACGGTTGGGGCGAATATGTGTCGCTGACCGGGCGCGTCACACTGCTGCTCGCTCTGGCTGTCGTTACGGGGAGCGCGGTCATGCTGTGCGAGCAGGATCACGGAATGTTGAGCTTCCTTTGCATTTCAAAAAAAGGCGTCGGCGCGTATAAAGCAAAGCTGTGGCTGCTGCTTTTCCTCTCGGCGGGATCGGCTGCAGTGTTCTCGGCTGCCGATCTTGCCGTGTGCGGTATAAAATACGGCTTCTCGGGGATGCACGCGCCGCTCGTTTCGGTCCGGAGCATGGAGCTATGCCCGTATGCCGTAAGCATTGCCGACTATATCGTGATACAATATGCCGCCGTCACGCTCCTTGCCTTTGTCGCCGCAGTGCTTTCCGCGCTGATCGGCAAGCTGTCCGGAAGCTACATCTTCACATTTCTGTGCGGCGGTGCGGGCTGTGGCGCTCTTTACGCCTCCGGTTTTGATGTCAACAGCCTCTTTGCGCGCTACCGCGCGCTCGATCTGTTCGGCAGGGCGGCGGATGCGTTGCCGTTTTACGCGGCGGCTTTGCTCGTATCGTGCGCGTTCCTTTGCGCGGCATTCTGCATGGCAGGGAACAGGCGCACGGCATGGGGCGAATGGCTGCGCCGCGCGGAGCGAATGCTGTTCGGCAATATCACCTCATTGCTTGAAAAGGCGGCGAAAAATAAAAAACCGCGCCGGGCAAAGCGGCACGGTTTGTATGTGTATGAGCTTAAAAAGGTGTTCATCTCGTCAAAGCTGATATTGCTCGCGGCGCTCCTTCTCGGCGCAAAGATATACTACCTCGTCGGGACCGAACACACGGACGATCTTTACGAGCGTGAGTATCACCGGCTCTGCACCGCGCTCGGCGGCGAGCTGACCGATGAAAAGGCGGAGTACATCATGTCCGGACTCGCGGAATGCGAGGATATCATGTCGCGTCATGAGGAAATGCGGGAGTTGGTGCAAAGCGGAGGTATAACATCCTCCGCGTACAATGAATACCTGCAAAAGCTGTATGCCGCAGAGGTGAAAAAGGATGCATTGACGAGGCTGAACGAACAGAAGGACCGTATCGGATCACTGTGCGCCGAGGAAAAAAACGCAGAGATCGTTTACGATACCGGGTGGCTCACGCTGTTCTGCGCGGTACCGGACTTCTTCCTTTACGCGCTAATCCTCCTGCTTTTCGCCGGGAGCTATTCATTTGAGGCGCGTGCGGGGATGAGAGGACTGCTCCCGTGTCTTAAAAACGGGGGCAGAACGCTTGATGCGTTCAAATTTTCCGCCGCCGTCACCTCCGCCGCCGTGCTGTGCCTGATATTTATATCGACAGATATTTTCTTCATCGCGCGTACATACCCGCCGGAGGATATCGCAGCGCCCGTGCTGAGTCTGCGCGGTGTTGCTCCGTGGCTGGACGGACTGTCCGTCGGAGGCTATCTTATGCTGTATATACTCTGCAAAACGGTCGCGCATATGCTGTTTGCCGCGCTCGTTGTGGCGGCGGCAAAGCTGCTTTGCAGACCGATTCTCGTGATCCCGGCGGTCACGGCACTGACTCTCCTGCCGCATTTCGCGGTCGGCGGGCTTCCCGCATGGCTGGACGCCGCGAACCTCCTTGCCGCCCGTATCGGCTTTGCCGGGTGAGGCAGATCGGAATAAAAAAACGGACCCACTACAAGTAGTGGGTCCGTTTAGTGGTGGAGACAATTGGAATCGAACCAATGACCCCATGCATGTCAAGCATGTACTCTAACCAGCTGAGCTATGCCTCCGTCCAACGTGTGATATTATATCACATTCCGGACGAAAATGCAAGCCCTTTACGGATTTTTTTTTGAAAAAACCGTACTTTTTTCTCAGCTTTCCGCGGGTACAGGCTTTATTTCTGAAAAAACGGGGGATGCGGTGAGTCCTTCCTCGCTAAGGCGGTACTCGTAGCACCAGGCGTCTCCCGAGGTGCGCCATGCCGAGGGGGAGGCGTAAGAAAGGTTCCTGTCGGCGCAGTGGAGGTGTCCGAAGGCATTCGTGCGGGAGATATAGAGCTTTACTTCAACGCGGTGAACGCCGGCGGGGACATTCTTCCAACGCACCAGATAGGGAGCAAACGCGCCCGTGGTGGGCTTGCCGCCGTCAAGCGAGCATTCGTACACCGCCGCGCGGTATTGCGGCAGGCGCACCGAAAGGTCGCCGCCGGTGGTGGTCACGTCAATGAAATAGCTCACGCAGCCGCTGTAAAAGGGCAGTCCCTGCGTTGTGATTGTCTCAAAGCCCAGTGTTTCCGGCAGGGCTTCTATAACCGCGTGTGCTCCGGCAAGGTGAACGCCGAAGCTACCTGTCAGGTAGCACCATTCTATTGCCGTGCGTTTGCCGAAGGGAGCTTCAAGCTCCAGCACCGAAATGCCGGCGGGTATCGGCGGGAGAGCGACTGTTTTTATCGAGCGGTCGGTGAAGTAACCGTCGATGACCGAGGGCACGCGCACGCCGTTCAGCGTGATCGCGGTATCCTCCGCCGCTTCAAGAGCCAGGTGCGCGTCCCTTACGGGTATGCGGCTCTCGATCGTAAAGCGTAGCTTTACCGTATGCTCGGTCGGCTCTGCGGGAATGCACCAGGGCTGATTCGAACTGCCGCCCCACGGTGTCCAGCCGAGCTTGCGCCGCAGTAACGTATCTATGCGTAAAAGCTCTTCGGACGGCTCAAATTCGCCGCCGTCAAACGAGAATTCGGCGCGGTCGAACAGAAGTACGTTCGGCTCGGAAAGCGCATACGGCGCGCATGCGGGAATACGCAGGGGGACCTCAACGGTCTTCTGAGCGGCGGCAGGGCTCCATGCCTCCTCTGCATCGCAGGGATCGAGACGGATAAGAAGGCTGTCATGCAGCCAGAGTTCTGCGGGAATGACTGTCGTATCGCCGCTGTGCGAGAAGCGGCAGGGCTTTATCTTGCCGCTCAGAGTATCATAAAGCGTTGCACGGTATGTGCCCTTGACGGTGATCTTTATCTTTTGCTTTCTGGAGATGTCCTTGTTGTACGGGAGCTTTCCCTGTGCCACAAAGAGCCACAGTCCGTCGCCGTCGCGGCGGAGCTGGTGTACGAGAGAACTGGTAAGCTCGCCGTTTGCCTGGCGGATGTCAACGGTGCGGTAGCCTTCAAGCGCACCGAGAAGCGCGCCGCGCGTAAAGCTGATGTGCTCGGCTTCCGCCCAGAGCTTTGCGGGAATATCCGAGGGACGTGCGTCAAGATATTTCGGCGCGTCGCCCATGAAAATCAGCTTGCCTCCAGCACGGCGGAAAGCGTCAAGACGCTCGCAGGTGGAGGCGCGAACGGTCTCACAGCCCGGAACGATTATGACGTCGTATTTCATATTTCCGACCTCAAGCGGCGCTCCGCCGCGCTCGCAGAGGGAGGGAAGGAGCGATTCGGAAATATAGTCGAAGTCCACAGAGCCGAAAAGCAGCCACTCGGTCACGTTTTCAAAGTTGGTGTCAAGCTCCTCGCGCGCAAGAGCGGTCTGTTCGGCGGGACCCCAGTGGATCCAGCAGGACTCCACGGGATGTATAACGCCGACGCGGATCGCGGGGGTGCCGCGTGTCATGGCGGTGTTCACGCGGGCAAAATGATCTTCAACATAGCGGTATTTCGGATACCACGGCGACTGATAGTTTATCGAGGCGGGGTAGTCGCGCTTGGCTTCACCCTCCATCGAGACCCACGAGAGGTGCGGAACGCGCACGGTAACGCCGAGCGCTGCCTGCCAGTCGCCCTGCAGCTTGTGGCCGCGGAAGTCGAAGTCCCAGTCGGTGACGCCGTAAAGCTCGCTCATAACGCCCTCGCGGCCGTATTGATGAGCGACAGAAGCTGCCTGCTTTGCGGTAGTATATTCGCGGCGGTCGGCAAGCATATCTATTCCGGGCAGGGCAAACGCGCGCAGTGAGCGCATCACCTCTCCGACGGCTGAGGTCTGCGAGGTGAGCGAGGGCTCGCGCATCATGTGACCGGTAAGCGCAATGCCGTGTGCATCGCACCAGGTGCCTATGGTGTCCGAGAACGCCCGGGCAAAACGCTCGCAGGCGTGGTCATGATAGTGATATCTTGCTGTGGAAATGCCCTCCGGAAGCTCCCAGATGAGTTCGGGAACGTGATCGAGCACCGAGTCGCCGTATGCGGCGCGGAAGGTGTCGTCGAAATCGTCTGTCCACGGCAGGGCAACGTCCTCAAGCGACGATGCGAACTTAAGCGTCTGCTTGTGCGTGAACTGCGGTTCATCGGTGAATATTGCGGGGACCACTGTGCCGAAGCGGTCGCCGATCTCGCGCAGATAAGCCTCGTGCGTTACCTCCACAAAGCGTTCTATGGCTGCTTTGTCCATCGTGTTGACATATGTATAGCCGTTGTAGCGCGGTGTAACGTGAGGGGATTCGAGATATGCATAAAATACGCGTCCGCCCTCGTCGGCGCTTTCGCCGTCGGCGAGCCGGCGGTATGAGGCGAGGCGGAAGTTCTCGTCAAGCGTTACCGAATAACGTGCGATGAGCCTGCCGTTACCGCTGCGCAGGGCGGTCGCCTGCTCGTTGCCTACGCGTATCTTACCGCCGACCTCCTCGTATGAGTACGGCGTAAACAGCAGATAGCGTATGCGGTATTTTTCATCCTTGGTAACAAGACCGCCCGCAAAGCCCGAGGGCCAGCGGTCCTCGTCGTAAAGCCATGCAAGCATATGGCTTTGCTCGGCTTTGTCAACGCAGGTGTGTATTAAAGACATGAACTCGTCGCTGAGGTAGGGTGTCGCCATGCCGGAGCGTACATGCATGTGGTATCCGCCAAAGCCCATCTCGCCGAGTATGCCCGCCTGACGCAGAAGCTCATCGCGGTCAAGACGGCAGTTCCAAGACCAGAAGGGAGCGCCGCGGTATTCGCAGGTCGGAGCGGCAAAAAGCTCGCTGCTCAGTTTTTCGTTTTTATTTTTCGGATAAAGCATATATTGCCTCGCTTTCGTCAGACGCGCTGCGACAGCACGTCGCGCTCGTACTGCTTTATTGTGTCAAGCCAGCTTCCGTCCGCGGCAACTCCCGCGCGGGTGCAGAATTCCTCCCACACAGCGCCGAAGGGCATGGTCTTCAGCTCTTCGTGAGCGGCAAGCAGATCGGTAAAGCGCCCTTCGTTCTGAAGGCGCGCAAGTTCTTCGTGCGGAGTGAGCATAGCGTAAAGCAGCGCCTTCTGGAGGTTGCGCATTCCTATGACCCATGCCGCAATGCGGTTTATGCTCGCGTCAAAGTAGTCAAGCGCGAGGTATGTGCGGTCAAGCGCGCCGCAGCGCACGACCTCCTTGGCTATCTCGCGTGTTTCGTCGTCGAAAAGGACCACATGGTCGCTGTCCCAACGCACACCGCGCGTAACATGAAGCGCTATCTTGTCCGCAAACAGGAGCATGGAGGGTATCTTGTCGCTGACGACCTCGGTGGGGTGATAGTGCCCGTTGTCCATAAGCGGCACAAGTCCGTTATGCGCGCTGTATTCAAGGCAGAATTCCGCGGAGCCGACGGTGTAGGATTCAACGCCGATCCCGAATACCTTTGATTCAAGCGATACGTCAACAAGCCCGCGGTCATATCCGGCGCCGAGGATGCGGTCGAGTGAATCCGCAAAGCGGCGGCGCGGACCCTGACGGTCTGCGGGGGTGTCCTTATATCCATCGGGGATCCAGATGTTCATGAGGCACTTTTTGCCCGTTGCGCGCGCAAAGTATTCGGATATGCGCAGGCAGGCTATGCCGTGGCGGATCCAGAACTCGCGCACCTCTTTATCGGGATTTGAGAGGGTGAGCCCCGAGGCTGCCATCGGGTGCGAGAAAAATGTGGGGTTGAAGTCGATCCCGAGACCGCGCTCGTTTGCAAATTCCACCCATGCCGCAAAATGCTCGGGGCGAAGGGCGTCGCGGTCCGCGCGCTCGCCGTCGCCGAATACGGCGTACGAGGCATGCACGTTTATGCGATGCTTGCCGGGGATCAGAGAGAGCGCCTTGTCTATATCATGCATAAGCTCGTCGGGCGTGCGTGCCGCACCGGGATAGTTTCCCGTTGCCTGGATACCGCCGTCAAGCGAAGTCGCGCCTTCAAAGCCGCGCACATCGTCGCCCTGCCAGCAGTGCATCGAGATGGGGGTAGCAACAAGCGTCGCAAGCGCCGCTTCGGTATCAACGCCGAGCGCGGCGTAACGCGCACGCGCGGTCGTGTAGATAGTATTTTCATTCATAACCGTATACCAGCCTTTCAGTCAGTTTGCTGAGTCTATTATACAGCATTTTCGGCTGTCATGCAATAAAAAATTCTCTTTTTTCGTATTATACTCATCCGATAGGTCAAAAATCCTTGCTGAGGTGATGTTATGAAATACATGAGAGTGCGCCGCCGAGCGGCTATCGCCGCTCTTGTTCTTTTTGCGGGCGGTACGGTCTATTGCGCCATTGAGGTCATGTGGCGGGGATATACGCATATATCGATGGCGGTATGCGGCGGGATATGCTTTTATATTATGTATCTTTCCGAGGCGGTGCCGCGCTTTCGCGCGCTGCCGCTGCCGCTGCGCGCGCTTGCGGGAGCGGGAATAGTCACCGCTGCCGAATTTGCAGCCGGGGATATAGTCAACATCCGTCTCGGACTCGGCGTATGGGATTACAGCGGGCTGCCGCTGTCGCTCATGGGGCAGGTGTGCCTGCCATACTCGGCGCTGTGGTTTTTGCTGTGCCTTGCGGCGTTCCCGCTCTGTGACCTTATGCGCGTATATATATTCGGAGGGTAAAGCTCATTTTCGCACCCACCGCGGCATAGAATTATTCCGGAATCTTTTTTTACGAGGACTCGGATATGCCGGAAAAGGAACAGAGCCGCGCAAGAACGCTCATATACAATTCTTTGCTGATGTCGGCGGCGGCGATCGTGATGCGCACGGTCGGCGTCGGCTTCAGCGTGTGGATATCAAACCGCGTCGGCGCGGAGGTGATGGGACTTTACTCTCTCTGCACCGGCGTTTGGGGCTTTGCCCTGACGCTGGCTACCTCCGGCGTCAATCTTGCAACTACGCGCACTGTCGCCGAGGCGCTCGGCGTCGGTGAGCGCGAGGGCGGCGGCACGGCGCGTGCCGCGCTGCGCCGCGCGCTGATATATGCCGTTTCCTTCGGCAGTGCGGCGGCGGTGCTGCTCATATTCGGAGCAAGATTTATCGGGCTTCGCATTTTGTGCGATGAACGCACGGTGATGCCGCTGCGCCTGCTCGGTATATCGCTGCCCGCGATATCGGTCTCGTCGGCGCTTACGGGGTATTTTTCGGCTGTGCGCCGGGTGTGGAAGAGTGCGCTCACGCAGGTGTGCGAGCAGGCGGTAAAGATCTTTTCGGTCGCGGCGCTTCTCGTTCGCCTTATGCCGCTCGGTGCGGAATACTGCTGCACCGCGCTCGTGCTCGGCGGGGCGATATCCGAGATCCTTTCATGCGCGGTCGGATATATCCTGTACCGCGCCGACCTCGGGCGGCATATAGGGAAGGGCAGATCGCGGCTCGGCGGGCGCGAGAGCACAAAAAAGCTGCTTATGACCGCGGTCCCCGTGTCGCTGAGCGCTTATGTGCGCTCGGCGCTCACAACGGTCGAGCATATACTTATCCCCGCCGGACTTGAAAAATTCGGCGCGGAGCGCGGCGCAGCGCTTGCCGAGTACGGATTGCTGAATGCAATGGTCATGCCGGTGGTCATGTTCCCGTATGCGGTGATATATTCCTTTACGGGACTGCTGATACCGGAATTCACCGCCGCCGCGTCGCTCGGACAGCGGCACAGGATAAGCTACATCTCGGGGCGCGTATGGCGGCTCACGATGATATTCGGCGTCGGCGTTGCCGGACTGCTCATATGCTTTGCCGATGAGCTGGGGCTTGCGCTTTACGGCTCGGACGAGGCGGCGCGGCTCATCCGCCTGCTCGGACCGCTCATGCCTGTGATGTACCTCGACACCGTTACCGATTCGATGCTCAAGGGACTCGGCGAGCAGGTTTACACCATGAACGTGAATATTGCCGATGCCGCTATGTCGGCGCTTCTTGTTTATCTGCTTTTGCCCGCCTTCGGACTTTCCGGCTACATTGCGGTGCTTTACATAAGTGAGATCGTAAATTTTGCTCTCAGCGCGGCAAGGCTTTTGCGTGTCAGCGCCATGCGGCCGCGCGTGATGTGCTGGGTGTTCGCGCCTGTATTTTCGGTGATAGGAGCCGCCTCAACGGTAAGACTATTGCTCATGCTGTTGCCGCCGGTCCCCGCGGGTTGTCCCGCATGGCTCGCACTCACCTGTCACATGGGACTTACCGCGCTGCTGTTCGCCGCTTTCCTGCGCGCAACGGGATGCGTTGACAGCGAGCTTGCGGGGTGGATAAAAAGATCGTTGCGCCTGCGCGCCGGGGCTGAGTGACACGCCTGCCGCACGAATATATATTTTCGGGACCGCCGCGCCTGTGCGCGTCAGTCCCGAAAGCTATGCCTTTTTAATACAGCTTATATTTCAGCCGCAGGTTATCCGCTATCATGGCGATAAATTCGGAATTCGTCGGCTTGCCGCGGTTGTTTTGTATGGTGTAGCCGAAATATGAGTTCAGCGTTTCAACATCGCCGCGGTCCCATGCGACCTCTATCGCATGACGTATCGCACGCTCGACGCGAGACGTGGTGGTCTGATATTTCTTTGCCACGGTCGGGTAAAGCACCTTTGTTACCGAGTTTATCACGTCATTGTCGCGCACCGTCATAAGGATCGCCGTGCGCAGATACTGGTAGCCCTTTATGTGTGCCGGAACGTCTATCTGATGTATTATTTTCGTTACCTGTGTTTCGATATCCGGCGTGCGCTCGGGATCCGCTGTCGTAATATGCCCCTGCGCCTTCTCCGAGCGGGCGCGTGCGAGACTCCGTACATGGTCGGCAAGGCTGTCGCAGTCCACCGGCTTCAAAAGACACATAGCCGCGCCCGCGTTCATAGCCTCAACAAAAACATTCTGATTCGATACCATTGAAAGCACAACAAGCGCCGGCGCCTCGTCCGGTGCAAAGCTCATACTGCGCACGCCGCGTACCACGCCTATGCCGTCGAGCTTTGAAAGCCATACGTCCAAAAGCGCCACTGCGGGATGGATCCGTGAAATGAGCTCAAGTGCTTCCTCGCCGTTCGATGCCTCATATATCGCACCGAAACCTGCCCGGCGAAGGCCGTCGCACATCGATCTGCGCATTTGCGCGTTTTCATCCGCTATTATTATCTTTGTCGTGTTATCCATTCCTCTTCCTCCGTTATATGCTGGGATTTGACAGTAATATTATACCAAATAATACCAAAATTTGCAACAGAAAATAAGGAAAATGTTGCACAAAAAACGTTTACGGGAACTGTCTAATATCACCAAAAAAACTTTACAAAACCTCTAAATATGCCGTTTTGTGAAACACGTGATAACTATATGTAGTGTTGTGTTGTATTATGCCGAAACCCGCCGGAGAGGTCCCCCGGAGGGTTTTTCCGGGCGGTCGGTGCATATTAATCTGTATATACGGTATAATTCATCAAGCGTTCACAAAAATAGATTATAATAGAATCTGCCGCCGAGCGGCGGCTTGAAAGGAAAATTGTAATGTCGGAAAAAAATAAAAAAGACCCCGTTGCCATAAAGACGTCCATTGGAGGTCAGGCGCTTATCGAGGGTATAATGATGCGCGGACCCGCAAAGACCGCGATGGCTGTCCGGCGTCCGGACGGAACGATATGCCTTGAGGAGTGGCAAAACAAGAAAAACACACGCTCGCCCATCACAAAGCTTCCTATAATACGCGGCGTGTTCAACTTTGTCGATTCAATGATAGTGGGCTATAAAACGCTTATGCGTTCCGCAGAGATAGCGGGTTTTGAGGAGACGGCTCCCGAAACGACCGCCGAAGGCGGCGAGGGCGCGGAAAAGGAAGCGGACGGTAAAAAGGAAGGCTCCTCCGGCGCCATGACCGCGCTGATGGTAGGCGCGTCAGTACTGGGAGTCGTGCTTGCCGTCGTGCTTTTCAAGGTGATACCCGAGGCGCTTTACGAGCTTCTCACACGTGCGTTCCCGGTCCTCAACAGCTCCGGCTACGGCTGGTCGCTGATACGCGCCGCGTTTACCGGCGTGGTGAAGATCATAATACTCGTGGCGTATATGGCGCTCATATCGCTTATGAAGGATATAAAACGCACGTTCATGTATCACGGCGCCGAGCACAAAACCATCTTCTGCTACGAGCATGGGCTTGAGCTTACCGTTGAAAACGTAAGGATACAGCGTCGCTTCCATCCTCGCTGCGGTACCTCGTTCCTGATACTTATGGTGCTCGTTTCGATACTCATCACCATGTTCATTCCCGCGCATATCGTTGACAGCCGCGTGCTGAACGTTGTGCTTCGTTCCGCTATCGGTATCCTCCTTCTCCCACTCATAATGGGTGTGGGATACGAGCTTCTCAAGCTCGCGGGCAGACATGATAACCTCTTTACACGCATAATATCCGCTCCCGGAATGTGGCTTCAGCATATAACCACACGTGAGCCGGATGACAGCATGATAGAATGTGCCATTGCCGCGGTCAAGCGGGTCATTCCCGACGACGGAAGCGACAGGTGGTAACAAAATGGTGGTGTTAAAAAACTCAATTTGAGTTTTTTAACACCACCGGTTTTTATTAGCTTAGCTTATGCCAGTGTGTTCTGGTGAGCCGGGGACATGCTCTTGAGTATAGGAGTGCTGTCTGCGGTATCTACCCACACCTCGGGATCGAGGTTCATGGCTGTGGTAGCGCCGAAACCGGTATTCACCTCGGGAGCGCCGCACGCGGGCGTGAAGGTGTTGGTGTTTTCGGTCTCGGTGTTCCAGATCAGCACGCGTCCGGAGGCGTACACATTTTCCGCATAGTCGTCGCCGCTCTTGGTCGAGCAGGAGGCGCTAAGCTCCTTGGAGTCGGCGCTCATCGTGTAAACGTTTCCGGTGCTGTAGCAGTTCTTGATCACGCAGGTCGCGCCGCTGTCGCCGGCAGTGTTCATTCTGCCCACGATGCCCGCCGCGGCAGACGTGCCGCTGTTGGCGCCGGCATTGCAGCTTATGACATCGCCCTTGTTGTAGCAGTCGATTATGCTTGCGTCGCCGCCGCTGCCGCTCATGACGCCGGTAATACCGCCGAGTATGGCGCAGCCCTTTTCGGCGTAGGAAGCGTCACCGACGATACCTGCCGAAACGGTGCCGAAGTTGGCGCACGACTTTACGTGAACACCCACGACGGCGGGGATGATGCCGCCGACATAAAGGGCGTGCGATTTCTTTGTGGCTGTAACGTTGCCGTGGTTGATGCAGTTTTCGATAACAAGTCTTGCGCTGGCAGAGGAATTATACTTGCCTGCAATGCCGCCGACGTATGCGTTGCCGGTCACGTTGGCGTAGTTGATGCAGTTGCGGATGACGTTGTTTTCGCCGTCAAATCTGCCGACGAACGCGCCGACGTTCGAGTCGGTGGAGCAGATAAGGCCTTCGCCGATGATAAGGTTCTCGATCGTAGCGCCGTTGATGAAGCCGAACAGACCGGTCTCACCTGCGCCGTATACGAACAGACCGGTTATCAGATGTCCGCCGCCGTCAAAGGTGCCGGAGAATGGAACTACCGAGTTGCCGATGGGGGTCATTGTGTTCTTCGGAGTGTTTTCGATGGTCCATTTTTCGTATCCCTCTGTGAGGTTGAACTCAATGTCCGCAGTGAGAAGATATTTGCCGTCAAGCGGACCCTTCGTGCTGACCCAGAGAAGGTCGTCGGCGGAGGCGATCTGATATACGCCGTCTACCTGCGCGGGCTCGGGAATGGGAGCGTCGGTCTCGACAGGCTCGGCGCTCGTTGCGGGAGCATCTGTCGCAGGCTGGGTGGGGGCATCGGTCACAGGCGCTGTGGGAGCATCCGTGGCGGGAGCGCCGGTGCTTTCGGGCGTTGCTGCCGATGTCTTGTCATCGGCGGGGGTCGTTACGTTACCACTTCCGCCTCCGTTGCAGGCACAAAGCACCGCAAGCATCGAGAGGGCAATAACGATAGCGAGAATGCGAGTGGTTTTCATTCTTTCTGTTTCCTTTCATATTCAATCCCTGTCGATCACTGTGTCTCCGACCTTAAAGGGAAGGGTTACTGTGTGAGTTTTCTGCGCGTCAAGGCAAAGCGCCTTGAGAGTGTTGGCTATATAGTTGTCAGCCTCGTAGTAGTAGGTCGAGGTCGAGCCGGAGGATTGCTTTTTCTGCTCCGCCTCCGAGGTCGGCCAGAATGCGAGCGGGGCTTTTATTTTTGCGTAAAGGTTAAGTCTTACGCCGTCATAGCCGTGGTGGGCTACCTGCATGATGTCGCATTTAAGGAAATCCGTCTCGGTGCCGTCGGCATTTTTGACCTTTGCGTCGGCGTATCTGCGGTACATGCGGTCGGATGCCTTGTCGTTGGAGTCTCCGAGTATCATTATCCGCTGACCTCCCAGCTCCGCGAGGGTCACCATAGATGTTTCGTTGAAATAGTGTATGATGTTGGGGTAGCTGTCCTCCTGCGTGTAAAGGCAGGTGAGCGCCATATTGCGGATGTAGTATTTCTGCCCGCTGTGGATGACGTATTTCTTGTCGATCCCTGCCGACTGCATCGCCTCGTCAAGCTTTGGCTTTATGTAGTAATTGGGGTTTGTCGAATTGTATACCGACGATTCGGCAGCCGTGTTGAAGTAAAAGCCTTCGATCGTGACCTTTGAGCCGTAATCGCGGCAGAACTGATAAAATACGCTGAAGTGATCCCAATGCTCGTGGGTGAGTATCCACCCGGCTATCACTATCTTTCCGTCGGGGCGCTCGTTCAGTGTGCCGAGGAGCTTATACAGCTTGGCTGTGTCATTGCCCTTTGTGCCTCCGCCGTCCACTATAACAAAGCTGCCGTCCTCAAGCGTGAATATATAGCACATGCCGAAGTTTCCGGCGGCGTAGTCAAGAGACATCTGCGTCATTTTCGGCTCGGTAATCTTCGTCACCTTTTCCGGTTCGAACCGCGGGAGCGTGTAGCCGCCCTTGGGGGCAGTCACTATACGCACCGCCTTTTCGCAGGCTATGTAATAAGCGTGAAGCATGCCGTCCGATGAGGTGAGCGTCGTGTAGAGGTTGGAGCCTATCGTGTTCTCCATATGGCGCACAAAGCCTTTGCCGTCAAGCATGGAGATATACGCGCGGTATTCTTCCGGCGTTGTGTCGGTGTAGTAGAATTCAAGGTTGCCGTAGCCCGCGTCGTAAAGTCCCGCAAGGTTCCCACCGGTGTAGGCGGGGAAGTCGGTGTAGCGCTCGGCTGCTACCTTGGCGACATATCTTGAGCCGTCGATAAGCGAGATGGTCGAGGCATCGGAGCCGATAAGCCCGTCAATGTTCTTCAGGAACATATCAGCCGCAAGCCCCACATCTGTGTCGCTCCAGCCCGCAATGATTATCTTGCTTCCCTTTACGGTATATCCGTATTCATTGTATGCCAGAGTGGAAAGAAATTCTCCGTACTCCGCGCGGTCAACACTGCCTACGAGTATTTCGCGCATGGCGGAGGTGTCTGTTCCGGGCTTTACCCAGTCGTCGGAGATAGCGGGCTTCTCACCGAGGTGGGATGCGAACATCTCGCGTATCTCGTTCGCCTTGAAAACGACGTAATCCATCCTGTCGGAGGTGTCCGAGGCTTTTGCCGTGCTGTCAAGTCCCTCGCGGTAGACAACGGTATATGTGCATTTTCCGCCCTCGACCACGTTGGCAACGGCAAGCGGATCGCTCATATGCCTGTACCCGGCGTCAAGCTCCAGCTTCCCGCCCTCGGCGGCAGTGGGGATGATGCTATTGATAAAATATTCGGCGCCCAGTATCACGGCGTCCTCGTTCGTGCCGTTTATCACTATCTTGTTACCGATAACGGCGATCACGTACTGCGCCGAGCCGTTCTCACCCGCGGCGTTGAGCGCCTCTGCGGACTGCGGACGGTTCGTGGCGCCGATGAGTATCTCATACGCCGCATCGTCGGGAGCAGTATCCGGCGGGAGCCAGTCCTCCTCAATGGCGGCGTCGGCGTTGAAGGCGTAAAGCGAGCGCCGCACCTCTATGGCTGCGGTGCGCAGACGTGCAGACGCCTTTTCCGGACGCCCCACCTTGTACGCGGAAAGAGCGAGCGGGATCGTTTCGGTTTTTTGCGGGTCGTCCGTCGTATTGCAGGCAAAAAGCGAGAGGAGAAGTATTGCGGCAAGCAGAGCCGCAATAAGATATCTTTTCTTCATTTATATATTTTGTTCCTTTCGGTGGTATTTTTGCGCATACGGCGGGAATAATACTGTTGCGCCACAGCGCAATAAAATAACAGGAAGGCGAATTGAAATGCAACTTACACAAAAAGAGACCGGACTTCTTAAGGACCTCAAGGACCAGGAGCAGCTTTGTGTTGACAAATACCGCAAGCATGCCGAAAGCGCACACGACAGTGGGCTTTCCGGATTGCTGAATTACATCGGCGGCGTGGAATCGGAGCATTTGCGCGTTATAAACGAGATCTCCGCCGGCGGTACGCCCACACTTGCCGCAGCAGGCACGGCGCCCGCAGTTGAGGCGGCAAATACCGATGCCGAGGGCAAAAAATGCGACACTTTTATCTGCTCCGACCTCCTTGCGACCGAAAAGCACGCCTCGCACCTTTACGACACCTGCATTTTTGAGTTCGGTCAGCCGGAATACCGCAGTATTCTGAACCGTATACAAAAGGAAGAGCAGGAGCACGGCAAGCTGATCTACGATTATATGAAGAAGAACGGTATGTATTCCTGAGTATTTTCCGGGGGCGTTTCATTTATTGGGAGCGCCCCCGGAAATGCTTTTGCGTATATAAGACTCCGGAAGCCGGAAGGCAGACCTTATCAGTATACTCTTACTTCGTAGACCTTGACCGAGGGCGCGCCGTTTGTGGCGATAAAGCGGATCTCGATCTCGTTGCAGCCGGTGGGATTGAGAGCGACCGCGTTGTGACGCTGATAGTTTCCGCGTACCTCGGTCCTGCCGACCTCCTTGCCGTCCAGCTTCTGTATCACGTCATAGTCGCGAACAAGCTCGGGCGCAACGCCTATGCGCTGCTGCGCCTGGCGGTTGGCGGACATGGTGACACGGATGGGATATGCAAAGTTGGAGTCAAAGGTAAGGTCAACCTCGGACACAACGTGTGTGCCGTCAAGGGTGAGCGTCAGCGCCTCGCCGCCGTCTGCAATGCCGTCGGATATCCAGGCATTCTGATCCTCGCCTATCTTGCGCGATACGCCGTTGATAACGTTCGCAGGCTCGCCGCCGGCAATGCTCGATGTCGCACTGACGCTTGCGCGAAGCGCCATGTCTGCGTCGTCGGTGTTCTTTACGTTGGGCAGATAGCCGTCGTCGCGCAGTATCATCTGCTGCAGCTCGCGTATGTGCGGCGCAAGACCGCGCGGCTCACAGCCGTACTTGCGGCAGAGCGACGCCGCCTTGCCCACTGCCTCGCCGCCTATGGCGCAGCAACCGATGATGCGCGTTGAGGCAAGTCCGAGCTTTGAGGTGCTTATGTCGCGTCCAGCCATGTAGAGGTTCTTTATATTCTTGGAGTAGTAGGAACGGTAAGGGATAGTGTAAACGCCGAGGAAGTGATGGCAGTCGGAGGGGAGCAGGTCAAAGTCAAGCAGACCGTGCGCCGCGTGCAGGTCCACGCACCAGCCGCCGTATGCCACCGCGTCGTCAAACATGCGGTGCTCAAGTATGTCGCTTTCGGTGAGAACATAGTCGCCCATAAGGCGGCGGCTCTCGCGCATTCCGGGCAGCGCTCCCACCCACTGGAGCGCGTAGTTTTCCGCGCCGTGGTCTCCGCCGTTCTTTATGTGATCCCAGATGCCGTAGGCATATGCGTAAAGATCGTCACGTATGGTCTCGTAATCAAGGATTATATCCTCGCCGTCGCCCATAAGCTCAAGCCACCAGTAGCCGTAGTCTACCGCTGCACAGCTGCACGCGGAAAGGCGGAGCCATTCCTCGGGGTCGGGAGCCATGCTGGCATCGACCTTCATCGTCTTTGAATGTACACGGTAGCGGAGCTGATGCTCGGTCAGTTTTTTGGCGAATGCGGGAGGCGTGAATTTTACGGGATGCCCCATGTTCACCGCCTTCATGAGGATGGTGTTGCCCATGCGCTCGTTGTTGGCTTTTTCGGGAGCGTGCGGTTCGCCGTACTCGTACTTCGACTCGCTGCCCTGCTTGAATTCCGCGCCGGCAAAGAAGCCGAGCGTGCCGTTACCGGTGCAGTCGGCAAAAATGGGAGCCGTCAGGCGGTATCTCATCTCGGTCGTTTCCTGAAAGCAGCATATCGCCGTAATGCGGTCGTCGGCGGTCTCAACATCGTACATAACGGTGTTGAAGTAAACGTCAAGCAGCTTTTCCGCCTTGGCTTTTTCAAACAGCACGGTGTCCCAGTATGAATAGTTGAAGGTGTCGTTGTGCGCCTTGTTTTCGGACATAAGCTCATACACGAGACCGCCCTCGGCGTAGTCGGGCTGCTTAAGGCTCTGGTCGGCGCCCGAGATATGTATCCTTATCTCGCTTGAGGCATTGCCGCCCAGCACCGGACGCGCGTGTACCAGTGCCGTGCGCGTGCCGTGACGTGCGGCGGTTATCGCGGCGCAAAGCCCGGACATACCTCCGCCCACAACGATGAATTCGTAGTTTTTCTCTTCGTAGCGTATCATTTTTGAAATATTCGATCCCTTTCTCCGGCCTTTTATCAAGACATAAATATACATTATTATTATATCATATTCCGGCGGAGTTGTCAAGCCTTTTTGTGCATTTTAACGCTCCGGGGTTGACAAAATACACGTGCGATGGTACAATATAAATCGTATAATAACTGCCGTTGCGCCTGCGTAACGGCATGACCGAAAAGGATCGAACAGAAAAATGAAAAAGAAGACCCTGTTTATATTGCTTGCGGCGCTTGCGCTCATGTCGGCATTGGTGCTCTCCTCCTGCAACGGCGAAAAGGTGCCGGAGGACGAAACGACGGTCCCGGAGACGACCGTGGACCTGAGCGCGATAATCGGCGTCACGCGCTCGCTGACAAGAGACGATCTTGGCGGATGCACGCCCTTTATCGCCGAATCGGCGGACCCTTCTGTCGTTGAGGCGCGCGTGATGGACCGTGAGATCCAGCTTACCGCCACCGGAGCGGGTACCGCTGCCGTAAAGGTGAAGAATACATACGGCGAGGATTTTGAGATAACCGTCACCTGCGACCCCTCGGGAACGATATCCTTTGAGGGCGAATATAAGCCGGTCGAAAATTCCGTAAACGTGAAGGATTTCACCACATCCGGCAAAATGAGCGCGACCGAGGCGATACAGGCGGCGATAGATTCGCTCCCGAACGGCGGCACCGTGTACATCCCGCGCGGACTTTACGTCATATCCCAGATACGGCTCAAACAGGGTATACGCTTAAGGCTTGAGGGACTTGTGCGCGATTACACCAAGGATTTTGCAAAGTCCGGCGCTCAGAACGCCTATACGCGCGGTGATTTTGCGGTCCTGCGCACGGCGGGCAGCGGGGATTTGTTCCTTAACAATGAGCTTCACGGCTACGGACGTAACGGCTGCTCGGATTTTGAGATAACCGGCGGCGTGCTGGATATGCAGGGCAAGGTGCGGTGCTTCGTCTGGTGCTGCGCCGAGGACATCCTTCTTAAAAACGTCATACTCAAGGACTGCCCCAACAATCACGCCATTCAGGTCACCGGATGCAAAAACGTGCGTATAACCGAATGTATGTTCGCGGGCTACAACTACGGTAGCAACAACACAACGGCAGAGGTCATACAGGTCGAGCAGACTCATCCCGGCGCGATAGGCGCGGGCGATAATCCCGCAATAAAATTTGATGCCGGCGAGTATTTCTTCTGCTCCGATGTTGAGATAAGCAACTGCTATTTCGGCAAAAGCGACCGCTTTGACGCTCCCACATACGCGATAGGACATCACGGACAGTCATATAAGTCAGCCGTTACCGGCATTAAGATCACCGGTTGCGTGTTTGATAACTGTCGTTGCTCTGCCATCAGATACCCCGGATACAGCGACGTAGAGATAAGCGGGAACAAGTTCATCTCAAACCGCGATAACAGCGTGTCGCCCGAGTCAGTGCCGGGACAGATAAACATCGTCTCAAAGAATTCGAATATAAAGGTCAACGTCAAAAATAAAAATGGTACGATGGTGTCGGCTTATTACGCCAAAAAGTTTGCCTGCATAGGGTCTGTCAATACCGTTATCGAAAATAATGAATTCATCTTCGGCACTGCATCAAAAATGCGCGCCGCAGTCATAGCCACATCAAATACATACGATTTTGATGCGACTTACGAGACCGGCGCCATGTATACGAACTGGTATACCGAGACGGCATATGCCTCCACCGGCTACCGACTTGCCAAAAACCGCATCGAGAATCTTACAGTGCGCGGCAATAAGATAACGGTCGATGCCAACTACGCTGGCAACGGCTACTTCTTCCAGTTCACCGGCGTTATCGGTCTTGCGTGTGAGGACAACACCGTTGAGGGCAAGGAATACAACGCGAGCGGAAATGCAAACGGTGTAAAGATGCAGTATACGCGTGCAGTAAGCTGTACGCATATGACGCAGTACCAGCGCAAATACGCGATCATGGCGGCAAGGACATGCCCTGTCAATATCGTGCTTGAGGGAACCGGCGGAATGACACTGCGCTGCACGGCAAGCAGTGAGAAGAAGCTCATCCTCGAAGCCGAGGGCGGCAGACTTGAACTGACGACCGACAGCAACGGCGTGCTTCACGTAACACCGGTCGCGGACGAGGGCAAGGTCTTTGCGGGGTACAAGGTGACATCCGGCTCGCTCGACCAGAACGGCTCGCGCTATGAGTTCAGCGCAGGCGTGACTATCACAGCGTACTTTCAGGTAAATGAATAAATAAAAAATCCCAAAGGTCTGCCGCGCAGTAGCGC
>ENA-UOJS01000653-UOJS01000653.1-human-gut-metagenome-genome-assembly--contig:-C74-NODE-653-length-35507-cov-6.691132_pt1 | contig 35507 bp, 61 predicted proteins | sample MGYA00242355_ERZ723902 | MGnify/ENA metagenome assembly ERZ723902
CGATAGCGTCCGCTTATTTTTTATCTTCACTAGGCGCAGCTATACGGCTGCGCCTTTTTTGCGTCCAGCGGGAAGTAAAAGACCGTACAAAATGCACCAATGGCCGCGGCAGAATGAGAGCATAAGGAGGGCGCGGGCGTGGAGGATACAAGGGCACAGAGAGTGCGGGAGCTGCTGGAGACCGGCGGGGCACCGGCGTTTTATCGCACGTATATGTGGCAACGAGCGGCGGCGGAGGCGCGGGAATTACAGCACAACGAGTGTCAGCGATGCAAGCGGCGGGGCCTATACTCCCCGGCAGAGCAGGTGCATCATAAAACCCCCCTTTTGCGGGCGCCACATTTGGCGCTTGCGCAGAGCAACTTAGAGTGCCTGTGCAAGCGGTGCCACGAGGAGACGCACGCACAGACGGAGCGAGGCGCGGGAGACTTCGGCGCGCCACCGGAACGCTGGTAGCCCAGAGAGAAAAGTGCAAAGTCGTTGGAGTTTGCCAGGAGAGAGAGCAAGCAAGCGGCGAGGATGGGCAAGAGCTCAGACTAGAGAGCGGCAAAGCGACGGTCGAGCCATGCCGCCCGCCAAACCAATCACAAAAATTCACGGGGCCGGGGGAGGGCAGAGCGCAAAAGCGCGGAGGCATTCGGCGGGCCTGCGGCAGGGGGGCGGGTAGACATAACACACCCCCACTTCCAAAAACCGGATTTTCTCCGCCGCCTCTAGACCGTGCCCCCTCTCGACAAAAGATGGAGAGCATCGGGTGTGCGCTAAAAAAATCGTGGGGGCTCTGGGAATAAATGGAAATAAAGAGGTGATAACGAAATGGCTACAGGGAAGCCGACACGGGCGGCAGTAAAAAAAGCACTGTTGGAGCGGTTGAAGCGCATGAACGCTTGCGACGCGGCGAACAAAGACCTGCTGGAGCAGTATTTGGATGCGCGGGACAGGCTCATGAAGCTGGAAAATGACTATACAGACCGATGGGACGAGTACGACGAAAACGGAACAAACGGAATCGCTTTGGAAATTGCGAACATGGGGAAGATCATGGACACCATGGGGCTGAATGAGACCACAAAGCGAAGGGAAAAAATCGAAGCGGAAATCCGGGAACAGTTGCAGGCCAAAGGTTTGGGCGGGCCGGTGTTTGAAGATCGGATTTCTCAGTTTCTGGCGCTGTGGGACGCATTCCAGGAGGCGAATAAAAGCCTCCGGGAGCGGGGCCGAAGCTATTTCACCACCTCCAGTTCCGGCAAACAGTACGAAAAGGACAACACAGCGAGTCGGGATATTGTGACATTTGCAAAAGCTATGCAGGACGCGCTTGATTCTATGGAGATCACCGTGAAGGGGTACACAAATCCGGACGATGATGAGCTTTGAAAATTGATTGCACAGAAATCACAACTTATCTCGACATGATTGAGCACGACGACGAGTACCCCGTGTGTAAAGAGCAAAAAATGCTCGGGAATTTCGTAAAAAATGTTTTTGAAACAGAAAATTTAAGCATAAACCATGAGCAACTAAGCAAATATTTAGGCTATCAAAAGTATTTTCCATACAAACTGTTCGAGTGGGAAATATTTATGTTTGCGCTCCACAACTGCGTATACCGGGAGGACGGATTGCTCAGATTCCCGGAGGCATTTTTGTACATGGGACGCGGAGGGGGCAAAAACGGATACCTGTCTTTTGAGGACTTTTGCCTGCTGACACCGGTGAATGGTGTGAAGGACTACCACATCGACATTTTCGCGAACTCCGAAGATCAGGCGAAAACGTCCTTTACGGATGTTTACAACGTCATGGAGCGGAACGAGCGAAAGCTACAGAAGTTTTTTAAGTGGAATTTGGAGGTTATCACGTCGAGGCAGACCGGGTCACAGCTGCGGTTCCGGACATCCAATGCGAAAACCAAGGACGGAGGAAGGCCGGGCAAGGTTGATTTTGACGAATTCCACGCTTACGAAAATTACGACGTAGTGCGGGTCGCGAAGACCGGACTGGGAAAAAAGGAATTCCCACGGAGCACGATTATCACAACGGACGGCGACGTGCGAGACGGGCCTCTGGATCATATGCTGGCCAGAAGCAAGCAAATCTTGCAGGGAGCGATTCCGGATAACGGGCTGCTGCCGTTTATCTGCAAGCTGGACGCAAAAGAAGAAGTAAACGAGGAGCGGAACTGGTACAAGGCCAATCCGAGCCTACGCTACTTTCCAAACCTGATGGACGAGCTGCGGCGGGAGTATGCGGACTACAGGATGGACAACATCGGCAATGCCGCATTTATGACCAAGAGAATGAACATCCCGCAGGGAAGCATGGAAACCGAAGTCACCGCCTGGGAGAACATTGTGGCTTGCAGCAGACCGGCAAAACGGGAGCCGGATGTGTGGGTGGCCGGAATGGACTTTGCCCGCACGACAGACTTTGTGGCCGTGGTGCTGTTCGGGCTGGCTGGGGATGAATGGGTCTGGCAGCAGCACACATGGGTTTGCAGTCAGTGCAAAGACCTGAGCCGGATCAAGTTTCCGATTCAGGACGCCGTGGAGCGGGGACTTATTACCTGGGTAGAGGACGTGGAGATACCGCCGGAGTTACCGGCAAAATGGCTGTCCGAGCAAATGGCGGTAAAGCGGGTGATCGGCGTGGCAATCGACGACTACCGATTCGGCATTATGAAAAAGGCACTGGAGGGTGTCGGCTTCGTGGCAGGAAAGGACGGAAACATTCTACAGGTAAAGGGGCGGAACATTATGCAAATCGCCCCAAGACTGATTGCGAAGCTGAACCGGCAGCAGGTGGCGTTCGGAGATGATGCGCTGATGCGATGGTACATCAACAACACCAAGCAGCTGCTGGACACCAGAGGCAATATCACCTTCGGAAAGATCGAGCCAAAGACACGGAAAACGGACGGTTTTATGGCGGCGGTGGCTGCGGTGACAATGGTGGATCGGCTGGAGTTGGAGCAAGCAAACAACGCCATGGGGTTTGGCGTATTTACATTCTAAGGCAAGGAGGCCGGTATGGGAGCATTTCAAAACTTTGTGGACTGGCTGTCGGGCAAAAAAACCGGAGATTACAAAATCGAGGCGGAGCCTGTGGCAGGGACCACAGAAACGGCAGAAAAAATACTGAATATAAAAATGCTTATGATGGCAAGCGCTGCGGGATATCTGGCGGCGGGGCTGTCTATGTGCCGGTGGCGAACGGTCAAAGACGGCAAAGAGGAGAAGGGCGCGGAGTTTTTCCGGCTGAACAACCGGCCAAACGGGAACCAGAGCAAGGCGGAGTTCTGCGCGAGACTGGTATTTTGGCTAGCGATGCAAAACGAGGCGCTGGTGTTTTCGCCAAACGGGAAAGACCTATATGTGGCAGACAGCTGGAACGTGGAGCACCGGGGGACACAGACAGATATCTACCGGGATGTGAGCGTAGACGATGACACCAGGACATATACATTCAGCGCCGCAGAAGTCATGCATATCAAGATGGACTGGACGGGGCTTGCCCCGCTGCTCAGCAGCATCGGAGACGAGTACGAGACCATGATCGGGACGGCATACGGCGGATACCGACGGCAAAGTGGGACAAAGGGCGTGCTGAACATCGTGGGGCTGGAATCCGGCACGGAAGCCCAGCGAACGGCGCTAATAAACCGGCTGCAAGCCCAGCTCAAAACGTTTTTCAACAGCCAAAACGGTGCACTGACCCTGAATACGGGCTATACCTACACACCAATTGCGACATCGGCCAGGAACACCAGCGAGATGAACGACATCGCAAACATGACGGACGAGTTTGCCGAACGGCTGGGGCTGGCGCTGCGGGTACCGGTGGCCTTGATGAAGGGCAGCGTAGAGAATACAGCAAATGCAAGAACCGACCTTGTGATGTTCGGCATCCGGCCAATTGCCCAGGCGTTTGAGCAGGAATACAACGCAAAACGGCTGGGAGAGAAAGAATACACACGGGGGTCAAGGCTGTTTATTGACCCACTGCCAATCCAGCTGGGGGACACCAGTGCCCTGCCGCAGTTTTGCGAACGAATGACCAGTTGCGGGCAGTACAGCGTGGACGAGCTTAGAGACCTGCGTGGGGAGCCGCTGCTGGGGACTCCGGAGGCGCAGAAGCACTATATTACCAAAAACTACGGTCTGCTGGAAAACCCGGATGAAGCGGCGGGACAAGCCGCAGACGGAACACAGGGCTCTAAGGACAGCGAGACACCGGAAGGGGGTGAGACAACATGATCGTGCCATATCAGTTTGCGGCACCGGCGCAGGAAAGTGAACCGGCTCACCTGTATATCCTGGGAGACATCGTAGAGGGCGCGTGGACTTGGCCAGGGGAAGGAAGTCCGGTGACACTGCTGGACAAGCTGGGGGAATGCGGCGCAAAGGAACTGATCTGCCACATTGATTCCTACGGCGGCAGCACGTCGGCGGGAATTGCCATGTACAACATGCTTAAAAATTGCGGGGTAAGCGTTACCACCATTGCGGAGGGATTCTGCTGCTCGGCTGCAAGCCTGGTGTTTATGGCGGGGGACAAACGGCTCATGCGGGGCGCAAGCCTGCTCATGATCCACAACGCATGGGCGAATGCAGCGGGAAACGCGGCAGAGCTGCGGAAGACAGCGGATGATTTGGACAAAATCAGCAAAACCGCCGCGAACATCTACCGGGGGCACACGAGCCTGGAAGATGGAAAGCTGGAGGAGCTGCTGGATGCAGAAAGCTGGATCGACCCGGAGGAGGCCGTACAGTGGGGGTTTGCAACGGCGGTAGAGCAGGAGAAACCGCAGGAGGATGCGGCGTATTCCTCGGCGTTCCAGTGCATCAGGGATGCGCTGAGAAAAGAACCGGAACCGTCAAAGACGGCATTCCAAAAAATGTTTCAAAAATTTTTGTAAAGGAGCGAAAGCGAATATGGGAATCAAAATGACCAAAAGCCTGGAAGACAGCAAGAAGGAGTTTCGCGCTGCGTATTCCTCCGCCATGCAGGAGGGCAGCGAACAGAAAATGATTGCCTGCCTGGAGAGCTACAGCGAGAACGTGTGCGCGGCAATGCTACAGGAGGCGCAGAGCCTGTCCGTGGCGCAGAGAAACGATGCAACCGTTTTGGCGGCAAGAGGTGTGCGGCAGCTGACCAACGAGGAGACTGCGTACTACAAAGCTCTGACGGCTGCAATGAGAACGGACGTGTCCGGCGTGAAGAACGCGCTGACTGACATTTCCGTCACCATGCCGGAGACCATCATCGACCAGGTGATGCAGGATGTAAAGTCCAACTTTGAGCTGTTGGATGCCATTGATTTTGTAAACTCCAGCTACATGACCAGCTGGATTTACAACAAGCAGGGGGTGCAGACCGCAAGGTGGGGTGCTATTGGCAGTGCCGTTACCAAGGAGTTGTCCGGTGCATTTGGCAAAATCAGCGTGACCACCTGCAAATTGACCGCATTCATGGCGGTGAGCCAGGACTATCTTGACCTGGGCGCGGCATGGCTAGACCGATACGTGCGGGCAATCCTCACAGAGGCAGCAGGCACCGCCATGGAGGCGGCAATCGTGGATGGCGCTGGCAACGCGGATAACGCAGATTGCCCCGTGGGCATGACCAGAGACCTGGATAAGGGCAACACAGACGGCTCCACAGGGCTGACCACCTACCCGCAGAAGACCGCAACCAAGGTGACCAGCCTTGACCCGGCAACCTACGGCGCGATCCTGGCGAAACTGTCGAAGACGCCAACCGGAAGAAACAGAAAGGTAAGCGACGTGATTCTGGTGTGCAATCCGGAGGACTATTTTACCAAGATTATGCCTGCCACCACCTACATGACCCCCTCCGGCGGCTACGTGTCTAACGTCCTCCCGTTCCCCACAAGGGTTATTCAGAGCGAGGGATGCCCCAAGGGAAAGGCTGTGGTTGGCCTTGGAAAGCAGTACATCGGGATGCTGGGAGCGGGCAGCAAAAAGGGCGTTGTGACCTATGATGACTCTGTGCAGTTCCTGGAGGACAACCGGGTATACAAGATTCGGCTGCTTGGCAATGGACGGCCCAAGGACAACACCAGCTTTGAGGTGCTGGACATTTCCGCGCTGGCGGCGCTGGCCTATAAGATCGTGCAGGAAAGCACCGGAGAAGCGGTGGGAGGCTAAACCATGGCACTGATGGAAGATGCGATGGCGTATCTACAAATCACCTGGCAAGACAAAACCCTCCAGCGCAAGCTGGAGGGCGGGATCGAACGGGGGAAAGTGCTGCTGGAGGAATATGCCGGGACAACGCTCAACTTTGATGTCCCGGGGACGCCGCAAGCGCTGCTGTTTGACTATCTCCGGTACGTGCGGAGCGACGCGACGGAGATGTATGAGATTAACTATCAGCGCGACCTGATGCGCCTGAGGAATCTGTACGGCGTGAACGGTGAGGAACTGGAGGAGTAGATATGCGTAAGATCGAGACTCCTTTGGGGCCGCAGACGTTTACGGATGGGCTTGCCGTCTTTTACCGGGTAAAAAATGAAGCCGGAAAGGGCGATAGACCGAAATACACCATGGAGGAATTCCTCCGAGTGCCGTTTACCGAAAAAAAGGTAGGCGACGTAAGGTATTATGCGGCCATGCAGGCGGACAGCCGGATTTCGAAGGTGGTCAGGATCCCGCGCGTCTCAGGCATTCAGCCATCCGGAGACATCGTGACGCTTTCCGGGGATGATCGGCAGTACAAAGTACAAAAAGTCGCAAGGAACACCATGACAACCCCGGAGAGCCTGGACGTGACGCTGGAGATCAGCAAGACACAGTATAAAACGGAGGTGGCCGAGGGTGACAGTACAGGAGTTTAAGGAAAAGCTGGTGGAGGCGGTCAGCGTGCCGGTCTACCACCTGATGGCGGCCCCGGACGACGAATGCCCCGTACTGTGCTGGCAGGAGCTGGAGACGAACAGCAGCTACGGGGACGATGCACCGGTGGCAACCGTGGCACTGTGTCAACTGGACTACTACACAATAAAGGAATACGACGATGTACCGGGCACCATCCAACTGGCGCTTAATGACATGGGCGTAAATTATCAGTTTGACGGCATGACGTATGACAACGACCGGGAGGAATGGCGGTATATCTGGACGGTGACGTTTCTGGGCGGTGTGTAGCGATGGGAAAGATCATATTTACCAGCAACTCCAAAAAGCTGTTCGAACTGGCGCTGGACGCAGGGGAAGAAAACGTGGAAGCGGCGGTAGAGGCCGGGGCGAAGCTGCTGAAGACCTACACCTACAACAAGGGCAGGGCCATGGGCGTAAAACGAACCGGCGATACGCTGGGGGCTCTGACCGTGAAAGCGCCGAAAAAAGGCGCGGATGGCTGGGAATGCTACGTGACCTACACCGGGCGGAATCGAAAGGGAAACCGGAATGCGGAAGTTGCCTTTATCAACGAATATGGGAAACGGCACCAACCGGCAAGAGCGTTTAACCGGCTGGCGGTAGAAACGGGAGAACAAGCAATCGTGCAGCGCATGGGAGACGTGCTGCTAAAGGACAAACAGAAAGGAATGATTTGATGGCAACCAATAAATTTGGCGTGGGCGTAAGACGGATGATGATTTTCCCGCTGAAGGCGGAGACGGATACGGCAGTCCCCACCTATGATGCGATGCTGGAAATCGGAGACACCAACGCAGTAAAGGCAAGCCCCACCACTGCAAACGCGACCGCAGACGGAGACGACAAGCAGGTGGCGAATATCTCCCAGGTGACCGGCTGGACGGTGGAATGGACAGGCTGGGGCGTACCTGCGGAGACTGCGGGCAAGCTGTACGGCCACGCACTGACCGGCACAGAAACCAAGCAGGTGGATGAAAAGATGGAGGACATTGCACCCTACGTCGGCATCGGATACCTGCGGACTATGGCGGACAAGACCAATAAAAAGACCTTTATGGCCTACTTCTACTACAAGGCCCAGGCGGTGCAGGGGGAAGAGGAGAGCACGTCCGGCGGCTCCAGCTTGAACCTTGCGTCCACCACCGTAACCTTCAATGCAATCGAGCCGAGCTTTGGCCCCACCAGAAGCTATCAGGAGTTCGGCACCGAAGACGCGGCGGTGGAGTGGCTCAAAACCAAGGCCGGTCAGGCGGGTTAAACCATGGGCGGCGTACTGAATATGCCGAGGGTAACACTCGGCGGTTGGGAATTCCGGCTCCTGTGGAACGGACGGGCCATGATTGAGTGGACGCAAAGGGAAGACGGAGACCAGGATATCGGCATGGAAAACCCGGAGCGGGTGGCGGATATGCTGCACCTGATGGCAAGGGAGGCGTCTGCCGCGTGCAGCGTCTATGGCTACGACGCAGACCCGGTGCCGGACATGGACGAGATGAAAAAATACCTCCGGTACGCTGCAAGTCCATGGGAGCTACAAAGCGCGATTGCGGGAATCAATGTGGCCATTATGTACGGCACCCACAGGGACTACAAGCCGGAGGAAAGCGACATGGTGGACATTGACACGATCGAGTTAAAAAAAAACTAAGTGAAATGGGTGCCGCGCCGGACGACGACACGCTATCGGCGGCAAGCTACATAGCAGTGGGCGTCCGGTGCGGCCTTAGCATCCAGGAAACATTGCAGTACCCGGTCGGGATCATCACTGACCTTTGGGAGATTTACAAACAATCACATGGATTGGTAGAAAATAGCGAACAATAGGAGGTGGCAGAATGGCAAACGGACGCAGCATTGCAACGAAAGTCAGCATTGAGGGCGAAAAGGCGTATAAAAGCGCAATCAGCAGCATCAACACGGCACTAAAGACCCTCAAAACGGAAATGACAGCGGTGACGGCAACGTTTCAGGGCAACGCCAACTCCCAAGAGGCACTAAGTGCAAAATTAAACACGCTGGTAAACACGCTGGCGAAGCAGCGTGAGAAAATAGAGACCCTGAATAAAGCAATTAAAGCGGGGGAAGAGGCTCAACAGAAGTGGCAAAACCAGATTGCAAAAACGCAGACGGCACTGGATAAGAACGCTGCGGAAATAGAAAAACTGGACAAGGCCACAAGCGGAGGCGCAACTCAGTGGCTTACATATAAAAAGCAACTGGACGCAACGGAACAGGAGCTGGAGGAGCTTAAAAACACAGAGGGCGACACTACGGAAGCCCAGGAAGAACTGAAAACCAAGATTGCTGATCTGAAAACGAAAATGAAGGAGCTGGACGACAGCACCGGAGGCGTTTCAGAGAAAATGGGGACGCTGCTGGAGGAACAGGAAAAGCAGACGCGCACAATGGCCACACAGCAAGAAGGGCTCCAGAAGGTAACAGACAAAACGGAACGCTGGCAGGCACAACTAAACACAGCAAAAGCGGAAGAAGCAAACCTGTCACGTGAAATAGAGAAAACAAACGGTTACCTGGACGAAACCAGGGGAAAAGCCGACCACTGCGCCACCTCAATTGACAAGATGGGCAAAGAGGTCAAAGAAGCGGCCGCGGACATGGAGGACGGTGCAGACAGCACATCCCGTGTCAGCGAATCCTTTGATACGCTGTCCTCCATTTTGGTCACATCCGGCGTTGCAGAGGGTATCCGCAAGGTGGCGGCGGCACTGAAAACGTGCGTGGACGTATCGGCAGACTTCCACTACACAATGGCGACTGTGCAGGCCGTATCCGGCGCGACCACGGACGAAATGGGCAAGCTGGAGGCCCAGGCAAAGGACTATGCCTCTACCACGGTGTTTATGGCCCAGGACGTGGCGAATGCCTATCAGGTCATGGGTCAGGCGGGCTGGACGGTAGACGAGATGCTGGACTCCATGGCGGGAACCATGAGCCTTGCATCGGCGTCCGGCGAAGACTTGGGGGACACAACCAACATGGTTGTGGACGCTATGACCGCATTCGGATATGGTGCTGACCAGGCGGGACACTTTGCGGACGTGCTGGCAAGAGCTTCGGCAGACACAAACACTTCTGTGGCCCTGCTGGGCAACAGCTTCCAGGCCTGCGCCACAACGGCGGGCGGCATGGGCTACAGCATTGATGACGTTGCGGTAGCTTTGGGTATTATGGCAAACAACGGCCTCAAGGCGGAGATGTCCGGCACGGCGCTGACCACGGCGCTGACCAGAATGTCCGGCGCGAATGAGACGGCAAACGGAGCCATGGAAGACCTGGGGCTGACCATGTTTAACGCAAGCGGACAGGCAAAGCCGCTGGGACAGTTCCTCGGGGAGCTGCGGGACAGCTTTGCAGGCATGACCGAGGAGCAGAAGATCAACAACGCCTATATGCTGGCAGGTCAGCGGGGCATGAAGGGACTGCTGGCCATCGTTAATGCCAGTGACGAGGACTGGAACAACCTAACAGAGTCCATTGCAAACTGTTCCGGCGCGGCGGAGGATATGTCCAATATCAAGCTGGATACCTACACAGGGCAGGTAAAATTGGCGAAAAGCGCGTTGGAAGGGCTGGAAATCGCGGTAGGAGACAAGCTGACACCGGCGCTGGGGGAGCTGGCAGAAGGCTTTACGAAGGCGCTCAACGGGCTGACGGGGTTTGTCAACAACAACGAGGCGGCAGTACCGGTGATTACAGGCGTGGTGGCAGCGCTGGCAACGTTTACAACCGGAATCACGGTTGCGACAACGGCGGTAAAGGTATTCCAGCTGGTAAGCAGCACATTTGGCGCGGCACTTGGGCCGGTTGGGATTGTGCTTGGCGTAGTGAGTGCTGCGGCTGGGCTGCTTACGACATCAATGATCGAAACCGCAAACGAAACAGAAGCCACGGCAGGGGCATTGGACAACGCAAGGGAATCCGCAGAGAAGTGGAGCGACACGCAAAAAAGCCTAGAAGACACGAAAAAAGAAACAACAGCACTCATGGAAAGTCTGCTTTCTCTGGTTGGACAACAGGAAAAATCTGCTTCAACCAATGCGCAGATTAAATCTACTGTAGATGAACTGAACAGTTCGGTTGAAGGGCTTAATTTAAGTTATGATGAGCAGACCGAAACGCTCAATATGACAGAGAGCGCACTCCGTAATTACATTCACACGATGAGGTTGCAAAAAGAAGCTGAAAGCATCGTCGAGAGAATGATCGAACTGGACAAGGAACACTACGACACTAAAGAAGAACTTGTTAAAGCCGGACAGGACCTCGTGGATGCGCAGAACGCGATTACTGACGCAGAGGGCAAAGGATATCCAGTTACTGAGGCTATGCTTTCCGAGCAGACAAAGGCTCAGGACACCTACAATGCATTAAGTGATTCCCTCCGTGAAAACAAGTCGGAATATGATTCGCTCAGTGACAAGTACAATGAAATAAACGAAGAAATTGCAGAAAATACAACGGTGACCGGAGAAGCCACAGACGGGAACGAGGGGCTCATGGATTCTGCCGAAGAAACCGGCGAAGCATTAGCGACCATGACCGAGGAGATGCAGGAGGCCAACGAGGCCATGGCGGACGTATACACCAAGGCCAAGGACGCAACGGAATCCGGCGGAGACCTGCGAAGCGTATATGAAGACCTGGAAAGTGAGTTTGAGAAGTACAAGGACACCGCGTCGGAGGCGGCGGTGAAGACAGCGGAAATACAGCTGGCGGCGCTGAACTTGAGAGCCACCAACGAGGAACTGATTACGCAGTATCCGGGATTGGTGGCCGGGGTGGAAAGCCTAGGGATCCCATTGGAAGACCTCAGTCAATGGCTGATTAACAACGAGATCAGCGCGGAGGAATGGGGCGAAGGCGTAAACAGCGTTAAGGACAGCATTATAAACGGTTTCCAGAAGCTGAGTACGGATGCAGAAATTTCGCTGTCGGAAATGGCGGAAAACCTGGAGTACAACGTACAAGCATATCAAAACTGGGATCAGAATCTAACAGACCTAATGGCGGACGCAGTTGCGAACAACGATCAGGGTGCGATTGATCTAATCAACGTAATGCGGAATCTTGGCGTCGGGTATGCAGCTCAAGTCCAGGCGATGGTGGACGACACATCCGGAAACTATGAGAAACTGGCAGCCGCAATGGGCGAAGTCGGAGAAACCGGAGGATGGGCTTTTTACAATAGCACGAACGAAAGTCTTGCAAGAGTAGACGGGCTGTACGGAGAATACAGCGCCTCCGGAGCAGAAACATTACAGACGGGTGATTATGAAGGAGCCGGTGCAGCCAATGCAGAGGATTACGCGGGCGGAGTAGAAGGCCAGACCGGAACCGTGGAAACGGCTGCGGAGGCGGTCTCGGACGCCGGTGCGGGCGCCGCTGAGGGCGAAAAGAGCAAATACAGGGACGCAGGCGGGAGCGCGATCACCCAGTTTAAGATTGGTATGCTGGGCAAGCAGGAAAGCGTTAAGGTGGCGGCGCAGACCATAGCGGCAAGCGCGGCAAGCCAGTTTAACTCCGTAAGCTGGTATAACGTTGGATACAGCATTGCGGCGGGCGTGGCGAGAGGAATCAACGCCAATAGCTGGATGATTAGACAAGCGGCGGAAAATGCTGCGCAGGATGCATACAAGGCGGCAAAGGACAGGCTGGGGATTCGGTCTCCAAGCCGGGTTATGGCGGAGGTAGGCCGGTATTATGACGAGGGCTTCGCTCAGGGCATTACGGAGCACATCAGCGAGGTAACAAAAGCAGCGAATCGAATGTCGCGGGAAAGTGCAGCGGGCGTTTACGGGGCAGGAAACCGCGCAGAAACGGAGAAAAAAAGCAAAGAAAGCGGGAACGGGAATCAGAAGCTGGAAAAAATACTGGAGCAGTACCTGCCGGAAATCGTAGAAAAGATGGACAATGGGAGCGGGATCACCGCAAAGGGGCTGGCGAAGGCGGTAGCACCGTACATCGACAGCGATCTAGGAAGCAAAGAACGGAGGAAGCGCCGTGGCAACTAATCACTACCATTCGGTAGATTTCACAAGAGAGGCAAACGGAGAGACGGTAACGTACAACTCCTATGAGGATTGGGGGCTGTACCTGACGGAGCCGGTGGTGGTCTCCGCCCCGGAACCAAACACCTATATGGTGGAGGTTCCAGGGCGAAACGGAAGCCTTGACCTGACGGAAAGCACCATCGGGACAGTGACCTACCAGGACAGAGAAATTGAATTTCCGTTCCTTTGCCGGAAGAAACGGAAGGAATGGAACAAAATCTACACGGACGTCATGAACGCGGTACACGGCAGAAGATGCGAGATAACGTGCAGCGACGATCCGGATTATACTTATGAGGGACGGGTGACTGTGGACGAATGGGATGCGGACGGGACAATGGCATTCCCGACGCTTCGGGCGACGGTGCGGCCGTTTAAGACAGAAAAAACAGAACGGGAATATGCGGTGGAGCTGTCGGCGGAAAGCGAAAAGAAAATCAGGCTGATCGGCGTCAGGAACGATATGTATACGCTAAACTCCGGCAGCGGTGACGCGAAGAAAACGGTGATCGTATTCGGGTCTAAAAACGTGCGGAGCGTTGACTGGAGCCTTTTCAAGGCGCTAACGGTGGAATACGACAAAAAAGCCGGAAGGAAAGTAAGCATCGCGGTTAAAGCCGGGGATAAGAGCGCGGGAAGCCTGGAGCAGGTGCAGAGCACACATTACGCCTGGACGCTGGAAAAAGCCAAAACGACAATCGCTTGGGAAAAAATCTACAGAGTAACTGTGGAGGGAGATGTAAGCAACGTAAAAATATACGGGACGCTGCAAGCAAACGCGACGATCACAATAGAAGGGTCGGCCAAACCAGCGATCCCAACCATTGAGACTACAGCAGACGTGAAAATTACGGTCAACGGGCAGGGGTATGACGTGGCAAAAGGAACATATTTTAACGAAAACATTATAATCCGGAATGACCCGGTGACGTTTGCAATCGCGGCGAAGAATGCAGTAACCGGCGGAGAGACTGTGACGATTCGGTACAGGAGGGGAAGCCTGTGAACGTAAACAGCAACCCGGCGCTGTGGGCGATTTATGCGGGGGATGTATGCATCGACCACCCGAATCTGTACGATCAAGGGCGAGTGGTAGCGGACATAGAAATTGACTTGGAGGTAAACGCTCATGGGTCAATGAAGTTCACGGTGCCGATTACAAACCCTGGGTATGATACGGTAACACAGCTGGGGACAGTTGTAATTGCAACCTATGGCGGCAGAAAAGTATTCCGGGGGCGGGTGGCGGACACCACGCGGGACTTTTACAACAATGTGGAGGTGTACTGTGAGGGGAACTTGGCGTTCCTTTGCGACTCGAGGTTGCCACCGTTTGCTTACAAGGGCACGGTAACAAATTTTTTGCGTTTTATCCTGGACACCCACAATAGCGAGGTGGAGGATTACAAAAAGCTGTACCTGGGGACTGTGACGGTGACAGACCCGGACAACAACGGGGTGCTGGTACGATCCAGCGAGTCCAGCATATCAAGCTGGGAGGCGGTTTCGGGCAAGCTAATTGATATGCTGGGCGGGTACGTAATGGTCAGGGAGGCGGACGGGAAATATTATGTGGACTACCTGGCGGAGCTGACCGAAAAAAGCAACCAGACCGTGGAATTTGGAGAAAATCTGCTTGACTTGGAGGAGCACATTGACACCGAGAACATTGTAACGGTGCTATACCCGTTCGGGGCGCGGATTGAAGAAAACGGAACAAACGAAAACACCTACGACAAATATACGGAAGAACCAGAAACATCCGGGCTGACACTGTGGCACGGAAACCGGGTGACGGTGCGGGAGGCAAACGGCGGGACCATGTATGTGGAGGATGCGGACGGTATCAAGGTCTGGGGGAAAATCTGGGGGACAAACGTATGGGACGACGTGACGCTGCCCAGCAATCTGCTGACCAAGGCGAAAGCGTGGCTCAAAAACCAGGTGAAGGCCACGACGACAATCGAACTGAACGCCGTAGACCTGCACATCGTGAACATTGAGATTGATGATATCCAACTAGGGGAAATCGTACACGTGAGGTCAGCGCCGCACGATCTGGAGACGGATATGCCGTGCCTCAAAATTCACCTGGAGCCGGGGGCACCGGACAAAAGCACGGTGACGCTGGGGGCCAAGGAAACAGAGCTGACAAAGAGCATTGCAAAAGAAAAGCAGGAGGCCACGACACCGGAGGAAATCGCAAAAAAGGTCTGGGAGCGGCTGACAGCGGCTGAGGGGGTAGCGACGTAATGTACACCATCAAGCGGGAGACGCTGGCAGCGATCACGAAGAAAATCCGCGAGAAGACGCACAGGACGCAAACGATCCTCGGGGAGAACATCCCGGCGGAAATTGAAACGATCTGGGCCAAGCCACCGAACATCAACACCAACGGTGGGGTATCGCCGGACAGCTCAAACTTTGATGGGGCCATGGCTGCGGCGGTTTGCGGAATGACCTACTGGAACGCAAAGGCAAGCGGGACTAGGGCGTTTGCATACCAGGACGGATACGGCCCGATGAAGCCGACCAACGCGGACGGAACCGGGCGGCTATCCGACGAAAGCGGCGCGGGCGTTATGGATTGCTCGTCTTACACCGGGTTTGTGCTGCGAGGGATCGGGTACCTCAAAAGCCCGTTTACGGGGATCACCGGGGCGAATCAGTCCTATGCTCCACAGAACGTGAAAGCAACAAATGACGCATGGGCGGAACCGTTTTTTGACAAACAACCGATGGACGCAGATATTGCATACATCGGGGACAAATACAAAACAGCGGACGGGTACCTGCGGATTGTGACAGCATCGGACATTGCGGCCTATTACGCCAGAATGTCGCTGACATTTTGGCCAGGGGAACGGGACGTGAAACCTGGCGACCTGTGCTTTTTTTACAAAACAAACGGCAACGGAACACTGGTATACCCGAAGCGGTATTTCGGAATCAGCCACGTTGGCATGATGATTAGCGAGGACAAATTTTTGAACATTACCAGTTACCCGGCAAGTGGGAACCTGATTGTAACAAGCACGTCAGCAAGAGCACCGTTTTTATACGCGAGGCCACTGTACGGAGCGCTGACGAACGGCGCACGCGGAGATTTAAGCGCCGGGGCAACAGACCTTATCCCTGACGTATGGTCGGGAATACCGCAAGGGAACAGCACCACAAACGGGCTGGGGTTCACACTGACCGGGAAAAAATTAAGTCTAAGCGGGCAGGCAACGTCCGGCATCACAAAAACGCTGATATCAAAATCCTGCCCGGTGCAGCTGCCGCCGGGAGCCTACAAGCTATCCGGATTTGTCAACGGGACGGGAACCAACACGAAAAATGCAAGCCATTCCATGTGGGGTATCCGACTCTATGATGCAGACACCGGGAGCGGGATCACCGGAACGACAACCAGCAGCGACGGGGCCAGCACGGCGGAGAGAACGCCGGTGTGGGATATTGGCGGCGGCGCGACGTTTACGCTGACAAAAACGACGAGAATTTACGCGAATATGTGGCTGACAAGCAGCATGGACGTGAGCGGGATTTCGGCGGAGCCGAAGTTGTACAGGACATGAAAGGAGTGAGGGGATGGAAATTGAGTTATCCAACGGACAATTAAGGCTCTGGCAGTGGGACACCGGGCAGAAAGTCAGAGTGCCGGAGAATGTGCCGACGGTGCATTTCAAGTTCGGTGCCGGTGCGGTAGAACTGCCGGTAGAAAACAGCTGGGTGGATGTGCCGGACGAACTACTGCAAACCGGAAAGGACATCCTCCTTTGGACGTATAGGGAGGATCACACCCTGGACGCGGCGCGAATCCCGGTAGAGCGCAGGCCGAAGCCAGCAGACTACATATACACGCCCACGGAGGTTAAAACGTGGGAGAGCCTGGATGCGAGGATTAAGGCGCTGGAATCCACAAACGTGCAGCCTAACTGGGATCAAAATGACGACAGCGCGGCGGACTATATACGCGGCAGGACACACTACGTTGGGTCAAAGCACGATGTGAGGATCATCAATCAGGGCGAAGGGAATTTTGAGCCCGAATTGGGGCTTGTCATCGGAAACTCTTACCGGGTGTGGTATGACGGTGGAAATGGGTTTGGCGGTGACACCGCTGCCAAAGAATTTGTTTGCCAAACTCTCAGTGCTGGCGATGGTGGGGTACCAAATCCCTACGTTGGGAAGCCCTACGTTGGGAATGCCGCCAAAGACGGCGGCCCCAACCCATACCTGATTTTTGACAACGCTATTTTGCTCCACACTGGATTTAGCCACGCCGCGAACCCGAGAAGGTGGAAAATCGAAGGGGACTTTGCGGACGTCAAAACCCTTGACTTAAAGTACATCGACCCGAAGCTGCTGGAGCGCATTAAGGCGCTTGAGGACGGTGGCGGCGTTGCCGGTGTATCTTCCGTCAACGGTCAGACCGGAGATGTAACAATTACAGCCTCCGGGATCGGAGCCGCAACGCCGAATGAGGTTACGTCCGCTGTAAATAGTGCCTGGGCCGAGGCACAGAAGAAGCTGGAGCCATTGTTTGATGCAAAACAGCCAAAGGGCGACTACATTACGCAGGACGGGCTACAGAGCGCCACCAATGCCGCACTTGCGCAGGCGAAAGCAAGCGGCGAGTTTGACGGCGCTCCGGGCGCAGAAGGCCCGCAAGGCCCAAAGGGTGATCCCGGTGCTACCGGAGCAACTGGCCCACAGGGGGAGCGAGGCCCAAAGGGAGAAACAGGCCCACAAGGCCCCGCAGGTGCCGGGCTGAATGTCACCGGCGCTACCGTCGGCCAGACCGTCAAAATCTCTGCAGTGGATGAGAACGGGGTGCCGACGGCGTGGGTACCGGTGGATATGGCTGGGGGCGGAGGCCGCGTGTTTGGCACATATGACTATACGGTGCTGGCAAGCGGCGTAATACCGGCAGGTACGGTGACGACTGAAGGACTTGGCACAAGTTACTTTGACACAGGCGTAACCGTTGGGGATCTACGCGGCTACCGCGTATGGGCTTGCTACTACAGGTGCGATGCAGGCAAACAGTATTATGGATTTGCACTTGCTAGCAATGTGTTGAATCGAAAACTCATGTACTCAACGAGCAATGCCCAGCAAATTGTGGCCATTTGGGCGGATGATGATGGGCAGACAGTTATCCCGATTGGCGCAAGCGGTAACATATATTGCACCGACCCACTTGAAGTTGCAAATATCGGCGGATTGCAGCGGGATCCTATGATTTCACACGGTGGCGGCGTAGCTATTACATCGCTTGGCGCCTTTTCGGGTGCGGCGGACTCCGATCATATCTATGTCGGCGTCTTCCACACAAATTCTCAGGAGACAAATGCAAAAGATATGCGCTGGGCGATTACTGGGGTGGTAAAAAAATGAACTATTACAAAACAAACGGCAGTATTATCAGAACGATTGGCACCTTGAATGGAGACCCCATAACGCGCGAGGAGTATGAGGAGATGGGAAGAGAATTTGAAGAAACAATGGGTGTGCCAGCTCCCAAGCCGACAGCGGAAGAACGCATTGCCGCGCTGGAGCAGGACAACGCGGAGCTGCGTGAAGCTCTGGATGCACTGCTGACGGGGGTGACGGCATGAGCGAACTGCGAGATCGCGTGATCGCGTACAACGTCGAGATCAAGGAGGCGTTGCAGACGGTGCTGGACGCGCTGAATCGGGGGCAGCGAAAGAAGTTGCTGAAAAGCCCGGCCGTGAAAGCAATGGTGGAGCGGTACGGGATTGATATAGCGGAGGATGGTGTGTCAACCGGGGAAAAGGACGAAACATATTTTTCAGAGGTGTAATCATTGGAGCTTGTAATTGCGATCGTGCCGCCACTCATCACAGGCGTGCTGGCGCTGGTAGGCGTGGTTATTACCAGCGCCAGCACAGCAAAAAAAATGCAGGCAAACCTGGAGAAAAACCAAGCTGTCACGGAGACAAAGATTGAGGAGCTGACCAGAGAGGTCAGGGAACACAATGGATTTGCACGACGAGTCCCAGTCGTTGAGGAGCAGATCAAGGTCATCAATCATCGGATTAAAGATTTGGAGGCTGAAAATCATGACCATTAAGAAGAAAATGTGGTGGAAGGCAGCAGGTATCCGCGCCGTGAAAACCGTGGCGCAGACGGCTGTAGCAATGATTCCCGCCGCCGTGACCATCGGCGCGGTGGACTGGGTTACAGTGCTAGGTACTGCGGCTCTTGCGGGCATCGTTAGCATGCTGACCAGCATTGCCGGGCTGCCGGAAGTGGACGTGGAGGAAGATAACAATGGCTAAAATGATCGGAATCGACGTGTCGGAACACAACGGGAATCTGGACTGGGCTGCCATCAAAAAGGCCGGCATCTCGTTTGCTGTCATTCGCGACGGCTACGGCACCAGCCATGTAGACAACCAGTTTCACGCCAACATGGCCGGTGCGATCGCACAGGGGCTTCTGATCGGCGTATATCATTTCTCCTATGCTCTGGATGCAGCAGGTGCAAAAAAAGAGGCAGCATTCTGCCTCAAGCTGCTGGAGCCCTACAAGGACAAGATTGTGCTGCCCGTGTATTTTGACTTTGAGTATGATACCGTCGATTATGCAGCCAAGTGCGGCGTGACGCTTGGAAAGAGCGCGTTTAATGCGCACACGGTGGCATTTTGCGAAGCAGTCAAATCGGCAGGCTACGCCCCGGGCGTGTACTACAACAAGGACTATTACAACCGGATGGTAGACCTAAATAGCGTCGGCGGCTACAGCCAGTGGTATGCGCAGTACGCTTCCGCGCCCAGCGTTACCAGCTATGACCTCTGGCAGTACAGCAGCAGCTACGTCATCCCGGGCTGCTCTGGCAAGTTCGATATCAATATCATGGCCAATTCCGGCAGCATCACCAACAGCCGGAAGTATAAGCAGGGCTGGAACAAGGATGATCGCGGCTGGTGGTATGCCGATAGCGCCACCACCTACTACAAGTCCCGCTGGGCCAAGATCAAGGGCAAATGGTACTATTTCGACGAGGAGGGCTATATGAGGGCTAATTCCTGGGAAACCGACGCGGGCGGAGACAGCTATTTTGTTGGGCCTGAGGGAGATATGCTGACAAATATGGTTGTCGGCCTTGGCGCAGACGGAAAACTCCAGCCCATTGAACAGTGGTATCACACCCTGGGCGAGGTGCCGAATGGGTACCGCAAGGAGCTGGACAAGCTGGTGGACGCCGGGAAGCTAAAGGGCAAAAGCGGAAGCGGCGATGATATGGTGTTGGATATGCCGCTGAGTGCATTGCGGGTGCTGATTATCCTGAATCGGTAACAGGAGGTGACGGGGATGCAGATCAAGGACTATACAGTTCCGGAGTTGGAGCATTTCCGGGCAGCCTGCAATTTTACCAGTCTGGAGCGGGAATTTTTCGACCTGCGGGCAGCGGGAATAACGATCGAAAGTTGCTGCGACGCGATGGGGTATTCCATTGGTGGGATACGGCACATATCAGGCAACGTAAAACGGAAAATGAACAGGGTATAGAAAAAATCCCCCGCCTTTCGGCGAGGGATTTTTTTGCCCGTTGAGGCTCCACTCAATCACCACTACGAGACAAAGGGGAACTACAATTTGAGGGCAGGATCATTTCAATCCACTGATGCATCGTCCAATCTATTTATCGCGACATCCCCACTAACGTGGGGTTGTGACTGGCATATGCATCAGACAGCAGGGGCTACCTGCAATTGCATTGTAGCACGATTGCTGAAAAATGTCAATAATCAGCCGACCAATTCGGCTGATTTTTTTGACATTTTGAACCCGTTTGTTTGTACCACTTAAATCAAACCGCGAATTTTTCACCGTACTTTTCTTCATGCGCCTTGCAGTATGCGTCAAAAAACTCCTGCTCGGTGCAGGTGGCCAGTTCTGCATGGAGGGCTTCGCGGATTTCGTCGTCCATGAGATTGACAGCCCCCTCAAAATCTACCTGAGTATTGTTGTAAGTTACATACATTGCTGTTTCCTCCCAATTGATTTATTAAGTATCTCCCTTAACTGTCTCTATTATACCGCACAACGTGCGGATTGCCAAGCATCGAATGATATTTTTAAGAGATTTTTATGGGATTTTTTCCGCATGGTGGAAGAAAAGGGGGCGCGGTATGATAGAGCCAGGAGGTGAGGCGGATGTCATATGGGTATGGAGCCTACAATGCCCCGTATCAGGGATATGGCAACTACTACAACCAGCAGCCACAGCAGATGCAGAAATATGAGTTGGTTCGTGTCAAAGGCCAGGGCGGGGCAAATGCGTTGGTCAATCAAATGGCCCCCAATAGCGGGGTCGTTGCAATGGATGATACAGCACCACTTGTGTGGCTCTGTCAGGTTGACGGAGCCGGGTGCCGAACCACACAGCCGTTTGATATATCTCTGCATCAGGAGACGCCGGGAGTTGACGTGAAAGCCCTTGAAGAACGAATCGCAAGATTGGAGGCAGCAATCAATGACAAACCCAATGAGCCAATTCCTGCGGCAAAGCCAGCCGCAAAAACAGCAAGCAAATAACCCGCTTGCTATGATTTCCGAGTTCCGCAAATTCGCCGCCGGAATGACTCCGGAAGGAGCAAAACGGCAGGTAGAACAGATGCTATCCAGCGGGCAAATGACGCAGGAGCAGTTCCAGCAGCTCAGGCAGCAGGCGGCGGCATTTTCCGAATTTTTGAAATAACCCCGGAGCGCTACGGTGTTATATAAACTAACGACAAGGAGTGATTTTGTGGAAAATTACAGTCTTTCCGATCTGGCAGCGGTAACAAAAGATGCTGACGGAATGGCAGGAAACGGTGCATGGTGGATTATCATCCTGTTTCTATTTGTCATCATGGGTGGAGGCTGGAACGGCTTTAACCGCCAGAACAGCGGAGAGCTTGACAGGTACGCTACTGCGGCCTCCCAGCAGGAGATTTTGTTTGGGCAGCAGTTTGGCCAGATCAACGACCGGCTGAACAACCTGGGCAACGGCGTATGCAACCTCGGCTATGAAATGCAAAGCAACATCGGTCAGCTTGGCAAAGAGGTTGCGCTTGCGCAGGCGGGCACCAACACCACAATCATGCAGACCGGAAACAACATCCAGTCTCAGATTGCCCAGTGCTGCTGCGAGAACAGACTGGCAACCGCCAACCTGTCTGCACAGATTGACCGGCAGACGTGCGATATTACCACGGCGATCCACGCAGAGGGTGAGCAGACCCGGGCACTGATGCAGGCAAATGAGATTCAGCAGCTGAGGGACAAGGTATCAGCGCTGGAAGCGGACAACCGTATGTACGGCGTTGTCCGTTATCCCAACGGTTACACTTACACCGCTGGGCCTTCCCCATTCTGCGGCTGCAATAGCGGCTGCGGGTGCGCATAACCAATAATCAACCGCTCTAACAGCGATAAGCCCGGGGCGGAATTGCCCCGGGCATTTTTGAAAGGAGAACGCTATGAGTTGTAACAACCGGCTGAAAAACAGCCATTATAAATCCGCTCAGAACGCCTACAATAACGCCTCTCAGGCGTTTGCCACTACCGGAACACCGGTGGCAGTGCTAGGCGTGCTCAACACCGATACCGGGTGCTCCATTGATACGGTTGCAGGAGGCTTTCAGTTCAACTCATCCGGACTGTATCGTGTGTCCTATGACGTGACGTTTACGCCGTCCGCTGCCGGTGTAGTGGTGCTACAGGGGTTAAAAGACGCGGCAACACTGCCATGCCTCAACGCGCAGGAGACGGTAGCGGCTGACGCCGTGTACACGATCCACGCAGAGACCACCATCTATATCCCCGTGTGCTGCAACGGAACGCCGACAATCAGCGCAACTCTCGGCGGCGTGGCGGGTACCATCTCACACGTCTGCGCTAGTGCGGTCAAGTTGGCATAAGGGGGCAGCGCCATGAAAACCAAATTGAGGGAGTACAAAGCAAAACTGGAGCATGAGCTGAAAGAGTACCTGGCACAGCCTGTAGGCACTCGCTCCATGGCGGCTGTTGACGCGATGATTGAGTGCTGGGAGCACGTCAACGACATGGAGGGCTGTGTATGCCACGCGGAGAAGCTCGACGGCAACGCGCTGGAGGAGTGGAACGCCCACATGAAAAACGACGATGGCAGCACCGGCGGACATTGGACGGTAGCCCAGACCACCGACGCGGCGAAAACTGCTGGGGTAGTGATGGAACACATCACGCCTGAGGAATGGAACACCGCCATGAATATGATGTACTCCGACTATTGCAGCGTGGCAACAAAGCACGGATGCAGTAAGGTGGATTTTTACGCAGACCTCGCAAAGGCGTTTTTGTTTGACAAGGACGGGCCGGGGCCGGAAGCCAAGCTGGCAGCGTATTACCACGGGATTGTGGAGGCATAAAAATAAGGAGAGGGTTTAACCCCTCTCCTTATTTTTTACGTTCGCGCAAAACCGAAAACGCCGCAACAACAAAAATGTTGGGTACATTTGTTGGTACGCCAGATGCGGTACCAACAAAAGTACCTAAAGACCATTTGCCGGTATCGGGTGATTTTACAAGGGACGCGACGTTGGACTTCGTGATTGGGCCGTCGCCTGGGGCGGGGCCGTCGTCAAAAATCGTCCAAATTTTTATTGTATCGGGATAGACCTCGACACGGAGGACGGCAGCCAAAATCGCGGAGGGGTTCTCCTTCGCGCCTTTTATCAGTTTATCCAGGAGCGGGGCAAGCTGCTCGTCACGGAGGCTGGAGTGCTCGACGTTTGATTTTAACAGAGCGATTTCTTCCGCAACCTGGGCTTTTTTAGATTCCAGCGCATTTGTACGCTCGATCAGGGCAGGAGACGTTAGGCCAGCCATAACAGCGTCAACGGCCGTCTCAATCTGCGCTGAAAGACTATCATACTCGGCCTGCAACTCTTTTAATTTCGGGGCGGACATCTTCAGGAGGCTATCGCGCTGGTCTCTAAGGACGCTCAACAGCTTGTCACGGGATTTTGGGGCGCCTAACATGGAAAGCACAGCGCTTGCTACGGTATCCTCCAGCTCGTCTTTGCGGATGCTCATGCCGGAGCAACCCTTTCCGCGCTGCTTTGTGGCGCATTTGTAATATTCATATCGGTCGCCACCACGAGCGGGATATTTATAGTGGATCGTCATAGCACCGCCGCACGTTCCACAAAAAATCTTTCCCTTCAACGGTTGTTCCACTGCTGTAACCCTCTTTCCGGTATTTTGATGTTTATTTGCGGCAAGCCTCGCCTGGACGGAATCAAACAATTCTTTCGAGACAATGGACGGACACTCTATTTCCAGGTGTTCGCCGCGTGCGGCGTGGGCGTTCCGGGTGCCGTCATAGCTGACCGGTTTTCCGCCGAACAACGACCGGCCAACATACTTCTCATTTTTCAGCAGATCGTGGATGCTATTTTTCCCGAACGCATTGCCACGTTTGGTTTTCAGACCGCGTCGGTTCAGCTCCGCGATGATGTCAATGTAGCTTTGTCCAGCGGCGTACAGCTCGAAAATCAGGCGGACGGTTTCAGCCTCCGCCTCGTCAATCACAAGATGCTCATTTTCCACCTTATAGCCGAGTGCCGGAATCCCACCTGTATGCTTGCCGGATTTTGCCCGCTGCCGTACACCCTCCCTAACCTTCTGCTGGGTCTGCAAAACCCACATCTGGTTAAACAAGGCGGTAACACCCTCGTTGAGAAAAACAGCCGGGTCGTTAAGGTCACCGCCGACTGTAGGCTGTGTGACCGACACAACGTGTACGCCGATCCGCTGCAATGTCTCCCGGAATTGGAACCAATAGACCATATTCCGGAACATCCGGGACTGGTCATAGATTACCACGGTATCCGCGCCGCCGGAATAAAGCTGCTGCATCATGCGCTGGTATTCAGGACGTGTCTCCTTCATGCCGGAAATTGCGCGGTCTGCAAATACGTCCAGCACCGGAAGATTCTGCTTTTCGCACCATTCACGGCAGCGCTCCACCTGCACCTCAATACTGGCCTCGGACTGATTTTCGGTGGAGTACCGGGCTAAAATATAAGCGCCATGCATCATAGCATACAAGCCTCCTAAAATATTTACGCGATCATGGACATCATTTTAGACGATGTATCCAGATTCTACATTTTTTCGTTGACAAACCGGAGGACATTGTATACAATAAAGATGCTGATTCCTCCAAGACATGGTTTTCTACAGGCTGTGTTCTTGGCCGTCCTCCCCGACGACTGGAAAGCAAGACCGTTTCGGCGCCCACCGCCGGGACGGTCTTTTTTTATTTACTGCATGACTCCGACGCCGGGGTGCATAAAGTCCCAAATGAGATAAGCAAACAGACCGGCGGTCGCTCCGATTAACAGAACGGTGACGATTGCCGCCCATAGGATCATGATCTTAATCGTGTGGGATTTTCGCTTAATTTCAGCTTGCTGCTCATCAATGGTATGCTGCATATGCGCGATCTGGGCGGCACGTTCTGCGATTCCATGCTGACGCTCCATGTCGATTTCGTCCCGGACAGCAAGAAGGGCTTGAAGCGCCTCCAAGTCCTCACGGGGGACGGTATCCGGCTCATAGGCGTTTCCGATGACCGCACGGGCAACCGCCTGAATATTGACCGGGCGGCACTGTACCGCCTCTTCCAGCGGAGCGGTGAGAATCTTACGGACGGTATTCAGGCTGATTGGTTCACCAGCGGAAATGCAGGCATCCACAATCTGCTGATAGGTTAAAGCCTTTGTTTCCTTCATTTTACGGATTTTTTGTAGCAACTCTATCTGCGGGGCAGACATTATGGACACCTCATTTCAAAATTGGGAATTTTGCACATAAAAGTGCAAAGTTGAACGCAATTTGCACACTAAATGACACAAAAATGGTATTGAATGGAAACGGAACCAGTGGTACGATAAAACCAGCAAGGGACACTGCGGGGAGGTGGGCAACGTGAGGCAGTGCCATGAGGACTACCCGCCGCCGGAAGCGGCTCCGGAGGGAGAACCGGCGAGACGAAACCACGGGACATTACTAAATGATATTATAGCAAAGTCTGATATTTTGCACAATCGACAAATCCGACAATAAAGAAAGAAAAATATGGTAATTATGAAGGCTGCGGTACTGCGCAGTACCGCATTTTGTTGAGACCAACAAAATGATAAACTATGGACAGAACGAATGGAGGGAAATATGAAGAAACCAACGACAAGAGACGAAATCAAGGGCTTGCTCCTGGAATACATAAACGAACTGCTGAAAATCGCAATTGACCGAAAGAGCGAAGATCCGGAGGAGGAAGCGGACAAGGAGCCGTTTGCATGGATGCTTGGAAAGATAAACCCGGACTACAGAAGGACCGGGTACCTGGCAGAGACGGCGGGAATCAAGCAGCTGTATATGTGCGGCTGGGAGAAGGAGGCAACGGAGCGGGCGAACCAGATGTTTGAGAAAATCCAGCAGGACGAGAACATTGACAACCAAATGCAGGACTGTTACAAGCTGGTGGAAATGATTCGGGATTTGGAGCGGTACGAAGTGATTGAAAAGGTGGGGATATTCGGAAAGAGACAGGAGGGTGAAGGTGGATAGCTACAGAAAAGAAATCAAGCGGCTGGTGGATCAGTGCCAGGACGAGCGGGATTTGTGGCTGATCCTGCGATTTACACAGCTGAGGGTAAAAAAAGAATAAAGAAAGGAGCGGGAGGAATCCCGCTCCTTTTTGGTCAATTGTCGTTCTTCTGGGGTTCCTCCGGCTGGCGGAGCTGGGCGGCAAGGGCGTTTTGCGCGTCAAGATTCCGCTGGAGAAGATTTACGATTTCGCCAAAGGCGTAAATAAAAAGACAGGCCACCGCAGAAAGGCAGATACCGGCAATCGCAACAGACCAATTGTAATGGGATACAGGCTCCTCCCAGGAATACTCGGCAAGCTCCACAATGGCGAGGGAATTGCCGAGGATGAGGGAGGAAACTACACCGGCAATGCCGATTATGAAAGCAATCACTTTCAAAAAGGACGCGGTGGAATTTTCAGGCACAAAGTTTTCCGGAACATAATTTTCAGGCATGATAAATCTCCCCTTTTTATTTGATACAACGAGAATAACGCAAACAATCAAAAATGGCAACAGATGGGGACAAATTGACAGGTAAAAAAACAAAAGGAATGGAGCAGGGCGAACCCTACTCCATTCCTTTTAAGATTTTCCGGGCGAGGATAGCGGCAGTTCCCCGGTCTTCTGGCGTGAGGGCGGACAGCGAAGATGCAAAACGACGGCGAATATCGTCAAAGACGGCGTCGAAAAGCTCCATTAAAGCATCACCACCCGCGGGAAGATCGTCCATGGGTTCCTCGCCGGTTAAAAGCCAGTCTTTGCGAACATTAAAAGTCCGACAAATGCTGACGATGGCGGAATCAGCCGGGATGACTTTATCCTTTTCCCACGCAGAAACGGTGTTTTGCGCGGCTCCAATCCGTTGCCCGAACTCTGTCTGGTTTAGACCAGATTGCGAGCGCACAAGTCGAATCCTGCTGCCAAGAGACACAAAATCACCTCACAAAAAAATAGGGGAAGAATGGAGCAGGGCGAACCCTACTCCATTCCTTTTACGAGTTTCTGCATGAGCGCGGCGGCGTTTTCCCAATCTTCGGGGGAGAAGGAAGCCAGGGAGGAAACGAAACGCTTCCGGATGGAATCCGGCTGATCCTCCAGGACGGAGTTGAAGAAGTTCATAATCACTTCATCCTTCGGGCGCTGTACCTCCATAGGGCCTTCGCCGGTTCGCAGCCATTTTTCAGAGATGTTGAAAGTTCGGCAAATACTGATAATGGCAGAATCGACAGGTACAGAAATGTCTTTTTCCCATGCAGAAACAGACGTTTGCGCAGCTCCGATTTCACGTCCAAATTCGGTTTGGTTATAACCAGTCTGGGATCGGATGAACCGGATTCTGCTGCCAAGAGACATTGGATCACCTCCTGCCTGAATATATAATAACACCATACGGTAAAAAGTCAAGAAAAAACAGAAAAAGCTATTGACAAATGTCACAATACGGTATAAGATAACAGCGTAAGGTAAAACGAAGAAAGGAGGGGTGAGAAATGGTACTAAGAATTGACCTGAAGGATCTGGAAAAGACGCAGGAACAGGTAAGCAAACTGATGGATGCAGTAGAACAGCTCAGTAAAGCGCTTAATCGCGTAAGTGAGCTGGAAAGCGAACTACACTGGGCAACAATCGGAATGAGCATGACGCTGACAAATGAAACCGCCAGCGGCAACTGACGGTTTCGGGGAATTATTTGTCTTGCAAATAGTCAACGATTGAGGACTTGAAGGAATCAAACAACTCAAACATGTAGCGAGACAAATCGTCAAGCACCTGAGTTGTAGAACTGTCAAGATCACAACGGGAAAGGCACTGCTGGGTACGCTGAGAATATTTCAGCTTTGCGTCGGAAAGCTGCGTGTCAAGGTCTTGGATTGTCATTGGTATCACCTCCTTCCAGTGGGATTTTACCACGGGAATGGAGGGAGAGCAAGAGGAAAGGAGGGAGGATGTGAAAGAGGATTGGCGGTATTGGGTGTGGTATTTTATCGGATGCGTGGCGGGCGTGGCAATCATTACGCTGCTAAAACTGAAAGGATGGCTGTAGCAACAACGGACGTCAACACGCCAAAAACGAAGCCAATAATACGCTCCTTCCAGCGGGATTTTGTTTCCAGCTTTTGCAGCTCTTTATAGCAAAGACCACGCTGAGAAAGAGCAACACCGGCTTCATTCCCTTTTTGATCGTGGGCCAGTTCCAAAAGCCCAGAGGAAAGCAGCGAACGGATAACGCGGTGGGCGGCAACCTCATCAAGCGGAATGAGAGAAAGCGCGGCTTGGAAGGAATATACGCCATTCGGAAGGTTCGGCTCACCGGAAATTAGAGCGTCGAGAGCGACGCGAGAGGATTTGTCAATAATCAAGTGGGGCACCTCCTTTCAGTGGGATTTTACCACGGAATGGGAGGCGGAGCAAGAGGAGAGGAGGGGCGGAGATGAAAACGATGTTTGCATCCAAGGGCGTATACGAAGGAAAAATCCCGAACGTAAGCATAAAGGCAGAAGGAAGCGACAAGCTGCTGCGGAGAATCGTGTTGTTTACGCGGTGGCTGAGACGAATTGAAAGAGCAGAGTACACGGTCGAGTTCACAAAAAAGTAATTCCGGGTGCAAAGGCACCCGGGAGAAAGGACAAGAGAAAGGAGGATAAGGTGGTAGTAAAATTCGATCTGAAAAGACCGGAGCAGATACAGGACACCGCAAAAGCATTATCGGGAGCGATTAATGAGCTGAACAAAGCAATTCTGCGGGTGACGGACTTGACGGAAGCACTGCGTTTGGAGGCAAGAGGGATGGGAATTGAAATTATGGATACGACGAAAGAGGTGAATTAAATGTCTGAGCAGGAAAAGAAAATGGCTGAGGTGATCCGGGAGGGATTCCCGCAGCTCAGCGAATTTGACAAGGGCTATTTTTTAGCCAAGATCGAGGAAGCGGCAGAGCGGGTACAGAAGAAGGAGGACAAGGATGAAGAACTGGAAGAGAGGAATTAAGCTGGCGGCGGTCAGCACCATGTGCGTATTGGTGTTGAGCGGATGCACAAAAAGCTGCATGGTGAGCCACAATGTGTCGAAGGAAGCCAACAACTTTAACGTGGAGCGGAAGATCACGGTAATCAACGTGAGAAATAACCAGGTGCTCTATGAGCTGACGGGAACCTTCTCCATGCAGAACAACGATAAAAACGAGCTGACAATTATCAGCGAAGTAGGAAAGGACATATACAAAAAGGACTTTATCTATCTGAGCGAATGGACTACCTACATTGTGCAGGACGTGTCCGGGGCTGATGTAGACCCGTACCACTATGAGGTATCCATCTTGCCGGAATCGCTGCTTGGCGGCGCGGTAAAGCCGACGCTGGATTGAGGGAAAGACATGAAGGTAGCAAGGAATAATCCATATGACCTGATGGGAAATGATCCGGATTTCCTGGCAGCCGCCGTATATGCGGACAAAAAGCGCTTCATCCTGAACGGGGAGGCAACGGAAGACAAATACTGGCCCGTGTGGACGATGCTCCACACGGTAGAGGCCTGGTACATTGAGGGCAAGGTGCTGGTGATCGAGCTAAAGGGGGAGGATGGAGCATGATTGAGGTAAGACGGTCAACGCGGGAAATCATCCGGGCCGACCCTATCAGCCCAAAGGATCGGGAGAGAGCATGGATAGAATACATCCGGGCAGCTGGCCCCGAGGCAATCAAGGAGGCGCTGAAAAAAGATGAACGCGCCGTGTAAGGACTGCCGGGAGAGAACCGGGGTATGCCACGACAGCTGCGAGAGATACATAAAGTTCCGCAGGGAGCGGGAGAAGATCAGAGCAGCGAAGGAGCAGGAGAGAATCCGGAGCAAAACGTATAAGGCATTGGTGCCGTACAGAATCAGGGGAGAGCAATAAGGAGGACACGACAATGGAAGTGACACGTGAAGAAGCAAGAAAAATCGTGCAGGAAGCAATTGAGGAGAACCGGGACAGAATCCGGGCGGAGAAGGCAGAGGCGGCATTGCAGGCGGCGAACGAAGCCTGGGACAGAGCGTGGGAAAAGGCAATGCCGAGGTACCAGGCGAAGGAGGTAGAGCAGCGGACTGTGGGAATTGTGCATTACGGTGAGACGAGAGCGGAGGAAACTGAGCGCGCGAAGGAAGCAGGCGCGTGGAGATTTCTATATGGGGTCTGCACCGGGGCACTGGGGGTGCTGATTATCACCTGTACGGTGATCCTGACAAGAATGCTGTAAACAGCCGCCCGCATGAGCGTTATCATGCCCACCGGCCAATGGCTGGTATACACTCCTATCTATGTGGGTGCTCCCTCGTGCCAGGGGAGCACCCGCGAAAGGGGAAACGATGAACGATGTGTATTTCCGATGCAGTGAATGCGGAGGACGGATTCTGGAGCCGGACAGAAAGACACATACATTCCGGGAGACGGACATTCCGCTGCGCTGCATCATAGAAAAAACAAAAAAACTGTACGGGGAAACCCTGTGCGAGAAATGCCGAGGAGGACGAGAAATGGACAATGGGAAAAAATTTGACGGGTACCTTGCCGCAATGGCGCAGGTATCTAGCCGGGAGCGGGAAAAGCTGCTGGACAAGGCGAGAAACGACAAGGGAGTCACGGTGGCGGGGTACCTTAAACTGGAGAACTATGTCATGTCGATGGCGGGGAAGGGGAGCGAAGAATGAAAACAAAGCAGCAAGAGCAGATCAAGGCGCAACTATCCAGGCGGATGAAGATCAGAATGTTTGAACTGGACATGACGATGAGCGCCTTATCGAGAAAGTGCGGGGTGCCAGCGGCAAACATCTGGAGATATGTATCGAGGGAAAGGATTATGAGCGCATATGCGCTGGCGGCAATTGCGGATGGGCTGGAATGCTCGACGGATTGGCTCCTGGGGAGAAAGGAGGAGCGGGAATGACGGAACAGGATCGTGAGCTGGTTCGGGCGCTGCGGTGTAGCGCAACAGCAATGACAGGGGATGAACCGTGTAAAACGTGCAGGTACAATAAAAAAGAGGAATGGAACGGGCACGAGTGGGAGAGCTGTGACGTTGACCGGATTTCGATGGATGCGGCGGAACGGCTGGAGGAGCTGCTGAACGCATAAATCACGAATTTGCGCCCCGCCCCGGAACATTATTATAAAGGTAGGTGTAAACGCACCTCCTCCATACTGGACATATGGCAAGGATAGCCGGGGCGGGGTACAAAGATATAGGAGGACGCTATGGCGGATTACATTAACAGGCAAGCCGCAATTGCGGCACTGAGGGGATTTGCAGAGAAATGCAAAGGTAGCACTGAGGCTGCAACTGCGGCGGCTATGGCGATTTCGGTGATTTTGAGGTTGCCGGGGCCGTGGGTGAGTGTGGAGGACAGTCCACAAGTGTTGCATAAACGGATATTCCTGCGAGTTGGGATCGGAGGCGTAATCACTGGATGGGCTTACGTAGGATATGGTGGCGGTATTGGTTATGTTGACGATAATGGAGACCGGGTTACAGGCGTTACCGGCTGGATGGAACTGCCGGATGCGCGGGAGGTAGGGGAATGAGCTACACTGAGGCATTGCGAATTGTAACCGAGGACTCAATTGCACGGAGCATGGGCTATGCGCTGGATAAAGACTGCTACCTTGAGTACGCCGAAGCGTTGCGGGTCGTGCTCCAGCGGGCGGAACAGGAGACGATATGAGCGAATGGTATGACGAGAGCCTTGACAGGCTTAGGACGGCGGCGCGGCTGTCAGAACAGTATTGCAAAAAGCCGCTGGTGGTCACCACGTCCGGCGGAAAAGACAGCTCCGTGTGTGTTGATTTGGCAATCAAAGCCGGGATCAATTTTGAGGTGATCCACAACCACACCACGGCTGACGCTCCGGAGACAGTCCGATTTGTCAGGGGCGAGTTCCGCCGCCTGGAACTGATGGGAATTAAATGCACGATCAACTGGCCCGTGTACAAAGGGCAGCGCACATCCATGTGGGATTTGATCCCGCAGAAGCTCATGCCGCCTACACGACTGGTGCGGTATTGCTGTGAGGTGCTCAAAGAGCACGGTGGCACTGGGAGATTTATCACCACAGGGGTACGCTGGGCAGAATCCACCGCCCGGAAGAACAACCGTGGGGCGTTTGAACAGTTCCACCGGAACAAGGAAAAACGGATCATCATCAACGACAACGACCCGGATCGGATGCTGTTTGAAAATTGCGCAATCAAAGCGAAACGGGTTTGCAATCCCATCATTGACTGGGAGGACGAGGACGTTTGGCACTACATTGAGGAGGAGCACGTGCCGGTGAATCCTTTGTACATGGAGGGATTTAATCGGGTTGGCTGCATTGGATGTCCAATGGCGGGTAAAAAAGGTCGAGAGATTGAGTTTTTACGGTGGCCTAAATACAAATCTGCCTATATCTCTGCATTTGATCGGCTGGTTAAGGAGCGGAAACGTCGGGGACTGAAAACCGACTGGGAAACCGGAACCGATGTATTTAACTGGTGGATGGAGTACGATGTGCTTCCGGGGCAGATAGGGATGGAGGATGTGCTATATGAGTAATTTTTACTGCGCGATTGGGCGATTTTTAGCGGTAGCTGGTGGCCTGCTGCTGTGCGCGGCGCTGGTGGCGCTCCTAATGGAGCTATGCTGTGAGGCGTGGATAGCTGCAAGCAACAGATCCCGGGAGTACAAGAAAAACAGGAAGGAATTTTTTGAATGGATGGAGAGCAAGAACCGTGAAACGACATAGTGACAGCACGCTCATGAACCTGACAAATAATTATTGTCCCCATTGCGGTGCAAAGATGGATGGAGGGGAAAAGGATGAAACGTAAGACCTTTGTAAAACAATTAATGGCTATCGGTATCCCACGAAATGAGGCGAACTCTATGTGCAGACGCGGGCTTGAGTACACAGCAAAGCAACGCGCCTATGGGTTGCCTATCAATATTACGTGGGAATACAATCTTGGAGATATGTGTGAGCAGTTTGACCGTATGCCAACCCAGAAGTGGCTGCTTGAGAGGTGGGGGTACGAAACAGTCTGCAAATATCGCCAATGGCTTGCAAAGCGGAGCAAAGAGGATCCCCGGAGGAGCTGGAGCCGGAACCACCCTAACGGCTATTAAGGAGGATCGAGGAAATGAAGCGTGGAACATTTGTGAAGCAGCTTATGGCGCTTGGGGTTAAGAGAAACGACGCAAACAAGCTATGCAGAATATACATCGAGGGAAGAGACGCACGAAGAGCGGCTGGGGGAAAAGAAGTAAGGGTGGCGTGGGAATATGTATTGGCAGGGGTACTGCATGATTATGAGACATGCTACGAGCTTGAACTGCCAATAAGGCCAACGGAAACGGAGATGGCACAATACAGACGATGGCGGGCGAAGCGGACAAAAATAGATCCGATGCACAGCTGGCTTAGAAACCATCCGAACAATATATAGGAGAAGAAAAATGAAAAGAAAAACGTTCGTGAAGCAGCTTATGGCGCTGGGGTTCTCGCGGAATGCGGAAAACAGGGCATGCAAGTACGCACGGTGGCTGGAGCGGAGAATAAATGAAACGTTACAGGGGTGCGGGTTCAGCGCAAGCTGGGAAGAAACGCTGGCATATGTCGTAAAGACAATCGAAACCGGGGAAATTCCGTGCGAGGAAGCGGATATGAAGATGTATATGAACAAGGCATCCGAATGGAAGGCAAAAAGGAGCAAGAAGATGCCACGGGAGAGAATGGGGGCAGAGACACGATGGATGCGGTGAAATATTTGAGAGAATTCGCCAGAATGTGCGCGGAATATTCTATATGTAAGGGGTGCCAGATAGGCCACGGAACGTGCAGAACAATGGAGGCGCAAGAGCCAGAGAAAATTGTGGCCATCGTAGAGGCATGGGCGAAGGAGCATCCGGTGGAAACACGGCAGAGCAGGTTTTTAAAGGAATTCCCAAGAACAATCGTGGATACGGATGGGACAATAGATATATGCCCGCGCTTTATGGACAAAACACTAGAGTGCAAGGCATTTGGAGACGCGGAAATGGAATGCATAGAATGCAAACGAGAGTTTTGGGGAACGGAGGTAGATGATGAATAACTTGAAACCGTGTCCATTCTGCGGGGGGCTGGCGCGCATCAAGAGAGAAATACACACAATAGCCATGTGGGATGGACATGAAATAGTAAATTGCTACGTGGAGTGTTGAGACTGCGGGGCCAGAGGGAGCACAGTCCAGTACAAAAGACAGATCGGGGAATGCTGGCCGACGAAAAAACTGGAGGCAGAAGCAGAAGGAAAAGCGGCGGAGAGGTGGAACCGGAGGGCGGAAGCCAAGGGGAAGGGAAAGGAAAAGGCAAAGCCGGCGTGGATGCCGCTGACAGGGGCAGACGGGGAAACACTTGGAACGATTGCATTCTGTCCGCACTGCGGGGTGTTACTCAGTCCGTTTGTCATAGGTGGTGAAAAGATCGAAGAAACGTCATGCAGAAACTGCGGTACGAAAATAACCTGGGGGGGATATCCGAACCGATTAGAGATAAGCATGGATGATCGGAGGGACGAAGCACATTGAAACTCAAACGGATAGCGGCCCTGTGCAAGCAGAAAAAGCGGGCCATCATCTATCAAAAGTGGGAAGCGGATTGCGGGACGGGCAGCATCATGACCCAACAGTGGATTTCTAACGGCTATGCGGTCTATGCCGCCAACGGCTTGCCACCGCTGGAGAAGGAAACTCTGCTAAGGATTTTGATGTGGCTGAGGATAAATTCGATTCCTGGAACGTAAGCAACATGGAGTTGCCGGAATCGGTGAATCTCGGGGATCTGGACGACACGGAACAGGAGATTGCTGGGGCGCTTCCGTCCCT
>ENA-UOJS01000661-UOJS01000661.1-human-gut-metagenome-genome-assembly--contig:-C74-NODE-661-length-35217-cov-12.548888_pt1 | contig 35217 bp, 31 predicted proteins | sample MGYA00242355_ERZ723902 | MGnify/ENA metagenome assembly ERZ723902
TTTTTATGATATAATGGGTTTATAATCGTACAAAATACACAAAAACCCGCTCGGTTGCCCACACGGAGGAACTTATGGAAAGCGAAAAAAACGCGGCAAAACGCCGCATAGACGAGCTTCGTGAGCTGCTCGCGCATCATTCTTTTCTTTATTACGTAGAGGATGCGCCGCAGATTTCGGATTATGAATACGATAAGCTTTTCTATGAGCTTGTCGCACTCGAAGAGAAATATCCCGAATTTGACAGCCCGACCTCGCCCACAAAGCGCGTCGGCGGCAAGGCGCTCGATAAATTTGAAAAAGTAACTCACGCCGTGAAAATGGGCAGTCTAGCCGATGTTTTCTCATACGACGAAGTGCGCGATTTCGTGGCGAAAACGAACGAAAAGCTCGGCAAAGCCACTGTTTTTTCCGTCGAGCCGAAGATAGACGGGCTTTCCGTTTCGCTCGTGTATGAAAACGGCAGGTTTTCGCTCGGCTCCACGCGAGGCGACGGCACAGTCGGCGAAAATGTGAGCGAAAATCTCAAAACAGTGCGCACCATCCCGATGAAAACAAAAGACGTGCTGCCTCATCTCGAGGTTCGCGGCGAGGTATATATGCCGCGCGAGGCTTTTGCCGCGCTCAACGAAAAGCGCGAAGCCGAGGGCGAACAGCTATTTGCAAATCCGCGAAATGCCGCCGCCGGCTCGCTCCGTCAGCTTGATTCCAAGGTGACGGCGTCGCGCAGACTCGATATATTCGTTTTCAATGTTCAGGCGGCAGAGGGCATAGAGTTTTCCTCGCATATAGAGAGCCTTGAATACCTAAAAAGTCAGGGCTTCCACATAATAGACGGCATCCGTCGCGCCTCCTCCGCCGGAGAGATAATCTCCGCCATAGAGGAAATCGGCGCGGCAAGAGACAATCTGCCCTATGATATCGACGGTGTTGTGATAAAGGCGGACAGTCTCGCCGAGCGCAAGCTTCTCGGCGAAAACATCAGCACACCGAAGTGGGCAATAGCATATAAATTCCCGCCCGAGCAGAAGCAGACAAAGCTGACGGATATCATCATTCAGGTCGGCAGGACAGGCGTGCTCACGCCGAATGCCCGCCTTGAGCCGGTGCGCCTTGCCGGCACCGTCGTCAGCCGCGCGACACTGCATAATATAGATTTCATCCGAGAGAGAGATATACGCATCGGCGATACGGTCACGCTGCAGAAAGCGGGCGATATCATCCCCGAGATAATCTGCGTCGATAAATCCAAGCGAAACGGAAGCGAGGTTCCCTACGAGATGCCGACGCTCTGCCCATCCTGCGGCGAGCCTGTCATCCGCGATGACGAAGCGGCGACGCGCTGTACAAACGCAAGCTGCCCCGCCCAGCTTGAGCGGCATATAACGCATTTTGCCTCGCGCGACGCGATGAATATCGACGGCATGGGACCCGCCGTGGTCAGACTGCTTATCGCGAGCGGACTTATTCACAATGTAGCCGATATCTATTCCCTTTCCGCAGGCGAAATCGAGGGACTTGACCGCATGGGCAAAAAGTCCGCGGAAAATCTCATCGCCGCGATAGAGCGTTCCAAGTCGGCAGGACTGGATAAGCTCATCTATGCGCTCGGCATAAGGCAGGTCGGCGAAAAGGCGGCAAGGTCGCTTGCCGAAGCTTTTCCCGATATAGAGCTGCTCTTCTCCGCATCGGAGGAGCAAATATCGGCAATATACGATTTCGGCGATATCTCGGCGCATTATATAGTGAATTTCTTTGCGCATCCGCAGACGCGCGTCCTCGTTGACGAGCTGAAAAGCCGCGGTGTGAAAACAACATATGAGGTGCAGAAGCGCGGCAATATCTTCGAGGGTATGACATTCGTGCTGACAGGCACACTGCCGACGATGAAGCGCGATGAAGCATCGCGCCTCATAGAAGAAAACGGCGGCAAGGTTTCCTCATCCGTTTCGGCTAAAACAAGCATGGTTCTCGCCGGAGAAGATGCGGGAAGCAAGCTGACAAAGGCGCAAAGCCTCGGCGTGCGCATAATAAGCGAGGAAGAGCTTCTCTCTATGCTCGGAAGATGAAAAAGTCTTGACAGCAAGCAGATTTTATGGTAAAATATACATCCGTATATTTAAGTTATACATTTGTATAGAAAGATGGAAGGTGACAAAATGGCTGATTTTTATGACCATGTGAAAATATATATCAAGGCGGGAAACGGCGGCAACGGCTGTATTTCCTTCCGCCGCGAAAAGTACGTTTCCCACGGCGGTCCCGACGGCGGCGACGGCGGTCACGGCGGCAATATTGTTTTCGTTATCGACGAGGGCACAAATACCCTGCTCGATTTCCGCAACCGCAAAAAGTTCGTCGCGGCAAACGGCGGCGACGGCAAGGCAAGCAAATTTCACGGAGCGACCGCGCCCGATCTGATAATTCCCGTTCCCGAGGGCACGGTGATACGCGATGCCGAGAGCGGCAGGATTATCAAGGATATGAGCCGATGCGGTCCATTCATCGCGGCAAAGGGAGGCAGAGGCGGCTGGGGCAACAGGCATTTCGCGACGCCCACACGTCAGACTCCGCGTTTTGCCAAAAACGGACTGCCCGGTGAGGAGCGCGAGGTCACGCTCGAGCTGAAAATGCTCGCCGATGTCGGTTTTGTCGGCATGCCGAATGTCGGCAAATCAACGCTTCTTTCGGTTATCTCCTCCGCAAGACCGAAGATTGCAAATTATCATTTCACAACGCTCTCTCCGATGCTCGGCGTTGTTTCCGTAGGCGATGGCAAAGGCTTTGTCGCCGCGGATATTCCCGGACTTATCGAAGGTGCCTCGGAGGGACTGGGGCTTGGGCACGATTTTCTTCGCCATGTGGACAGATGTCGTCTGCTCATTCATGTCGTCGATATTTCGCAGAGCGAAGGCAGAAATGCGATAGAAGATATCAGGATGATAAATGCGGAGCTGGAGAAATACAATCCCGAGCTTGCCGCACGCCCGCAGATAATTGCGGCAAACAAATGCGATATTCTCGACCGCACGCAGGTTGATATAGATGCCTTTGAAAAGTTCGTTTCCGACAGCGGTTATACACTTGTATATATCAGCGCCGCATCCGGCGAAGGTGTAAAAGAGCTTTGCCGCAAGGCATATGATATGCTCGCACTTCTTCCGCCGCTTACGATTTACGAGCCGGAATATGAGGAAGAAATTAAGGAGCAGGGCAAACCCGACGATATAACAGTCAAAAAGGAAAAAGATGTTTTTATAGTCGAGGGCGAATGGCTCCGGTGGCTTATGAGCTCTATAAACTTCGACGACCGCGAATCCTTCTCGTATTTTGAGCGCATGATGCGTGAAAACGGCGTCATAGACAAAATGCGCGAGCTCGGCATCAAGGATGGCGATACCGTCTCCATGTACGACCTCGAGTTTGATTTTGTTGATTGAGCAATATTCAAAAATCCCGTTTCCGCAATGGAAACGGGATTTTTGCGTGTTATACGGCTGTGTAAATTTGAAATGCGAAAGAGCTTTTGCGTATTCCGAAGGCACCGGGATAATGTTCCCTCTCCGGAGCATTATCCTTGCTGCCGTTTCTTTTTCGATAAGCCGAGGAAAATAAGCAGAGCACCGACTGCGATAAGTATAAACGATACAGCCAAAGTTTCTTTTCCCTGAAAAAGACCGAATACACCGAGTGCCGCCATAAGGATTCCCCATATAAATTTGCGTTTCTTTTTTGCGCCGGCAAAAGCCGCCGCCTGCTCATTCAATATGGCAGTTGCAGTCTCCAACTCCGACTCGTCAAGTTCACGCACGGTATATTGAGGCAAGCCGAGGATGCGGCTCTTCTTATCGGAAACCACGGTAAATGTCATGAGGTCGTTTTCATCGAGTGTAACGGTTATCTCACCGTCCACGGAATTTCACTCCATGAATGCCGCCTCCCTATAGTTTCCGAGTGCGGCATTTGCCTTGCTCATATTTCTCGATGCTTTGCTCTCGCTCGAGAAATCAAGATAATGCGCTCCCGCCGATACGGGTATCAGAAGTCCATCGATAAGCTTTATCTGCTTTTCGCCGTCTATCTTCAGATATCCCCCGAAAGTTTTCTGCCCTGCAAGTTCAATTTGGATATAAGCCATGATTTTCTCCTCCATAAAATTTATTGATATTTGAATTTTACCGCAATTTGCGGTATTTGTCAATAGATTTCATGCAATTTATTATAATAAATAAAGAATTAAACGTTTTCGGAGGAAATTTTGCCGTGTATCCGAATATTCGTGCGCTTCGCGAAGACAATGATATAACTCAAAAAAAGATGTCTGAATATCTGCACTGTTCTCAGCAGGTCTACAGCAATTACGAACTCGGTCAGAGAGATATACCGACCGATATCCTGATAAAACTCGCGCTTTTTTATGACGTTTCAACGGACTATATTCTCGGACTTACCGAAAATCCAAAGCAGAATAGATAAAAGCAAAAAATGCTCCCGCTCCGGAGCATTTTTTATTTTCGCTTTCAATAATTTATTATATAATGTACAAGTATCGTGCGCACCTTGCCGCCCGATTCGAGATCGGGAGCCGTAATTATCGCGCCGCCGAGACTCATCAGCTCGGAAGCCTCCATCTCGTCTATATTGCAACGGAATATCACGCGGCTATCGGCAAAGACGATAAAAACACCGTCTCTGATATTGAAGCCGCCCTCTCTGCCGATGATAATATCGGTATCGTCTATTCTCTCCACGGCATAACGCAATCTCCTGCGTGCTATATTCTCCGCCATTGCACGGCGGAAAGCAGGCGTTCCCTCCTTCGGCTTCCTTCCGAAAAGTCCCATATACTCCGCTCCTCTCGCTTTTTTCTATATTCTATCATATCTTTTCCGAAAAATCCATACCGTTTTGAAATTTTGCCGCGGCTCACAGGGTAATATTTTCATTCTCTTAAAATATAATAATACAGAATGTAAAATCAGGAGGGGGAAAGGTATTGTTTTCATCAAAAAAATACCGTACCGTGAAAGGAATATGCCTTATTCTGGCACTGACGATATGTGCGGTTTATATATCGGGAGCATCACCGCACGGAATGAGTCTGCAAACGGGTGCCGACGGCAAAAGCTATATCAAATGGGTCGACTTCGGCATAACGGAAGCGGCGCTTTCCGATGCCGTCCGCCTCGGGATAAAAAGTCATGACGAAGGGCATGCTTTCGGCATGACGGAGCTGCTCGCTTATCTCGGCGCGCGGTACGGCGGCGACTTTTCCCGCTATAAAAAAGCCGATATTGAGAGCGCATATTCTTCTCTCTCGGAGGATACCGCATGTTTTGACTCCATGAAATATTATTCATATTATAAAGAAGCCTACGGTGCTGTGCTCTCGGGCTGGCTCGGCGAATACTCCTTCTATGAGAAGAAAGACGGCGGCTATACATATACGGAAAAATACGGGCTCAAGGTTTTTTCGCCGATAGCCTCGGGCTTTTCATACGGCGATTATGACGATTTCGGCGCCGCGCGCTCATTCGGTTATCGCCGCCGTCATCTCGGGCACGATATGCTCGGCAGTATCGGCACGCCGATAATCGCCGTCGAATCCGGTTATGTAGAAGCTATCGGTTGGAACCGTTACGGCGGCTGGCGCATAGGTATACGGAGTTTTGACGGCAAGAGGTACTATTATTATGCTCATCTGCGGCGAAATCACCCCTACGCCGATATGTATGAGGGGAAGATCGTCACCGCCGGCGATGTGATAGGTTATCTCGGCATGACCGGCTACAGCAGCGAAGAAAACAAAAACAATATCAATGTTCCGCATCTGCATATCGGCTTGCAGCTTATTTTCGATGCCTCGCAGAAAGACGGCACAAATCAGATATGGATAGATATGTATGAGATAATGAAATTTCTCTCAAAATACCGCAGCAAGGTTTACTACGACAAGGAAAAAGGGGAATATCTGCCCGTAAATCCGATAACGGATTTCTCTCTGCCGGATTGATGGCGGTGAGGGTAGCGGATGCGACCGATGGTCGCATACCGGATACTCAAAGATGCTTTTTTATCGTACTTTTCACTGACGAAAAGTACGATAAAGTAACTCTTCTCTTATCGCGCTTTTTACTGACAAAAAGCGCGGCAAAAGTCATATAAGAGAGCGTTCCCCTCTCTTATATATCTCTTCCCGCGTGCACGAGTTAGTCGCACGAGCCGTGCGTGACAAGTGCGTGCGGCACTAAGCAAAGCACAAGTCGGCGGTTTCGCACTCTTCACAGCTTCATCTATACCACGCGTGCGAACATATCACACGAAAAAACCGAGCAGATTCGTGCACGCATTGTCTGCACGCCCGCTGAAAAAAGATGGGAATTGACCGATTCGCGCAAGCGAACGCGGTCGGCGTCGCCGAGACAGGGTAAGCGGGCGTGGGTGGAGTTTGTACGCTGACGGATGAGGTGTCGCCATTTGTGTATTGCAAAACAGCCCCCATCTCGCTATGTTCGCACACAGACGCGCACCCAAATTTGAACCGCGAGGTTTGCCATAGCCTGACATGGCACAGCAGTAAATCCGAGTCGGCGCTTGAGCGTTTCGAGCCTGTAGCCGTGATTAAGTTACGATTGGACGGTTCGCTCGCTATGTTCGCACCGGAGGGCGATGGTTGTTTGAATAGAGCATGGCGGGAAGATGCGGGGAGGATACATAAGGCAGGAACGACCTTATGTGACTTTTGCCGCGCTTTTCGTCAGTGAAAAGCGCGAAAAGAAGAAAAGTTTCTTTATGTTTCTTCGCCGGCGAACGATGTTCGACCCCTGTCTCGGCGACGCCAACACACATGCTTCGCATATGTGTTAATTCCCCTACCATAGCGGGTCGTCGACGGCGCCGACCCCTACAAGATAAAACTTCAATATAGCCAAAATAAAAAATGTGCTTTCCATTCCGTCAGCGCACAAACCAGACCACGCCCGCCTTGCACTTTCAGCGGGCGTGCAGACAATGCGTGCACGAATCCGCTCGGTTCTTTCGTGTGACATGTTCGCACGCGTGGTAGTATGAGATTGCGGAGAGCGGTAAAACCGCCTACCTTCACTCTGCCATTTGCCGCACGCACTTGCCACGCATGGCTCGCGCGACTAACTCGTGCACGCGGAAGGTGTTTTTTAAGAGGGAGGAAAGCCCTCTTAAATGACTTTTGCCGCGCTTTTCGTCAGTGAAAAGCGCGAAAAGAAGAAAAGTTTCTTTATGTTTCTTCGCGGGCGAACGATGTTCGACCCCTGTCTCGCCGACCCCTACAAGATAAATTTAAATATCCCCAACCCAAACAAAACTTCGGCTCCTCGGAGCCGAAGTTTTGTCTTTATATTTCCTTATTTGCTTTTCCGCTTTGTCTTCTTTGCGTCTGCACCGACTGCCGTCGGCATTTCCGGCTCCGTGAAGTGCCTGCCGTAGTAAGCATTGAGATACATCTGCTTTATCTCGCTCATCAGAGGATATCTCGGATTTGCTCCCGTGCACTGGTCGTCAAATGCCTGCTCGGTCATATCGTCGAGCCTTGCAAGGAAATCTGCCTCATCTATATTGTAATCGCGTATCGTTTTCTTTATGCCGACGCGCTCCTTGAGTGTGTTTACCGCCTTTATGAGATTTTCGTGCTTTTCGATGTCACTCTTGCCGCCAAGCCCCAGATAATCGGCAACCTCGGCATAGCGTGCGAGCGTATGCGGATGGTCATACTGTGAGAATGTTCCCATCTTGACGGGAGCTTCGGAAGCATTGAAGCGAAGCACTTCTTCTATCATCAGCGCGTTTGCGATGCCGTGCGGCAGATGATGGAAAGCACCGAGCTTATGCGCCATGGAATGGCATACGCCGAGAAAAGCGTTTGCAAACGCCATGCCTGCCATGGTGGCGGCATTAGCCATCTTTTCACGAGCCTCAACATCAACCTGACCGTTGTCATATGCTCTCGGCAAATACTCGAAAATAACCTTGAGCGCACGCAGAGCGAGTCCGTCTGTATAATCCGTCGCCATAACGGAAGCGTAAGCCTCAAGCGCATGAGTTACCGCATCGATACCGGAAGCCGCCGTCAGCCCGCGGGGAGCACTCATATGGAAATCCGTATCGACTATCGCCATATTCGGCAGAAGTTCATAATCGGCAAGCGGATATTTCACGCCCGTTTTTTCGTCTGTTATAACGGCAAAAGGTGTAACCTCACTGCCTGTACCAGCCGAGGTAGGCACGGCGATGAAATATGCCTTTTCGCCCATCTTCGGGAAAGTATAAACTCTCTTGCGGATATCGATAAAGCGCATTGCCATATCCATGAAATCCGCCTCGGGATGCTCATAGAGAACCCACATTATCTTGCCCGCATCCATAGCCGAACCGCCGCCGAGAGCGATAATGCAGTCGGGTGCGAAATCGGTCATCTGCTTGGCACCTGCGACAGCGCAGGCAAGCGTCGGGTCGGGAGCGACATCAAAGAATGTGGTGTGGATAATGCCCATTTCGTCGAGCTTATCCGTTATCGGCTTGGTATAACCGTTGCGATAGAGGAAAGCGTCCGTTACGATAAAGGCACGCTTCTTACCCATGACATTTTTCAGCTCATCGAGAGCGACAGGCAGACAGCCTTTCTTTATATACACCTTTTCGGGAGTGCGGAACCAGAGCATATTCTCTCTCCTTTCGGCAACTGTTTTTATATTGAGCAGATGCTTTACACCTACATTTTCGGAAACGCTGTTTCCGCCCCATGAACCGCAGCCAAGCGTCATGGAAGGAGGAAGTTTGAAATTATAAAGGTCTCCGATACCGCCCTGAGATGAAGGTGTATTCACGAGGATACGGCAGGTTTTCATTCTTGCCGCAAATTCATTGAGCTTAGCCTGCTCTGTTCCGGCATTGAGATAGATGGAGGAGGTATGACCGTAGCCACCGTCCGCAATAAGATGCTCTGCCTTGTCAAAAGCGTCGCCTATATCCTTCGCGCGGTACATGGCAAGCACGGGCGAAAGCTTTTCGTGAGCAAATTCTTCGGAAAGCTCTACGCTCTCCACCTCGCCTATCAGTATTTTGGTGCCGGCAGGGACCTTCACGCCTGCAAGCTCGGCTATCTTCGCCGCGCTTTGACCGACTATCTTCGCATTGAGCGCACCGTTTATGATTATCGTTTTTCTTACCTTTTCGGTCTCCTCGGGTGAGAGGAAAAAACAACCGCGGGCGGCAAATTCCGCCTTTACCGCGTCATATATTCCGTCGAGCACGATAACCGACTGCTCGGAAGCGCATATCATGCCGTTGTCAAAGGTTTTGGAATGTATTATCGAGCTTACGGCGAGAACGATATCAGCCGTATCGTCGATTATTGCGGGAGTATTGCCCGCGCCTACACCGAGCGCAGGCTTGCCGCTGGAATAAGCCGCCTTTACCATGCCGGGACCGCCTGTCGCAAGGATGATGTCGGCTTCCTTCATGAGCAGGCTCGTCATATCAAGACTCGGAACATCTATCCAGTTGATGATGCCCTCGGGTGCGCCCGCCTCCACAGCCGCATCAAGTACAATCTTTGCCGCCGCCGCGGTAGAGGCTTTTGCTCTCGGATGGGGACTGATGATTATTGCATTTCGCGTTTTGAGCGCGAGCAGCGTCTTGAAAATAGCGGTGGAGGTGGGGTTTGTTGTCGGGATGACGGCGGCGATTACTCCGATAGGCTCGGCTATCTTTTTCGTTCCGTATGCCTTGTCCTCTTCTATTACGCCGCAGGTTTTAGTGCGCCTGTAGGCATTGTAAATATGCTCGGCTGCGTAGTTGTTTTTTATCACCTTGTCCTCAATTATGCCCATACCTGTCTCGGCTACAGCCATTTTTGCGAGGGGAATTCTTGCCTTATTCGCCGCGATTGCCGCCGCTTTGAATATGGCATCTACCTGCTCCTGCGTATAGGTGGCAAATTTTCTCTGCGCCACTCTGACGCGGGCAATTGCGCTTTCAAGCGATTCAACGCTGTCTATCAGCGTTCTTGTGGTTTTTTCCATGAGCTTCTCCTCAATAATATTTTATGATTTGTTAATGTTTTTCTACTTTCTGACGCAGTCTCGCAAGCGATAGCGCAAGACTTTCATTCTGCACGGTGATTCCGTCGGGAGCGGTGAGCCGCGCCGATGAGAAATTCCATATTGCACGCACGCCGCTCCTAATGAGGAAATCAGCCGTTTCCTGCGCACAGTCGTGCGGGACGGTGATAATGCCTATTTCTATCTGTCGCATTCTGCAGTAAGACGGCAGCTCGTCAAGCGGGCGTATGTATTCGGAAAATTTCGTGCTGTCTGTATCAAATGCGTGCGATATAGTGATACCGTACTGCGTAAAGCCTCCGTAGCCGAGCAGAGCGGAGCCGAGCTTTCCCGCGCCTACGATGATTGCCTCACAGCTTCGGTTTATACCGAGCGCGGATTCGATTGCCTCGCGCAGTTTTGCAACCTCGTAGCCCGTCTTCGGCTTGCCGGAGCCGCATACTGCGGAAAGGTCCTTGCGAACCTGAACCTCGCCGAGCCCGAGCGCTGAAGCCACTGATGTTGCCGAGATGCGCTGCATATCCTCCGGCAGAGAGTCGATGAAAGAAAGATATGACGGCAGTCTCCCCATGGTGGCACGCGATATTTCGTTTCTTTTCATTTTGCACCTCCTCCGAGAAATTACGATTACATTATATCATGGGCGGACTGTTTTGTGAATTGCTGATTTTACATATCAGTATTGCATATATCGATATAACTGATACCGAAATGAGAAAAAGGCGATTTAATGTTGCTTTTCGGGAGAGGAAACGGCAAAAGAAAAGTTTCTTTATCTTTCTTTTCAGAACCCCCCTTCCCCTTTTCACAAAAAAACACATTTTTCATATGATACATCGTAATTATGTGCAGAAAGAGGGAGATTTTTTCATGAAACTTGCGGAAACCGTAATTCTCGCTTTGCTTCTTGCTTCGTCATTTGCCACGGCAATGTATCTTTTCGTATCATTTTTCGCGGAAAACGAGCTTGAAAAAAGCGAATTTGTAAAAATTACAAATAATCGTATAGAAATATTTGCAAATTACGAAAATTTGGAGTATTATATAAGATGCAGTATGTTTGCTTATGCACAGCAAAAGACGGTGATAGTGATACATATAGACAGAAGCGATGCGCATTTCGATGAGATTATGTATATAGCGGAAAGTTTTGCTTCACGTCACGGAAATGTGCGCTGCGAGCTTATCTGAATTTTAGCTGAGGAATTGAAATGGATTTAAAAAACGGTATTGCCGATAAGGAGGGGCTTCTCTCCATAGAAGGCTCTGTAGAAAAAATAATATATCAGAACGAAGAAAACGGATATACGGTATGTGAAATATTCACTCCCTCCGATGAAATTTTCACTCTCGTAGGCAATATGCCGTATCTCTCGGAGGGGGAGACTGTCTCGGCGCTCGGCAGTTGGGTTAATCATGCCACCTTCGGCAAGCAATTCAAGGTGGAATTTTACGAGAAGCAGCTTCCTGCCACCGAAACGGCTATACTCAAATATCTCGCCTCGGGAGCCGTACGCGGTATAGGCAAGGTGACGGCACGGCGGATAGTTTCGCAGTTCGGCGCGGACAGCTTTGAGGTTATCGAGCATAATCCGCAGTGGCTTTCCGAGATACCCGGCATTTCGCCGAAAAAGGCGGAGCAGATAAGTGCCTCCTTTGCGGCACAGTTCGGCATGAGAAATGTCATGATGTTCTGCCGCGAGTATTTCGGTCCGACGACGGCTGTCAGGATATATAAAAAATGGGGAAACGGCGCAGTGGAGCGCATAAAGCAAAATCCGTATATTCTCTGCGGAGAGATATACGGCGTCGGTTTTGAAAAAGCGGACGCCATAGCCAAGGATCTCGGCATGAAGAAAAACGCGCCCGAGCGCATCGCAATGGGATTGAAATATGTGCTCATGCACAATGCCGCCTCAAACGGTCATTCCTTTTTGCCGCTCGATAAGCTATGCGCCGTGGCAAAGCGTCTGCTCTCCTGCGAGATGAATGAAATAGAGGACGAAGCGGCGGCGCTGGAAACGCGCGGCGAGATAGTCTGCGTGCGCCATGAGGGCATGAAATGCGCATATCTGCGCGATTATTACGAGGCGGAAAAATATACCGCCGAAAAGCTCTGCGCACTCGACCGCGCAGGCAAAAATCTCGGCGAGGACAATGTGCTCTCTCTTATCTCCATGGTGGAGCGCGAGAGCAATATGGAATATGCCGTGCTTCAGAAGCGCGCCATATGTCAGGCGGCAAGCAACGGCGTTTTCATCCTCACGGGCGGACCCGGAACGGGAAAAACCACCGTTGTACGTGCAATAATCCGCGTTTTTGACGCGATGGGGCTTCGCATAGCGCTCGCCGCGCCCACGGGCAGAGCGGCAAAACGGATGTCGCAAAGTGCCGGTGAGGAGGCGAAAACCGTACACCGACTGCTCGAAATGGAATACGGTGCGGAGGACAAGCTCCGTTTCCGCAAGAATGAAAAGGATCAGCTTGAGGATGACGTCATAATTATAGATGAAGCTTCCATGCTTGACCTGATGCTCACAGACGCGCTTCTCAAGGCGATAAAGCCCGGCGCGAGGCTCATACTCATCGGCGATGTGAATCAGCTCCCCCCTGTCGGCGCAGGTCATGTTTTCGACGATATAATCAAAAGCGACCGCTTTGCCACGGTCGAGCTGACGCATATTTTCCGTCAGGCACAGGAAAGTCTGATTGTTACGAATGCGCACGCCGTAAACCACGGCGAATATATGAATCTCGAGAGCAAGAGCGGCGACTTTTTCTTCCTGCCGCGACAGGAAGACGCGCAGACGGCGGCGACAATAGCCGAGCTTTGCAAGAAACGGCTTCCGAAATCATACGGGCTGACTGTTTTTGACGGGATACAGGTGATAACGCCCTCGCGAAAGGGCGACGCAGGCACGGAGATGCTCAATTCCGCCCTGCAATCGGTGATAAATCCGCCCGCGCGAGGCAAAGCGGAAAAGAAGGTTCGCGATTTCACTCTGCGTGAGGGCGACAAGGTGATGCAGATAAAAAACAATTACGATATAGAGTGGAATAAAAACGGCACGCAGGGCTTCGGCATTTTCAACGGAGATATCGGCGTGATAAAGAAAATAGACCTGTCCGAGGAGCTTATCACGGTCGATTTTGAGGACAAAATATGCGAATATGACTATACCATGCTCGATGAGCTGGAGCTTGCCTATGCGATAACCGTGCATAAGAGTCAGGGCAGTGAGTATCCTATAGTTATCATGCCGCTCTATCGCTATACGCCTAAGCTGCTGACGCGAAATCTGCTGTATACGGCTATAACGAGAGCTCAGAGCATAGTTATACTCGTAGGCAACGGCGAGGTTGCAAAGGCAATGGTAGACAACAACAGGCAGACAAAGAGATATACGGGGTTACGCTATGCACTTGAAAAATATGATTGAAGCCGCGGCGGGATTTTTCGCCGTGCGCAAATGCGCCGTCTGCGGCAAAGTGCTTTCCGATGAAGAGCGAGGAGCTTTCTGCTCCCGATGCGAAGAAAAATACCGTGCGCTGAAGGATGAGGTCTGCACCGTATGCGGGCGCACATCAGCATATTGCCGCTGTGCCTGCGTGGGCGGTTTTCGTGATATCGGCGCAGAGAGAATGCTTCATCTTTTCTTCTATGACGGCGATTTTTCAAGAAGAGTCATCTATGCGCTCAAAAACGGCGGAAAAGCGAGACTGATAAAAGCTCTCGCGCATGAGCTGGCGGAGCTTATCTATCTTTCCAAGGGAAGCGACGATATTTCGGCATATACAGTGACTTATGTTCCGAGAAGCCGCAGAAATATAAAGAAATACGGCTTTGACCAAGCGAAAATGATGGCGAAATATATCGCGCGGGAGCTTGATATTCCGTTTTTGCGCACTCTTGTGCGCATCGGCTCCTACTCGCAGAAAGTGGCTTCGGCAGAGGAAAGGCGCGAGCGCGCCGAGCGCTCTTATGCGCTTGCGGATGCAGATATCGCAGGCAGAAAATTTATAATAATCGACGATGTGATAACGAGCGGAAGCACCCTGCACGCATGTATTTCGCTACTGAAAGAAGCCGGCGCCTGTCAGATAATCGCGGCGACCGCGGCAAAAACGCAATTTACGGCGCACGAAAGCGAAGATATGGCAGGAGAATATATTTTCCCGACAGAATATTGACAAACGATGCCAACTATGATATACTGTACTATGTAAGATAATACAGTTAAAAGCGAACGGAGGTGACGGCTTGAAAAACATGACAAAGGGCAAGAGAGCCTTATGCATCGTGCTTGCCGTGCTGATATTGCTTTTCGCCTCTGCGGCATTTGTGCAGTTCGGGCTTAAAAAGGATATCTACGGTAAAACCATCTGTACCGCATACGGCATAATCGGCAGCATGAAGCGCGGAGAAAAGAATATTCTCGCCGAAAAAGAAATCGCGCTTGCTGCTTATCCCGCGGAGGATATCATGGCGGGAAAAACTATGGCAAAGCCCGAATTTACGCTCTGGCTCGTCAATGCAACTTATCCGCTCGCGGAGGAGGAGCTTAAAAATGTCAATATGTGCGAGATAGGAAACGGGCGCACACTCTGCACGGAAGCATATGAAAATCTGAAGGCACTTTTTGCCGCGGCAAAGGAAGAGTGCGGAGATGAGCTTATCGTGACAAGCGGCTTTCGCACGCATGATGAGCAGGCGGCGCTTTATGTCAGTATGCCTGCGGTTGCCGTCGAAGCGGGGACAAGCGAACATCAATGCGGTTTTGCTGTCGATGTGAAAACGAGCGGCTACGGTCAGCGGCGGTTTGTGATGAGCCGCGGCGGCAGATGGACGGATGAAAACTGCTCGCGCTTCGGGTTTATAATACGCTATCCTTTCTATGGGAAAAAGACAACTATGGTCACATATGAGCCGTGGCATCTGCGTTATGTAGGCTATCCTCATGCCGAGATAATCAGCCGCATGAGGATAACGCTTGAGGATTACTACGGGGTTTTTGAAAACGGAAAATACTATGAATACGGCGACTATCTGATATCGCATCAGACCTCGGATGACGGGCTTATCTATCTGCCCGAGAATATGGGCGACATCAAGGTATCTCCCGACAACATGGGCGGGTATATCGTGACGGCAAAAGTAAAATAATATAAATGTATAAATAGCAAAAAAGCGTTGCGCTGCAACGCTTTTTTGCTTGAATGAGGATAGAAGCGGGGGTGTTTTTTATTGTGATTTTATCGTGCTTTTCAATAACAAAAAGTTTATTTATGCTTCTTCGCTTTCAGAGTTCTTTTCGCTTGTCCGAAAAGAACGAAAAGGACAAAAAGAGGAAAGAATTGACTCCCGTCTCGGCGACGCCGACACACATGCTTCGCATATGTGTCAATCCCTCTTTTGAACACCTTCTGTCGCCTCGCGGCGACCGGTGCGAACATAGCGAGCGAACCGTCCAATCGTAACTTATCCACGGCTACAGGTTCGAAACGCTCAAGCGCCGACTCGGATTCGCTGCTGTGCCATGTCAGGCTATGGCGAACCTCGCGGTTGAAATTTTGGTGCGGGACTGGGTGCAAACATAGCGAGATAAAATTTGCTTTGCACAATACACATGTAACACCTCATCCACCGCTATCGCGGTCCCCCTTCTCCCACTGGAGAAGGCTAATAGTTACTTCCGTCAGCGCAGGTATCAGACCCACGCCCGCGCCACTCTTTTTCAGCGGGCGTGCGGACAATGCGTGCACGAATCTGCTCGGCTATCTCGTGCGATATGTTCGCACGCGTGATACAGCTGAAATTGCGGAGAGAGTCAAAACAAATGAATTACGCTTTGCCCCGTGCCGCACGCACTCGCCACGCATGGCTCGCGCGACTAACTCGTGCACGCGGGAAGAGATATATAAGAGAGGGGAACGCTCTCTTATATGACTTTTGGTACTTTTCGTCATTGAAAAGTACGATAAAAGAAAAGGTACTTTATGTTTCTCTACGGCGGCAGCAAGCCACCGCCCTACGCGCAAAATCCAAATATAGCCAACAAACAAAATAAAAACTATACCTCAGTTTTCCGCAACGCACAGACTTCACCCGCGCCCGCGCCACTCTTTTTCAGCGGGCGTGCGGACAATGCGTGCACGAATCTGCTCGACTTCCTCGCGTGATATGTTCGCACGCGTGGTAGTATGAAGCTGCGGGGAGCGCGAAACTAACGACTTGCACCATCAACCTTTGCCGCACATACTCGCCACGCATGGCTCGCGCGACTAACTCGTGCACGCGGAGGGTGTTTTTTAAGAGGGAGGAAAGCCCTCTTAAATGACTTTTGGTATACTCCGTCTCGGCGACGCCGTTCAGAGGTGGCTTCGCCACCCTGAACCATCCTCTTGGTCACACAAAAGTACGAGAAAATAAAAGTTACTTTATGATTCTTCGCGGGCGAACAATGTTCGACCCCTGTCTCGGCGACGCCAACACACATGCTTCGCATATGTGTCAATCCCCTTGATGGCGGCACCTTCCCCAAAAGGTGCACGAAAACTTTGGAAGCAAGAAAAAAATTTATTACAAGTATAAGTCGCACCCATACAAAAAAAGCTTCGGCTGCTCTGAGCCGAAGCTTTCATTTTATTTCTCGAAAATTTCACTGAGTATCGAATAATCCCGCTCAAAAAGCGCATCGGTTATATCATGCGCCAGCTTATCCACGGAAATTTTTTCCGTCATCTTCCCGATGATAAAACGTCTGCTTTTTCCGACATATCGGGGAAAGCCGTTTGCCGCGAGGATAGCATGCATCTCTCTTTTCCAAAGAAACGCCGCCTTATTTTCCGTTTTCATCTTCGGATTTTTCTCTGCCGCGCGCACCTCATAAATCACCGGATCAACCTCCGTTTCATCAACGGCAAGTATGCCCCAATATGCGGGAATATGCTCCGCCACGCCGCTCTTATGCGTTCTTCCGACCACGGCATAATTGAAATCGCAGTACTTATCATAATTCTTTACCTGTGCAGCAAGGCGCGTATAGCTGTCAAAATCACTTTTTATCTCCATGCCGATGATACTCCCGTCTATCACGGCTATAATATCCGCGCGGGAGCTTTTTATATTCTTTTCCTCAAAAATGCGGATTTTTCCATATCGCTCGTCAAGATAGTCAAAAAGAATTTCTCTTATCTGTCCGTCATGCAGCATAGTCTTCCCTTTCTTTCGGCAGCTCAGAAATAAAGGACTGTCGCGAAACAGCCCTTTATGCTTTAATTTGCTTCGTATGCGCCTATTTCAATTCCTGCCAGTACCTTATCGGAATCCTCAAAGAGCTTGTCTATCGCGGGCTTGCGCATAATCATGCCCTTTTCCGCCGTAACAGTCTCGCGCGAAATCTCCCTGATACCTGTCTCGGTGGAAACTTCATATTTCACCGTGGTTATCGTAGGCACAACATACATTTCCGTCTGGCTGATAACCTTCTGAACCTTGCCTGCGGCATCGGTATATGTTTCATAAACATAATAGAAATTGTATGTCGAAACAGTCTGCGTATATTCTGCGGTCACATTGTAGCTTGCCGCCACATATCTGTTTATGACAACATTCATATTCTTGTCGTAGCTGAGATTTACCGGCTTCAGCTCGCCGTCATTGCTGTCTACCTTCTTCTGGAAGAAGCGCTTTGCTTCCTCATCATAGTAGAGTGTGCCGTAGTCAACGCTGTCTCCGCCGTCCTTCGGCGTAGCCTTCGCATTTTCGCAAATGAGATAACCGCCGCGATAGCGCGCATACATCATGCTTCCGCCGCTGTCGCGAAGCTTGTTTCCCTCCGCATCATAGAGACCGTAGCTCTTGGCAAGGTCCTTCGGCGTAGTGGAAATGGTAACGCTCATTCCGGGCGTATCGGAGGTGTCGCGTCCCTCGGCATCCTTTGTTATATCAAAGTTTCGCGTTATAAGAACGAGATAGAGATTGCGGAAGTTTTCAAATTCGCCGGTATATTTTCCGCCGCCGTAGGAATCGGGTACATATTCCACATTGAATTCGCGCGGTATTCCGTTTTTATCAAGCTTCGGCGTTCCGTTTTCGCCCGCCTCAAGTGCCTTTACATTAAAGGTTTTTTCAGTGCCGCTGAAAACATAGCGCACGCCGCTTCCCTTTGTATAATGCATCAGTTCAAAGAAATCGCATGTACCGATATAATTATAGTACATTCTGTCGCTTGTGAAATTGGCTATACTCCAGTCAACAAAATTAAGCGTCGAAGCCGCCACCTTGGCTATGACATCGAAATCGGGAGAGTAAACATAATAATACTTTTCTCCGTCCTCGCTGTCAGTGAAGCTTTCGCTGAGATAAAGCAGATTTTCTATATCCTTTGTCTTGCCGGTTTCACTGTCGGGAACCTTGCAGGAATAATAGAAGAGCACATAGTTGCCGTCTTCTGCCTCGGCAATTCTCTCCATATTTATATCCAGCCCGTATTTCTCATAAACCTCGGGCTTTACTATGTCCTCGCCGTATTCCATTATCTCCGATGCCTTAATATAGAGAATATTATTGAGCACAGAGGAACCGAAGCGGTCATCATTGAGGTAATACGCCGCGGGATATACCATTTCATAGGAGCTGGTGGCATCTTCAGCCGCTTCCGTATTCTTGGATTTCAGCTCAATGAGGAGTGTGCGCGCTCCCGCGATATTGCGGAAAATATAGAAATCGTTTATCGATGTCACATTTGAACCGAGATAATTGCTTATCGTTTTGTCCACAAGTACGGTCGATTTGCTCTTGAAAACGGCAACCGATGTACTCAGCGAATAAACAACATTCTCTCTGCCCTCTACCATGCCGTAGTAGGCATTGCCGGAGGGGACGGGATCGCCGACTATGACTTTATACGATGTGCCGTCGTTTCTCGTCACGCGAAACCAGCTGTATTCCTTGGCATCCTCGGTCAGTCCGTACTGCGGAAGATCCTCGGGCGTGGCGTTTTCGTTTACGCGCTGCATATCGTTTATCTTATTTGAATAAACCGTGCCCGCGCCGACGACAGCCGAAGCGAGTGCGCTCGAATCAAGACGAATATGGTCATTTCCGCGCAGATAGAAGGTTATGCTTCCCGAATCCGTGGCGACGGCTTCGAGTGTATAATCGCCGTATTTGTTGTGCACCTCGATACTCTTCATATCCGTTCTCTCCGTATAGGGAACGATGAGTATCATTTTATTGTAATACTGCTCGCCGTCGAGAAGCGGGGGAAGCTCGTCCTCTTTTTTTATCGAGGGATAGATGGCGGCGAAATATACGCCCAGCCCTATGGCGGCTACGAGCACGAAGATTATTACCAGCTGGAGCTGCTTCTGAAGGGTTGTCTTTTCGCCGCGCGTAAAGAGCTCCTTTATATTTGCAAAGAATTTTTTCATGAATGGCGTCTCCTTATCCATACCGTGATGCCAACCACGGCAACCGCCAGAGGAAGCGCTGCCACAAAGACGATGGTCCATACATTTGCCTGTGCCGTGGTGGAGCTGAGTGAATTGCTGTCAAATGACTTGTACTGTATATCTCCGAAGGTCGCTCTGGATGTCCACATCAGCTCGAGCACGCTGTACATTATGCTCTCGTTTGCACTGCTGCCGTAAGAAAGAAAATCCGTAGTGCCGAGCGCGAGAACATATGAAATATTGCCGTCGTCATTGAGATCCCAGTCTGCCATGCCTATGGCAGCGAGGATAGCATTGCCCGTATTTGTCTTTTCATCGGAAATGCGTGTCACCGCTGTCGAATACGAGAGCAGCAGCGGGAAAACGCCCTGACTTCCCAGTCCGCCGACGAGAGAAAGCCCGCTCGAATCCACCGTCATGGCGCGGGGAGAATTGAATACCACATGCGCTGTGGAATTGGAGCCGACTGCGCGCTCCACTATCTGCTTCGGTACGTTTTCGGTGGTCTGCGAGCTGTCCGCCATGACGGAAACGCCGCCGGATGCCGATGCGGAGTGTGTCGGATCGGAAACGGAACCGCTCATCGTGATGCCCCATTCGGAGAGAAGCCCGTTGAGCACGGGAAGATGCGTTGTCGAAGCGCCCTCTGTAACGATGAGATGCCCGAAATTCTTCTTTAGAAATTTATCTATTTTCGCCTTCTCGTTTACAAGCCCGAGATCCTCGGCTGTAGGTGAAAGCAGGTCGAAAACAGGTGCATTTATCAGGATTATATCGTTGTTTCTGTTTTCGTTTTCGGTAACGGGGAAATCCTCGAGCGCGAGGTTTATCTCGCGTATCTCATAGCCCGCGGTGTTGAAAAGCTCTTCCCATGAGGAAGCCTCCGCCAGAGTAGGCTCGCCGTGTCCCGTGATATAGTAGGCAACAGGCTTCTCGGATTTATTGAGTATCTGCGCAACAGCGGAGAGAATTCTCGCCTCGGCATCATAGCCGATTACCTTCTTCTCGGAATTTTTCTTGAAGAAAGCGCTGAGCTGATATTTCTTTGTCGGTGCCGTGAGTATCGGCTTGCCATCCTTGTCCGCCAGCTCGAAAACGACATCGTTTGTATATACTGTATCGTATTCCGTGAGCTGATATCTGGAGATTTCCTCCTTTTCGCGAACGGAGTTTATGCCCTTTACGCGGATTTTATCGCAGTATGCTTCGACCTGCTTGAGCGTTTTGTAGACATAACCGGCTTCTGTCGATGAAGAAGCAAATCTGTCCTCCTCGCTCATCAGCACAACATTGACCGTAGTGTTTTCATCCGTATCGGCGACAAGCGAATCGAGAACACTCTTGAATCCGTCGGAGATTGAATATATCCCCGCGGAGGTAAGGTCGGTATACCAGTTGAACTTGGCTGAAAGCGCCGTAAAGATTACATTTACCACTACGACGATGGCGATGAAAGCCGCGGTAAGCGCAACAGCCACTCCGCCGTACTTCAGATTTCTGTTTTTCATATCTGCATTTTCCTTTCTTTCCCGTATGGCTGTATCAAGCCCAGCGGCGCTTTTCAAAAACTCTCACCGCAAGGAAGAGGAAAACGCCTGTAAACGAAATATAGTAAAGCAATGCCGCATAGTCAAAAATGCCGGCTGAGAAATTCGCATATCTTGAGGAGAACGAAATTCCCGAAAGGATCTTGCGGATAAATTCGGAATTGATAAATGTATTGAGCCGGTCTATAAACTGGAGAAAGATTATCGCCGCGATGGTTCCGAGTGCCGCGATAAACTGGTTTTCCGTCGTCGCCGAAACAAAAACGCCTATCGCTATAAACGCGCTGCCCATGAGAAGCATGGCAAAAACGCTGCCCGCATAAGCGGCGAGATTAGGCGTGCCGTATGCGGCAAGCGGAATATAATAGAGCACGGAAGCAAAAACGAATGTGCCGCCGAAGAGGATAAAAGCCGCGAGATACTTGGCAAAAACTATGCCGAAAAGCGTCACCGGAGCTGTCAGTATCAGCTGATCGGTTTTCATCTTGCGCTCTTCGCTTATCAGCTTCATAGTGAGAAGCGGAACGATAAGGATAAAGAGCAGGAGCATCGTTGAAAAGTAAGCCGGGAGGCTTGCGCTCTCACCGAGCTGAACCGTATAGTTTGTGAAGAAGAAACCACCCACGGCAAGCAGAAGCGCTATGAATATATAGCCCACCGGCGATGTGAAATAAGAATGAAGTTCTCTTTTTAAAATAGCCGTCATTTTGATTTTCCTCCCTTATCTGCGTGCCGCGGCGGGCTTGTCCTCATCGACAACGGTGATGAAGAGATCCTCTATCGTGGCGCCGAGCTGTTCCATTGCCAGTATCGGCCATGAATTCTGCGCCATGGCATAGAATACGGGGCGGCGGATATCCGCCTTCTCCTCGCCCTCCACAACATAGGAATTTGTGCCGTCATCATATGTCGCCGCTATCTTGACATAGCGGACGCCGTTTATCTTTTTCAGAGCCGAGAGCACCGAGCCGGAGGGACCGTCCACACGGATGGAAATCTTGCGGCTCTTGATGACATTCTCTATATTCTCCGTCTTTTCGTCGGCGACAATCTTGCCTTCGTTTATGATTACTATTCTGTCACAGACAGTCTTTACCTCGGAGAGGATATGTGTGCTGAGAATAACTGTATGCTTCTTTCCGAGATTGGAGATAAGATTTCGTATATCGATAATCTGCTTCGGGTCGAGACCGTTTGTCGGCTCATCGAAAATGACAACCTCGGGATTGCCGACGATGGCTCCCGCGATACCTACTCTCTGCTTATAGCCCTTGGAGAGATTTTTTATCATGCGGTTTTTGACATCGCTTATCTTTACAACCTCGCATATCTCATCGAGATGCTCTTTTTTATTTAATGTGCATTTCTTCAGGTCATAAATGAAGCCGAGATACTCATACGGAGTCATTTCCATATAGAGCGGCGGCTGCTCGGGAAGAAAGCCTATCTTCTTCTTTACCTCCATTGGGTGCTCGAGTATATCCATGCCGTCTATCATGGCTCTGCCCGAGGTGGACGAAAGATAGCCCGTCAGTATATTCATCGTGGTTGTTTTTCCCGCGCCGTTCGGACCGAGAAAACCGACTATCTCGCCCGGATGAACCTCAAAGCTGATATCGTTTACGGCATATCTGTCGCCGTATTTTTTTACGAGATGCTCAATTTTTATCATATTTCCTCCGCATTTGGTTTAGTTTTGCTTATATTTGTTTCCGGAAATCCGGTATTATTCTCAACAGTGAATTTCAGCTTCCCCTGCTTGCAGGTCTCTGACGCTTCGACGATTATATATACGGTGCCGCCGGATAGCCCTCTGAGAGTGCCGTCCTCATCATTTTCCGAATCGACGGAAAAAAGCTCTTTTTTCGCTCCGCCGCAGTCGTAATATACCTTTGCGCTTCCCTCGCCGAGGCTCGCGCTGCAAGTTATTTTCTCTTCTCCGCCCGCGATTTTCAGCTTGAATACCATTGTGCCCTTGAAGCTCGAAAAGCTCATCTCGGCATTTTTCGCCGTGTTTGTATGCACAAAAGCAACCGCCTTATAATGCGAGGTATAGGAGCTGCAAGCCGTCAATGCCAGAATCGCAACCACAGCGAAAACGGCAATAAACGCTTTAAAAGTCCGCTTTTTCATGATGTTTTTCTCCTTCATATCTTAAGATACGGCATATCTCATTCTATTATATTTATGCCGTCCGGCACATCAAAAACAGAAACTTCTCTGTAGCTTCCGCCGTATTCGCCGTCCGCCGTGAAGGACACCTCTTCCTCAAAGATAAGGTCTGCCCGCTCGGCTTTCAGCCGCACCACCATCGGCGATTCGCCCAGTGTAAGCAATGCCGTGACGGCACTCTGAAGCTCCGCCGCGTTTTTCGGATAGCGTATGAGCGTGACATCGAGCATTCCGTCGCGCAGGCGCTCCATTTCATTGTCGCCGAAAAATCTTATCCCGCCGACCGTCTTGGAATTTGAAAACATTCCGTATATAAATTCGCCAGATATCTCGGTATCGGCTGTTTTTATCGTCATTTTGTAAGGCTTCAGCTCAGCGAGGCTCTTTGCCGCCTCGGCAACATACGCAATCTTTCCGAATGATGCCTTTTTTGTCTGCGAAGTCTGATAAGCCACCGCCGTGAAAGCGCCGAATGCCGCAACATAGGAGAAATACCTGTCGCCTATCCTGCCGATATCGTATTTGTGTGCCTCACCGTTTGCTATCTTGTCTATAGCCATCTTTATATTCTTCGGGATTTTGTGGCTTCCGGCAAAATCGTTCACCGTGCCTGTCGGGATATAGCCGAGCTCCGCATCGCTTTTTATCGATATCAGCCCGTTGAGCGTTTCGTTGAGCGTTCCGTCGCCTCCGCAGCATACCACAGCGTCATAGCCCTCGGAATATTCGCAAACGGCACGGATGATATCACCGGTACATTTTGAAAAATAAACAGTAATAAGCGGATATTTTGCCGAGAGTATATTTATCATGTCATATACCCAGCGGCGAGCCGCACCGTCGCCCGAATTGGGATTTATTATAAGGAGCAGTTTCTTCTCCGGCATTTGTCTACCTCCCAACTGTTTGCAAAAGAAAAAAAGTCGTCCCATTTTTACATATACTACATTATACAGTAAATCCATCAAAAAATCAAGTATAAATACCCTTATTTTCCGTGAAAAGCAAACGAAGATGTAAATAAATTGAGAATAATATTGAAATATTTCCTCTCTCGTGTTATACTGTCATTCGATCTGTTCTTTGCAGACCCATAAAACCCAAACGGAGATAATATAATGACGGAAAATATAAACAGAAATCAGCGCTTGTCGCTTCTGCCTAAAGGCTTCTATAAAAGAGCCTTTTCGCTCGCGATACCGATAGCCCTGCAAAACCTGCTCACCTCGAGCGGAGCGCTTGTCGATACGATAATGGTAATAGGACTCGGCAATACAAAGCTCTCGGCAATAGGACTTGCGGGCAGACTGATGTTCCTTTTCAATGTGGCTTGCTTCGGCTTCTGCTCGGGCGGTGCCACCATGTTTTCGCAATATTGGGGTGCAGGCGAAAAAAAGAACATCCGCAAAACCTTCTGTACGGTGCTATGTGCCATCATGACCTTCGGGCTTATCTATGCGCTCACAATGTTCTTTGCACCGACGGCGCTCATGCATATTTTCACAAAAGACCCTGCCAAAATTGCTCTCGGCGCGGAATGCGTGAAAATCTATTCCCTTGCGATAATATTCGTGGCATTTTCGCAGATAGGCTGTGCGGCTCTTCGCGCAACGGAAAAGGTTTCCGTCCCGCTTATTACCTCGGCAATATCCGTTGTGGTAAATACCTGCCTCAATTATATACTCATAAACGGCAAACTCGGTCTCCCGAGAATGGAGCTTCGCGGTGCCGCCATAGCGACGGTGATAAGTTCGGCTGTTCAGGCTATAATCGTGCTTCTTTTCATTATCTTTTCAGATAATGCGATAAAGGTGAAGCTGCAGGATTTCCGCGAGCTTTCAAAGGACTTTTTCTTAAAATATTTCAGGATAGCATCGCCTACCATACTCAATGAAATAATGTGGGCATTCGGCACGAATGTCTATGTTATTATTCTTGCCAGCATGGGTGATGACAATTACGCAGGCTATACGATATATGAATCGGTGCAGCAGCTTATCTTTGTATTTTTTGTCGGACTGTGCAATTCATGCGCCATCATCGTCGGCAAATATGTCGGCGACGGCAAGCACAGAGAAGCTTTTGCCGCGGCAAAAAGATTTATGATCATGGTGCCTCTTCTCGGGCTTGTCATGGGTGTTATAATATTCTTCACCCGCGATGCCCTGCTCTCGATAATGCCGATAGAAACGGAAGCCGCGCATTCCGTTGCCTCAAGTCTGCTTGTGATATACGGCTTCTGGCTCGTGGTGCGAATGATACCGTATACGGCGATATGCGGAATATTCCGCGCGGGCGGCGATACGAAAACAGGCTGTATTTTTGAGGTGCTGGCAATATATGTTCTCAGCATACCGACGGCTTTTATCTGCCGCGCGCTCGGTGTGCCTTTCGTAATGACTGTTTTCTGCATTTTTATTGCGGAGGATTTGGTCAAAGGAAGCCTTTGCCTCTGGCGCTTCTTCAGCCGCAAATGGATAATGCAGATAACGGAAATACCTCCGGAAGAGGTATATCCCGAATAATGATAAAACCCGCTTGCCGCCATGGCAGGCGGGTTTTGCATTGGGGGAATTGACACATACGCGGAGCGTGTGTGTCGGCGTCGCCGAGACAGGGTAAGGTTCGGAAGGAGGACGGAGCAAGTCCTCCTTGCTGACTTTTGGTACTTTTCGTCACTGAAAAGTACGATAAAGGAAAAGTCACTTCAATCGACATAAACAACTTAGCTTTTACCCGAAAGTTATCCGACAAATTAAAAAAACACTTGCAAATTGCAAGTGTTTTTCAGCATCCCATCACTTATGATAGTTGCCGCCGGAAGATATATTCAGTGCGCGGTAAATCTGCTCAAGCAAGAGAAGCCGCGCAATCCTGTGGTTGAAAGTCATCTCCGAGAGCGAAAGCCGCATATCGCACAGTGCTTTCACGCTTTCATCCAATCCGAAAGGACCGCCGATAATGAAAACAATATGCGAACAGCCCTCGTCCTTCATGCGTTCTATCCTCTCGGCAAAGGCAGGCGAGCTCATCTGCTTGCCCTCGACGCATAGTGCTATCCTGCGGCTTTTTTTCGGCAGAACCTCGATTATCCGCTTTGCCTCGTTTTCCATCGCCAGCCTGCGTGAAGCTGCCGACGATTCATCTCCTACACGAAATTCTTTCAGCTCAATCTGCGAAAGTCTGGCATAAGCGCCGATGCGCTTCTCAAATTCGGCACACCCCTCGGAAATATATCCGTCCTTTGCGCCGCCTACATATATTACGGTTATATTCATATTCCCTCCGCTTTAAAATTCCGCAAGGAGCACAGGTTCACTCGGCGCGGCAACGGTAAGCCTTGCTTCACCGCAAAGCTTTGCCGCAACAGTCCTTTCGGCGAGCGGCGGATAATTATTTTCGCGGCTGAGGTGTGCGAGCATTATTCCCTTTGTGCCCGATGCCTCAAGCTCTGCGGCAAAATCTGCGCTGTCGATGTTTGAAAGGTGTCCTGAAGAAGAAAGAATACGCCGCTTCAGCGGGTATGGATACGGACCGCACATGAGCATGGATTCATCATAATTTGCTTCCAGAACGCAGTAATCCGCACCGCACATAGCCGAGCACATGCCGTCCGTCACATATCCGGTGTCCGTCGCAAGCGCAAACGATTCCCCCGTATCGGCGAAATCAAGTCTGTAGCCGACAGAGCAGACGCTGTCATGCGAGACAGCAAAAGAATGTATACTTATATCATCTCCTACATTTTCGGAGAATAAAATATTATGCATTACAAAGCAATCACAGAGTGCCGTTCCTGCCGCATAAGGCAGATTTTCGGCACTTGGGCGCGTGATATGTACGGGTATTTTTCTGTTTTTGCAGAAAACATCGAGTCCGCGCACATGGTCTATATGTTCATGCGTTACAAAGATTGCGCTTATATTTTCCGGTGCGGAACCGACCGCACGGAGCGAAGAGCATATTGCGCGACAGCTGACACCTGCATCTATCAGAAGCTCAGTGCCGCCGTGGCGCACGAGTGTGCAGTTTCCGCTTGAACCGGAAAAAAGAGAAAAAATCTGTGTTTTCATATACCACCGAAATCAGAAGAAATACAGCTTCACAAGGTCAGCCGCGATAGAGAGACAGAGCGAAAAAAGCACGACGGAGAGTGCCTTCCTGGCTCTTTTGCGCCTCGGAAGGCTATCCATGAATTTCTGCCTTTTCGCCTCATTCCAATCTGCGCCGAAGTAATCCTCGGGATGCTCGAAAATACCGTTTCCGAGCCCGCGGCACACTATGCATACAGCAATGGCACAGGCACCCGCAAGCCCGCAATATATCTCAAGTATCGGTATGTATATGCGCAGTTTCTCGGAGAGCGCTATGAAGCCGAAATAGACTGCCATGAATACGCCGGCGCAGAGGAGCGCCGCACAAAATCGGATTATCAGCCGCCACTGCACCTTTGTCGGCGCAGGCGGTCTTTTGATGGGAGGTAACATTTTTTATCCTCCGTTCAGTCCGAGATGCGGGTAGCACTCTCGTTGCGTATTTCAAGTGCAACAACTGCACCCTTGCCGAAAGCACCCTCCATGGCGGCGACAAATTTATCGAAAATTTCCTCGGGAACAAAAGCCTGCGCTGTTCCCGCAAAACCGCCGCCGTGTACTCTTGCCGCGCCTTTTCCGCCCATTATCTCGCGGGCGAGCGTGACTGCCAGTGTTATGCCCTGCTCGGCAGGTGCCTTGCAGGTGAAATAATTCTGGAGAGCAATGGCGCTCGATGTGCCCGAAGCATTGATTTCCGCGAGAAATGCATCCGTGTCGCCTGCTTTGGCGGCGGCAAGCGCTTTTTCGACGCGTTTGTTTTCGCTCATGAAATGAAGCGCACGCAGAATCGCACGGTCGCCGAGTTTTTTGCGCAAAGCGGGAACGGCGGTGATCAGCTCGTCCTCCGAAACTTCGCGGAGCACCGATTTTCCGAAACAAGCGGCAACAGCCTTCATCTCCGCAGGAACGGAAGCGTAATCTTCATTGAGATCGGCATGAGAGCCGCCTGTTCTGATAATGCAGAGACGATAACCGTCGAGATGCAGGTCCGTTCTCTTGACTACGGGAGCGGCGGGGTCAGCAAAATCGATAAACACAAGCCCGCCGACAGCACATGCTATCTGATCCATAAGCCCGCAGGGCTTGCCGAAATGGCGGTTTTCCGCTCTCTGCGACATGCGGGCAATATCAACCTGTGAAAATTTATTGTTGTTATAATACGAATTGAGAATAGTGCCTATCATATTTTCATATGCGGCAGAGCTGGAAAGTCCGGAGCCCCCGGGAACATCGGAGGTGATATATGCGGTGAAGCCGCCTGTCTTGCCGCCGTTTTCCGCTATAGCGGAGGCAACACCGCGCACGATTGCCGCAGAAGTGAATTTTTCCTCCTCATGAACGGAAAGGTCGGAGATATCTATCTCTTCCCTGCCAAAGCCTTCGCTTTCTATGCGGACTATATTATCATCTGTGGGATAAACCGCAGCGATGATATCAAGCCCTACAGATGCCGCCATAACCATACCGTGATTGTGGTCGGTATGGTTGCCGATGATTTCCGTTCTGCCCGGGACAGAAAAGAAATCGGCTTCGTCTCTTCCGAGTGCGGCAAGCGCACGCTCATAGCGGGCTTTTGCCTGCGCCGCGTTGCTCTTGTAAAGAGCGGCAAAGGTTTTGCTTTCACAGAGTGATTCGATATTCATGGTTTTGACCTCCGAGATTTGTTCTTTAATTATATATTTTGAAGAAGCACACTTCTTCGGAATTTTCTGCTTTTTGCCTACGATTAAAGTTTTCGCCCGCCTTTTGGGGAAGGCGGCGCTATCAAAAGCGCGGAGCTTTTGTCGCGCTCCGCAGAGCGCGAAATCTTCTTTCGGCGTTTTCTTTTTGATAGCTTTTCTTTTGCGCCTTTTTCGTCAAAAGAAAAAGCGGAAGGGACTTTGATTTTTTGTTTTGTCTGTTGGCTATACTTGGGCTTTATCTTGTAGGGGAATTGACACATATGAGGAGCATGTGTGTTGGCGTCGCCGAGACAGGGGTCGGCGCCTTCGACGACCCGATAGAATCATAAAGTAACTTTTCTTTTATCGTACTTTTGTATGACCAAAAGTACCAAAAGTCATTTAAGAGGATTTTCCATCCTCTTAAAAATCTTCTTCCGCGTGCACGAGTTAGTCGCAAGAAGTAGTGCGTGGCAAGTGCGTGCGGCACGGGGCAAAGCACAAGTCGGTGGTTTTGCCGCTCTCCGCAATCTCATACTACCACGCGTGCGAACATATCGCACGAGAAAGCCGAGCAGATTCGTGCACGCATTGCCTGCACGCCCGCAATAAATGCATGGCGGGCGTGGGTTTAGCCCGTGCGCCGACGGAATGAAGTATATATTTTTCGCTTTGTATGTTGGCTATACTTGGACTTTGTGCGTAGGGCGGTGGCTTGCTGCCGCCGTAGAGACATAAAGAAACTTTTCTTTTATCGTACTTTTGTATGACCAAAAGTACCAAAAGTCACATAAGGTCGTTCCTGCCTTATGTATCCTCCCTGCATCTTCCCGCCTTGCTCTATTCAAACAACCATCGCCCTCCGGTGCGAACAAAGTGCGCAGACCGTCCCACTATAGCTTAACCACGGCTACAGGTTCGAAACGCTCAAGCGCCGACTCGGATTTACTGCTGTGCCATGTCAGGCTATGGCGAACCTCGCGGTTGAAATTTGGGTGCGTGTCTGGGTGCGAACATAGCAAGATGGGGTTTGTTTTGATAGTCCCGTCAGCGCACATATTAAACCCACGCCCACTTGCCCTGTCTCGGCGACGCCGACCGCGTTCGCTTCGCGAATCGGTCAATTCCCACCTATATATGCGGGCGTGCAGACAATGCGTGCACGAATCTGCTCGGCTCTCTCGTGTGATATGTTCGCTCGCGTGGTATAGGTGAGATTGCGGAGAGCGTGAGACTGCCGGCTTTCGATTTATCCCTTGCCGTACGCACTTGCCACGCATGACTCGCGCGACTAACTCGTGCACGCCGCCAGTGGTTCGGAAGGAGGACGGCGTGAGTCCTCCTTGCTGACTTTTGGTATACTCCGTCTCGGCGACGCCGTTCAGAGGTGGCTTCGCCACCCTGAACCCTCCTCTTCGTCACCGAAAAGTACGATATAAGAAAAGTTTCTTTATGTTTCTTTTCAGGTCGATGGAAATTAACACACATGCAGAGCATGTGCGTTTCCACCGCCCAAAAACTTCTCTCTAATTATAGCAAAAAATTTTCCTGTTGGCAATGCGTTTGCCGAAAATTTTTCAAAATAAAACCGAAAAATATTTGACAATTGCAGCACCATATGATAGAATAAAGAAAAATGATTATTTGAGCGAGGTAAACAGCATATGGCACTCGATAGTGTTGATAAAAAAATAATCCGTTGCCTTCAGGACAATTCCCGCATGAATGCTTCAGCTATCGGTGAGGCTGTGAACATGTCCGTTTCCGCCGTCATAGAGCGCATCAAAAAGCTTGAAAATTCCGGCGTGATAAAAAAATACACCGTCTGCCTCAATGAGGAAAAGCTCGGAAATGATGTTCTTGCTTTCGTGGAGGTCAGCACCGAGCAGTATAAATATAACGAGGTGATAAGCGGCGTTCAGGAATTTGTGCGCAATTGTCCGCAGATACTGGAATGTCATGTCGTCACGGGAAACAGCGATATTCTGCTCAAAGTTGTCACGGAGAGCACAAAGTCGCTTGAAAAGATACTGAATAACCTCAAGGAAGTCAAAGGAGTTTCCTATACAAGAACGGCGATAGTCATGTCCACGCTGAAATTTGAGGTCTCCACAGGACTTTCCGAATAAAAGCCATCTAAATTATTATAAATTCATTTTTTCGCTTGCTCCATGAAGCATACCGTCTGGCAGAGCTATCGCAAAGGTGGTGAAATTATGGTCGACGCCGCAGAAGCAAATGCAATGAACCTTTATATCATCTCAAATTATGAAAAAGCAAGATTATGCACATCAAAACCGATTTCAGCCGGAGAAAAGAAAAGACTGAAAACATCGACGGATATAATGTCAGCCATTCTGTGCGGGCTCGCAGGCGGCAACTGCGATGAGGAAAGAATAAACGCATTTATAGAAAGCAACAAAGGAAAAATCTTCCCGATTGACTGCAATCGCCGCGAGGCGATTTGCGGCACGGATTATTCCGAAAAGCAAGGAGAAATACTCGGAAAGATGACTTCCCTTTTATATAGTATAGAAGCAATTTTATTGAAACCTCGCATAAGAAAAAGCGAGCGACGGGAGCTGTACTGTCTGCTTCACGCTTTTCATAATCTTCCACGCGCACTTTTCGGTTGCTCATCGGAGCTGTACATTCACCCCGATGATGCCATGCGGTATGCAGATGAATGGCTGTCGCGGGTTCATGAGTCGCCTGCCGAAAACTGATCCCGATACAGAAAAAATCGCCCCTTTTCGGGGCGATTTTTCATTATAATCCGCTGCTCATCTGTTCATTTTTTCATAAGAAACATTCATCGCATTTTCAAGTGCGGCATTGGCTGCTTTTGCGGCAGATGCGGCAGCCTTGGAGAGATTATTCTTGCCGGAAATTATCATCTCGCCGATTCTGCTGATAAAGCCCGTATTCTCTTCAAAATTGCCATAGTCGAAATTGAGCGAATTCAGCACTATCTCAAGCATTTCGCCCGCGCCCTCATCGCAGAGGCTCTGCGTTTTCAGCGATTTGACATACTGCGGATAAAGAAGCTTTTCGGAATGATAACCGAATACTTCAAGGAACTGCGAAATTTCTTTCAGGTCAACTATCGTATCGGGTACGCGGATTCCGTAGCCGCGGGCAGAAACATATGTACCGTAATTTTCCTGCGATTCGTCATACTTCGGGAAAGGAATCACGGAGAGACGCTTCTCGCTGAAATCTATGCCGTAGTTTTCCAGCTCTTCATCGGAATGAAGTCTTATCAGCCACTGAACATTGAAAAGCGACTGTCCGTCCGCAAGTGCCTGAACGGATTTCAACTCGCCTGTCTGTCCGAGCGCAGGGCTCTTATAAACGGAAGAAGCAAGGTCGATAAGACTGCTTATGCGGGAAAGGTCAGTATTGTTTGAATCAATGCATTCGTATTCATCGTTTTCATTTTTGATAACCGTCTTGAGACCGAAGCCGTAGAAAAGCCCGTACTGGCATCTCGTATTCGGATTTATGAGAAGTCCGCATATATCGCCGTCATCATAGCTTATCGTGGAGTTACCGTTTACATCGACCTTTGCGGCTTCCATGAGTTTGAGCATCTTGTCTACCGTCCATTTACCGTCCTTTACTGTCTGATAGAGGTCGATGTCCGTTTTGCCCGAGGCTTTTGCTCTCTCATAAATATCCATATCGGCAAACATGGTTATTATCGAATCATACATGATAAGATTGAATTTACCCGAGAGAGAATGAACGATTTTCGTGCCGTTCTTTGTGAAGCTGAAAGTATCAAGAAAGTCCTGATTCCACCAGCTGTGCGAAAGATCGATATCGAGCGATGCGATATTATATGCAGGCATACCGTATTCAAACATAAGTCTCATAGAGAGATCATAATTATGCTGTCCCGTCGCGCGGTCGTTGCTTATGAGCACACGCGTATCATCAGACTTTGTTTCCTTTATCTTGCAGTTGTAAAGGCTCTCGATAACGGAATTTCGCGTGATGATGGCTTCCGTTATCATACTGTCGCTTCCTGTCGCCTCGGCATATATCTCATAGCAGTCCCAGCCGCCGCTCCATCCCTTCTGCGTGACAAAATGGAATGTTCTGCCGCCGAAGTTGACATCTTTGAAATCGGGATGCTTTTCCTTGCCGGTCAGCACTGTTTCGGAGTCGGTCGTCTCCTCGCCTTTTGTCGTGTCAGTCGTTTCCGTCGTTTCCGTCGTTTTCGTTGTCGTCGTTTCTTTCCGAGAACCCGATGTCGTGCCGTCGGTGCCTTTTGTCGTCTCATCCACGCCTACGGCAGAAGCCGAGGTCGTATCGCTCGTTTCCGCTTTCTGCGGATTATCGCCGCAGGAGACAAGTGCAAGCACAGAGAGTATCATGACCAAAGCCAAAATCAAAGCAATAAATTTCTTCATTGTATTTTTCTCCTTAATTTTTTATATCTCCATTTTACATGGCAAAATTTTCACCGTCAAGTATCTGCCCGACTTGCAGTAATAAAAGCAAAAAAACATGAGCGAAAAACAAAACGGCATCGTGATGCCGTTTTGCTCTTTGTATATGTTATATAAATTCCTGCCGCGCCGCTTGTGCGGATTGCCTATGCAAAAAAGGGACTGCCTTTTGCTTCCTTCTCATAAGGATGAATTATGAGAAACAGAAGCAATCAGGCGGGAAGGACGAACAGTTTCGGCTGTTCGTCCTTTTCGTTTTGCGAAAGGCTTTGTGAGTCTGAATAACTTGCTCAGAGCCGTTTGAAATTCAGACCATGTTACGCCCGGATTATTGAAATCTGTTTCTGATGTGTATTCGAAAATTCCGCTGTTTTTGCGGAGATGGCTTTGTCCCTGCAATGATCGGCCCTTTCCAATTCACTGTCCGGCATGGAGCCGATGCGCGTGAAGTAAATGCCGATCCGTTGCTCACCCTCGTTTTTCTTTCGTGACGGGCGCTCGTGAATCACGATTTTGCTGATGAATGTCCGCAGGATCTCGGGTGTCAGCTCCCGTATATCCGTATACTTGCGTGCGAGCGACACAAACCTTTCCACATTGACTGCTGTGGATTTAAGCTGTTCAATTTCGACTTTGAGTTGTTCCAACCGTTCGACTGTCGTTTTCTGTTCGGCGTTATAGCCATCTGACAGCATCCGGAACTGCTCATTTGTGACCTTGCCGAGTACATTGTCCTCATACAGTCGTTTGAACAGCAGGTTCAGCTCCTCGTTTCTCTTTATCAGCTTACTTTGTTCGGATAATTTTGTATTCAGCTCCTTCCGGTTTTCGGATGAGCTTTTTTGACTGATGAAACGAACAAATTCTGCCGTGTGTTTTCGTGCTTCCGAGGTTACTCTGCAGATTTCCTCCAGAATGATCTCGTCAAGCGTGATCTCCCGAATACTGTGCGGGGTGCATTGCTTCTCGCCCATGTGCTTACGGTAGCGGGAGCAGATGAAGTTGAACGCATCCGGTTTCATCGTTCTTCCGCGGACAAAATACAGCTTGGATCCGCAGTCGGCACAATACAGAAGTCCGCTGTATTTGTTGACTTCACCCATCGAGTTGCGCCTGCGCTTTCCTTGACGCACCTGCCGGACGATGTCCCATGTTGTCTGATCAACAATGGCTTCATGTGTGTTTTCAAATCGGTATTGCTCACTCTCCGGTCGATCAATGACACGCTTGTCTTTATAGGATACGACCGTTGTGCGACAATTGACGGTATGCCCGAGGTAGATTTCGTTATCGAGAATCCCCGCAACCGTGCAGTCGTTCCAGCCGTACATGTCTTCCGTATCGGTCACGGCTCCGTATATGCCTTCTGTCATAAACCGATACATAGTTGGCTTTGGGATTTTCTTTTCCCGCAGGGCATTTGCAATGACCCGCGGGCCTTTTCCCTCTGCGCATAGAGAGAAGATCATTTTTACGACCGGTGCGGTTTCCGGATTGATGAGCAGGTGCCCCTTGATCTCCGGATCGCGTGCGTACCCGTATGGAATTACCGTGCCGACCCGTTCGCCGCGCTCGGCTTTTGCCTTGATCGCCGCTCGGATTTTTTTGCTTGTGTCACGGGCAAACCATTCGTTGAACAGATTTTTGAGAGGAGCGTACTCATTGCTTTCGCTGTAAAGCGAATCGTAATTGTCATTGACAGCGATATAGCGGACATTCCACCGCGGAAAAAG
>ENA-UOJS01000665-UOJS01000665.1-human-gut-metagenome-genome-assembly--contig:-C74-NODE-665-length-35111-cov-93.892087_pt1 | contig 35111 bp, 38 predicted proteins | sample MGYA00242355_ERZ723902 | MGnify/ENA metagenome assembly ERZ723902
ATTACATTGGCAATCAATTCATTATAAAGTTTTATTCTTTTTACGACAGTCCCTATTTACCGTCCAATTGGGGCCAATGTATAGGCCTTCTATTGAAAATTACCAATCCTGCACCCAAGACAAAACTATCGGCTTAGCATCCGCGTTGCGTATTCATCTTTACTAGGAGTCATTAAAGCACAAACACAATGAAAGACAAAGAAGTAATCAGGCAATATCTCAACTCGGATTGGGAAACAATGGATAATAATCCGGATTCAATAACACGGGAAGATTTCGACCGCATATTGGACAACGCAACGCACTGTAGGTTGATTTTCCTCGAAGGATCAATTGCAGCTATAATGCCACAACTTCGTTCAGAACTGAAAGACATCTTACCACCCAACACGACTTGTGACATTGCATTAAAAGTATGTCATACCCCACACTCCGAATTGAATTATAATGTCATTGTGCAACTTTTAACCATCATTCACAATTCCATGCCATCAGCTAATATCGTCTGGGGTTGTAATGCGGACACAAAACTCTCCGGAAATACTCTTTCCGCGTTATTACTGATTCATCTTCCGACAGAATAGCGCCATAACCTTTTAGAAAATCCTGGAATTTCCAATCGCAGCCTTTCATGTTCCATTTATGTTCCACGGCTGCGGCGAAGGGCAGGCGCAAAAACGAAAAAGGCTCGACAATCGTCAGATTGTCAAGCCTTTTATTCAGTCGGGGTGACTGGATTCGAACCAGCGACCACACGCCCCCCAGACGTGTACTCTAAAGTCGAGTACACCGCTTGCGCTCAACACTTTAGCTTTCTACCTTACAAGGTGGTTGACTTCTCGGTTGATTCGACAGTCAAAGGTTAAACATCAGTGAACTATTGGTAATAAGCAATCTTCTTTCGCATATCAGCAGTCAAAGGAAAAAGCCGCATTTTCTCGGCTCTCTCCTCATCCTTTATGGATACGATGCAATCCAACTACAACCATATTGCTGCTGTTCTCTTGCATTTGTTTACTCTCTCCGCTCATTGTTATCGGACAAACTTTTGCAAAGAGGCATATTTGAGCCCCCTTTGCAAAGTCTGTCCTCTAAAACTGTTAGATGTTTTTGTATCTCAAACATTATGCACCTTAATGGGTAAGCAGGTATAAAAATAAATCGGGCCACAATGTAAGCACGAATTCTGTGCTGTTAGTCTTTTCCTCAAGTGCCTTGAACTTACCGTACCATTCATTTTTCATGAAAAGAAAACTTCCAAAGCCCATATATTCACTTTCCCAATTCTTTTCGTGGATGATCTTTTTATCGGGAGAAATTAAAGGTGTGCCCAAGGCGCGAGATCCGCAAAAAGCGCGCACCCTTTCGTAATCCCATGCTCCCCAGTTGAACTTGTATATTCGTGCCTTGTTGGTTACGACGATTAGGTCTCCGATATCACCATCGCACAAGAATGCAATAACATCATTCTCTTGTAATTCATCGGCAGGAACATCCATGAACTCCCATGGTTGGAATATGGCATTTTCGCCGAATTCGTCCAATGACTTTTTAGGTTCAAGCAGGATTCTACAGATGGTATTAGTTGCTTTGTCTTCCATATTACCACAATTTGTTTTCGAGGTGTTCTTTATAATCGTATGAATTCCCTCTATAGTCGTTCGGGATATTCCCGTCCTTTTAACTTGGTAATTTACGGCTTTTCGGGTTGCTCATCCTCGTGTCAAAAAATTGTATTAGATTCAAAAAAGCACGGACCAACATTTTCAAAGGGTCTTATTATAAGTCCCTTTATCAAAGTCGGTCCTAATAGTCACCGTGTCATCATCAATTCATTTCTTTTTTGATAATCATAGTTAAACAGTTCTTCATCGGAACAATCTGGATGCAATATAAGTTCCTGTGTAAAAGATGTCGTTAGTCCATATCCATCATAAAAATTCTTCAATTGAATCAATTTCCTCCGTTTGAGATTATTCGTACAATTATCATAAACCTCTTTGAGTGGCATCGGCAATTGTACTGAAACATTTCTGCGCTCTGCCATCCACTTATTCCAAAAACGCATGTCATTCCTTAAAGCGTTTCGTTTTTCGTCAGCGCTATAATCTTCGTAATCTGAATCAGTCAACCTGTGAAAAAAATCCGAATATGCTCTATGAATCATGTTGTCGGAGATTAATTTGTGTTTCTCCGTTGAGCGATAATCGAAATCCTTCAATGTAAAATAGCAATCCAACAATGAAATCAGTCTCTGTTCATAGCTTTCTATGAAGAACCCACTATATATCATTGGGCTTGCAGATCCTCCGTTCTTCCCAACAATAATTTTATCGCATATATCATGCAGGGCCTTTTCATATTCTTTCCACACACATTGTTCCGAGACAAATAGATTTTTAAATGAATTGCTGCAATCCAACAGTCGATTGTTATATATCTCTACCTTATAATGGTACAGTTGGGCAGCCAACCATGCCTGTACATTTGCATCCCATTGTGAGCCGATTGAATATGACAATAATGAATCGATTTGCTCTGAGAATCCTTGATAACGTTCCATCTCCGAGGAAGAGCCATCAATAGGATAGCATTCATTAATGCGCCAAACAATCATCTCCCAATCATCCTGATAAGGCGTTGTTTCATCCGCAAACCACAGGGAGACAAAATCATTTACCGCGGTGAACTGGGATATATCTCGGAAATATTCGATTCTATCATAAAATCCATAACGTTCAGTAAGATGCAAGCTGTCGAATCGTCGTTGATATTCAACTATTTTATCTTTCAACGGTTTGCCGAATAAATAGGGGATGGAATCTGCATCCCTCCATTTGAATTTGAAATGAACGGTATCATAAGGCGTCTTGATTATCAGCTCCGTTGAATCGTCATCCGCCTGCTTAATCTGTTTTACCCGTTTATTGCTACAACCAAGTATCATTAAGCTAACGGCCAGTATTAGTATGCAATTCTTCATCTAATGTTAATCTCTTTATATAGCCTTTAGATATTCTATCGAGTCGATTAATGCCAATCTATTTCCGACATCACCATAGACATAAACAGAATCTTGATTGCCGTATTGGTAAATTGAATCAAGTCTAAAATCAGTTTGTTCCTGTTGGTAGTATTCTTCCAAAATATATCCGCTGGTCGTGTTTGTTAATCTTGTCGGAATTGCCCGATTTGTTATTCGGGTCGCACAGTCTGAAAACACAACAACACTATAATCAAACACCCCATCGAATTCTTGTAGTCGAATCTGTTTTGTTTCGGCATTAAATTCCGTGCTGTTGTTTATCCTGTTAAATGGCGGATAATCCATCAAAAGCAATCCGTCTGTTGTAATTTTATAAACCGCATAGTGATTCCCGCCTTGATATCTTCCCCAATCATTAATCAGCAATTCTTTTTCCCCGTCAAAATTTACATCGAGGAACTGAAACGGAGTATGATATCCGATTGGCGAATTGTTAAAATCCTCATTGGAATCATTTGCATCGGGAAATGAGTAGTCGAAATAATAGACGTCTCCATTTCGGTAGCCCTCGAAATCTTTCGAGAAGGTTATATTATCGGTATCGTAACTATTGTATTTTTCAGTATTGACATATTGAAAGCTATTCCCGTTTATCGTATCGCGGAAATTCATTATCAAATAGCCCGTTTCGCTGTGGGGATCAAATGGCATCCATCGTCCCGTAACCTCGTAACCATTTATGATTTGATTGTACTTGAAATAAACATTGAGCAGGCTGTCCTGTTGTACAGGAAATTCTATCTTATTTAGAGCATTTATCCATGTCGAATCAGGATTGACACAGCAGCCTTGACAATTCATCAACAGCGGTCCCCCTAAAACCAACATCCAGTTTTTCATCATCGCAGTTCGATAACAATCTTATTCTTATATTTAGCCTCGGTTGGGAGAATAATCTTGGATAGAAGCAAATAAATAGGCTTTAGTTTGTTTCCATCCACATTTTCAAATATTCATTGGCGTCCTTATAGTGGTTTACACTACTTTCAGGGAGTCTTTCAAACACCGCTGCCGACTTTTGCATCATTCGGATGGCATTGTCACGGTTCCCCATGCGTTCGTACAAATGCGCTTTCTCGAAATAGACCATTGCCGTCATTTGAGAATTCTCCCCGTATTCCGCCGTAGCATATTTCAGCATATTGTCGTATAAGCGCTGTGCGTTGTCGAATTGTCCTGCTTGCAGATATTCGGAAATCAGGTTAAGCATCAGCACCTCTTTCATTGCTGGATTGGAATATTTCCGAGCAACAGAATCTGCTTTGGCCTTTTGCACAAAGACATTCAGCACATTGTCTCCGCCTACTGTTCCTACATTGAAATTCTGTACGACATCGTTCAGCATTTCATCATAGGTTTGTTGTGAACGAGAGGTGCCACATGCAACAAACAGCAAGGCGAATAGGATTATCAAGTTGTTTTTCATCATCTTATCTACCGTATGGGATATCGGACCAACTTTTTCAAAGGGTCTATATGAAACCCCTCTTGAACAAGTCGGTCCTAAACTATTTCTTTTGAAAAATCAAAATCCAGCCAATCTGTTCATTCATCGGGTCCGAGAGTTGCAACGTGATGCCGACATCCGTTTGATTAATGAGCGCTCGATGCCAATAGACCGTTGCGGATTGTTCGTCCGCATGATATTGACCAATCACACGATGCCGCCATGCAAACCATGTGCGCTGAATATAGAGCGGCTGCCACTCCAAAGCGGCTGACTGTTGCAGGACTGGCAACGATGATTTAGTCGTCAAGCGGAAATTTCCGTCGTCGGTCGCTTGCAGGGTCAAACGTTCACCAAGCTGGGGAACATCGTACATCGTTAGAGAATCTGTATGAGCAGTTGATTACGGACGAATCTGCCAATCAACTAATTCATAGTCTCCATTGAGTAATTCCAACCTCTCCTTATGTGATATGGAATTCGCCCAAAGATATATGCCACATCCTGCAATCAACAGGGCAAGTATAGGTAATATATATTTTTTCATTATAGAGGAATGTATGCTGTTTATATCAACGGAAGTCCCCCTCTTTGTGTGGTAACCAGCGATGCTTTTCTTATTATGTCCAAAAATGCGGTATAAGCAATTTTATTCCCGCGATAAGTTACTTTCAACGAATTTGTTGATTCTGGGGTTAATTTTGCTGCTTGAATCAACATTTTCTTTACTTCTTGGGCAATAGCAAAAGAGAAGCCTTTGATTGTAGATATATCTGTTGCCTGCTCCAATTGCTGTAATCCAATGTCAATTTTCATGGCGAAAGTTTTTACCATTTCTCTGTCGCCGAAATCTTTGAATCGATCAAAAAGTCCCATAATATATGCGCATTTCTGTTTCGAGTCTACCCATTAGCATTGTAAAGTTCGTCATCCATAATCCTAATGGAATATATCTTCCGTCTGGTGTTAAGACCTTGGTATTACCGAATCGATGTTCATCCTGTTGCCAAATTGCATTTATCTGTTGCATGTAAGGATTAATTTCCATAATGCACGGCTGCAAATCTCGAAAGATTTGCTCTTTACTTCTTCCCGTACTGAAGTCGTCAATCGTATCCATTTTTCGAAGAATCATGTTTATAGAATTAACGGCGTCTCGAATTTCCTTTTCTTTCCGTTCAACCTCAGATGTCCAAAATAATCCCATGTTATGTATTTATGTTAAAATTGTAATTAAATCAAAATAAACAAACCAATAATGTATAGAATCATTTTAAAACCAGATTGCAGCCTTAATTGCAGAAGCATATGTTTTGGCTTCTTTTTTTATGATTTCTGAATAATATGGATTCCCTTCGATAGAATTTTGCAACATATCTATAATCTCATAAAACTTATTTTTTTGTGTTTCGTTCAAAGCCCCAGCTAAATTTTCTATTGCTTCCATCAATCCATAATTGGGAATGGAATCTATCGATTCCTGTATAAAAGGTATTTGTAATTTAGATTCAAAGATTGTCTTAACAATGATTTTTTGAGAGGTATCGGGATTCTGCATAAACCTATTCGTGAAATGCCTAACAACATTTGCAATGCTATATATCTGTTGAACCGTAAACATAGTTATAACTATAAAAGATTATTAAATTCGATTATTTTGTAATATGAACAATAGTCATCCCCCAAATTAAATCAGTCTCAGCATGATTAAGAACGGCGGGAATTAGTACTTCTTTAATGTAACTCTCAGACATACGATTCTGTAATCCGCGATTATAATCTTGCCAAAAAAACATTAAACATCGTTTTTGTTCATCTATATTAAGGGAATCCTGCTTTGCTAAAATTTCAACAACACCTTTTAAGATAGAAAACAATTCATCTTCTGAGACCTTTTTGAACATAACAGTCTGGCACAAACAAGTGTGCATTACTTTTTTGTAATATTCGTCATTACGCCACATAATTTGGAAAATATAGCCGTTAGCCCTCAAACGGCAGTTAATAAAAAGAAAGCGCAGGGCTGTACGCTCATTTCGATGTTGGGCCCTGGTAAAGCCTTGCGATAAAATAAGCAACAACCCCACGCCTGTATCCGTAAGGATATGGCGAGAGATTAGGTCTGCTTATTCTCATCACAATTAAATTTTCCAGATTTACGCATTATATGTATAGAATGAAAACAACATCCAATAAATTGATAACAAATATCCTGTAAATCAAAGTTTTATAATCTTATTTTTATTTTCGGTTGTTTTCAGTACTTTCAGTAGATTGGCTCTTGTTTGGTGCAATTTTGTTTCTCATCTGTTTCTCAAATTCGATACTTATTCGTATATTTGCAGTAGAAAAAATGAGAAAGGAATCCCTATGGCACGAGTTAAGAATCATACAAAAGTCAAAGAGCCAATTCGTCTTCGGATGAAGTCGCTGAGCAATGGCAGCAAGAGCCTGTATCTGGATATATACCGCGACGGAAAGCGGACATATGAATACCTCAAGATGTATATTATCCCGGAAACGGATAGCAACTCCCGCAGGCAGAATCAGACGACAATGGACGCCGCCAATGCCATCAAGTCGAAGCGTATTATCGAACTGACCAGTAATGAGGCCGGGATTGTATTCCGTAAGGACAAGACTTTCCTGCTGGATTGGATGCAGGTTTATATGGAGGCTCAAGAGAGTGCCGGTAAGAAAGATGGCAGTCAAATCAAGATTGCCATGCGCATACTGAAAGACTATGCCGGAGAAATGGTCACACTGGATCAGATTGACGGGGACTTTTGTCGTGGCTACATCACTTATCTGCTGACGGAATATCATCCGAAAGGCAAGGACATATCGAACTACACGCTTCACAATTATTACCGTGCGTTGAACGGTGCGTTGAACTCTGCCGTCAGGAAGAAAAAGATGAAGGCCAACCCTTTCAACGAACTTGAGAAGTCGGAGAAAATCCGCAAGCCGGAGAGTATGCGGTCGTACATGACCATCGAAGAGGTACAGGCGTTGATTGACACTCCTATGCCCCACGAGGAATACGAGATTGTAAAATGCGCATATCTGTTCTCCTGCTTTTGCGGATTACGCATCAGCGATATAATCAAGCTGAAATGGAATGACGTGTTCGTTGACAGGGGACAGTACCGTTTGGCCGTGTCCATGAAAAAGACCAAAGAGCCTATTTACCTGCCCCTCTCTCCTGAAGCGTTGAAGTGGATGCCGGAACGTGGGGGCAAATCATCAGAAGATAATGTGTTCGACCTGCCGTCCGCCAATACAATCAGAATGCAGCTCAAACCTTGGGCGAAAGCAGCCGGAATCTCCAAGCGGTTCTCCTACCACACCAGTCGCCATACGTTTGCCACCATGATGCTGACGCTCGGAGCGGACTTATATACTGTCTCGAAGCTGCTCGGCCATGCCGATGTGAAAATGACACAGGTGTATGCCAAGATTATCAATAAGAAAAAGGACGAGGCTGTGAATCTTGTAAACGGTTTGTTTCACTAATTGAAGGCATTCTGTGGTCCATGTCTAATTTACAAACATATATTTACGGCATTTCTCCGGTTGTAAATGCAACCGAAGTTAATGCTTCCATCACATATTATAAACTCAAAAAGGTAAATCGACATGAAAAGACCTGAAGACGGCCTTCTCTCTTTTTGGAGGGAGCCAACACCTGCAGCACTTCGCTGCGGACAAGGATGTGGCGAATGAACTTTTCGCCCTGCTTACCGAAGCAAAAACAGTTTATCTCCACGATGTTGTGTTGGGTGGTAAACAGTACCACCGCTATGTGGACGATTTCGTAAACGGACACCGGTACATAGACTGTGACCATGCGGCCTGCCGGAACTGCCACGAAATGAACATCCACATTGTCAAGGGGCTGCTGACCGAGTGCGCCAGTTCCGTCCAGCCCTGCTTTGCCGCACCGGATTTCACGTTTAATGAGTGCATGAAGTTGAAACGGATGTATGACACCTCGGAATCGTTGTCTCCGCTTGGTCCGCCCCGTATCAACCGACCTGCGGCTCTCTCTCTTTCTTTTGGTTGTAATTTTACCCCGGAACAGATGAAAAGTATAGTGGCTTGCGCCAATACTTATCATCTGTTCTGTGTTTCTGTACGCATTGAAGACATGGAGGCTCTCTTCGCCTGCAAGAAGGGCTTTTCCATCCGCGTGAACAATATCCGCCGTGTGGTAATCCTGTTCGATGCGCTTCTTGAAAACTCGTTCATCCAATCTCGGTGGCAGAATGTTCTCGGCAAGGGCGCATTCCTGCAGTCCAAGGACGGGACACGCTCCGTTTCGGTGTCAACCCTGTCTTCCGCGCTGTCATCCATCAAGAACAACATGACATCGGTCGCATACAGCATCCGAAAGGTCATTGATCGGCTGAAAGAATGACAGAAAGTGACAAGAAGCGAAGTATGTGAAAGGTAAAAGCATGAGAGTTACAATGACACGTGCATAGTATCATTCCCCAAATCACGGCATCTTCGTTTACAGGACATACCTTTGACCTCCGTTAGCGCGCTGCATAACGGAGGTTTCATCTCCATTGTCAAAAATCAAACTGTGTTATTATGCCGAATAGAATGACATTCATGGAGCGGATGAGCGGACGGCTCGCCGCCATCGAATCGGTACTGAAGAAATTGGAACCGGTCGAAAGTCTCTTGGAGCGTATTACGCTGCTGGAAAATACCATCTTCACGACCAAGAGAGTTTTCACATTTCAGGAAGCCTGCATGTATATCGGGGTTTCTGAAAGTATGCTGTACAAGCTCACATCGAGCAAGGAGATACCGCACTACAAACCGCGCGGTAAAATGGTTTATTTCGCCAAGGAGGAATTGGACGAATGGCTGTTGCAGAATTATGAACCTACCATGAACGAGGCAGTGCGCAGGGTGACGGAAGCCGCCGCCACAGAACCGTTCCTTAACAAGAGACGCTATGGAAAACGAAAGAAGGATTGACCGCACAACCAGCATGGGGATGGATGAACACCGCCTGTCGGACATCCTCCATGCCTCGCAAATCAAGGCGACGGACATTTATGAGACCCCTCCGCAAATCATCTGGATAGATAACTCAACGATTGCCACGCTCGGCAATTTCAGTGCATCGACTGGCAAGGCGAAATCGAAAAAGACGTTCAACGTCTCTGCGCTTGTCGCCGCATCATTGGCGGGGAAACAAGTATTGAACTACCGTGCACATCTGCCCGAAGGCAAACAGCGTATTCTGTACGTCGATACGGAACAGAGCCGTTTCCATTGCCGCTCGGTATTGGAGCGTATATTGCGGCTGGCCGGGTTGCCCACGACGACCGATCCGGAGAATCTCGATTTTTTCTGCCTGCGTGAATATTCGCCGTCGGTGCGTATCGAGGTCATCGACTATGCGCTGCGCCAACAGAAAGGCTACGGACTGGTCATCATCGACGGCATTCGCGACCTGATGCTCGACATCAATAATGCCGGTGAATCGGTGGAAGTCATCAACCGGATGATGGAATGGTCTTCGAGATACGACCTGCACATCCACTGTGTGCTTCATTTGAACAAAGGGGACAACAACGTGCGCGGACATATCGGAACGGAGATGAGCAACAAGGCGGAGACCGTGCTGGTCATCAGCAAGAGTAACGAGAATCCCGGCATCAGCGAAGTCCATGCGCTCCATATCCGGGAAAAAGAGTTCAAGCCGTTTGCATTTACCATCAATGAAACAGGACTGCCCGTCATTGCGGAAGTACACTCGTTTGGCGAGCCCCCGAAGCCCAAGGCAAGAACGGGGTTTACGGAACTGAGCATCGAACAGCACCGCGAAGCTCTCTCTGCCGCATTCGGGGAAAAGCCCATCCGGGGATTCGACAACCTGCTGCAGAGCCTGATGGTCTCCTACGAGGCAATCGGGTTCAAACGCGGCCGGAGTGTCATGATAAAACTGATGCAATACCTGATAGACAACCTCAAGCTCATCATCAAACGGGACAAGTTGTTCTATTACGACATGACGCCTACCGAGGCCATGCTTTTTGATGAAGAATGAAGTCGTGCGCGGGCTTATATCATTTAGTTTACTTTAGTATTTATATATATAGGGGAAAAACTAAACTAAACCTTTTTTTGAAATCAAGTGAAAGAAAAATAGATGACCATAGCAGAAGCAAAACAAGTACGCATCGTGGATTTTCTGGCACAGCTCGGCCACCATGCACAGCATATAAAATCGGAACAATACTGGTACTTCTCACCGTTACGGAACGAGCGTACCCCGTCGTTCAAGGTGAATGACCGAATCAATGAATGGTACGATTTCGGCGAGGCGACCGGCGGCGACCTGGTGGAACTGGCAAAATACATTTGCCGGACGGACTGCGTGAGCGAGGCACTGGCGTATATCGAGAGGCTTGTGAATGGCGCATCACTACCGAGAACCCGTATGCCGACCGCTCCACCCCGACCGGTGGAGGCTGAAATGAAAGACGTGATCGTGATTCCACTCCGCCATCACGCCCTGTTCTCTTACCTCCAATCCCGGCTTATCGACGCGGACATCGGCCGTATGTATTGCAAGGAGGTGCATTATGAACTGCGAGGCCGTCATTATTTCGCTCTCGCATTCGGCAATACCTCCGGTGGTTACGAGGTGCGCAACGCCTATTACAAGGGATGCCTGAACAACAAGGACATCTCATTGATAAGACATCTGACAGAAGAGACACAGGAAAATGTCTGTGTTTTCGAGGGCTTCATGGATTTCCTTTCCTATATGACACTGAAACTGGCAGGCGACCGGACGGTCTGTCTTGCCATACCATGCGACTACCTCGTGATGAACTCGGTAAACAACTTGAAAAAGACGCTGGCACGTTTACAGGAATATTCGGTCATCCACTGTTATCTCGACAATGACCTTGCCGGGCAGAGAACCACAGAGACCATTGCCGGGATGTATGATGGACGTGTCAGCGATGAATCCTGCCACTATGCGGAATACAAAGACCTGAACGATTACCTGCGCGGAAAGAAACGCTGATATTCAGTGTTCTCCTTTGCCACCTAAAGCTCTCCACCACGAGAGCTTTTTTTATGCCCCGATTTCTCCATTTCCCTCCATAGAGACTGCAATATAGTACGATTTAATAGTTCGATTTTTGGAAATTACATAAATCTCATTAACGAAATAGATGTTTAATGCTCAATTATTTTATGGTTTTATATTTCGTGCGTTTCTTTGCAAAATCATACTAATACAAATTTTAATATTCATACTAAATACATGAACTCATATTTCATTTTTGCCATCGTCCTGACGGTTGCCTACATCATTTACTACGCCGTCATCATAGCGCATGACATCTACGGGAAAAAGGGGACGGACAAACCGAACGAGGAAGTTTTCGACCTCGGCGCACCGGAAGAGGAAGAGAGTGTGGCTGTCACGGAAAGCGAGACCGGCTTCAGTATCGGTAGCGAGAACTACGAGACGGAAAGTACGGCTACCTCTTCCGAAACATCCCTTGAGGATGTCAAGGACAAACCGGGAACGGCGCAGGAGAAACTGGAACGGCTGAAGGCCGAGGCGGAGGAACAGATGGAAGAGACCACGCCTTACCTGTCGGACGCACGCACGTCGGAGGAGATGTACAAGGCTATGATTTCCAAGGGACGGTTAGACAACCGACCGGAAATAAAGTGGAACCCAATTCAAGACCGGTTGTGAGATGTCGAAAGCTAAAAAGATTCTATGTGCGCTGTGCCTCCCGTTCCCCTACACGACTTTTGCCAAAAGCGGCAGCGTGAACTATAGCTGGGGAGCGGATGCGTTGGCCACGATGCACGACTTCGTGGTGACGATGATGCTCTATGTCCAGTATATCTGTTGCGCTATCGCCGGAGTTTACGTCATCGTGTCCGTCTGTCAGATATACATCAAGATGAACACGGGCGAGGACGGCATCACCAAGTCGATAATGACGCTTGTAGGTGCGTGCCTGTTCCTGATCGGGGCATTCTATGTTTTCCCGGTTTTCTTCGGCTACCGCATATAACCTTACTTGTATCAGGTCGCAGACAAATAAAGTATTCACTAAAAAAGTAAACGTATGTTTCAGAAAACCAAACAACTGTGCCGCAAGGCATTCGGATTCGTCAACGGAATCCCTACCAAAGTAATGATGTTCTCCTTCATGCTGCTGTCCGGCATGGTGGCGAAAGCGCAGAACTCCGCAGGCGACTATTCCGCCGGTACGAGCGCATTATCCACTGTCGCGGAGGAGATTGCCAAGTATGTGCCTATTATGGTGAAATTGTGCTACGCCATTGCCGGCGTTGTGGCCATCGTGGGTGCAATCTCGGTATATATCGCCATGAACAACGAGGAGCAGGACGTCAAGAAGAAGATCATGATGGTCGTGGGAGCCTGTATCTTCCTCATTGCGGCGGCCAAGGCGTTGCCTCTGTTCTTCGGTATTGCCGCTTAAACATCAAGGATAAGTATGAAAGGCAAGGACGAACGCTATCCGGACTACCCGCTGTTCAAGGGACTGCAACGGCCTCTTGAGTTTTTGGGCATCCAAGGCCGGTATATATATTGGGCGGCGGTGACGACGTGCGGAGCCATTGTCGGCTTTGTCGCCGCCTACTGCCTGCTCGGTTTCATTGCCGGGCTTGTCGTGCTGGCAGCCGTCGTATCGGCCGGTATCGTGCTCATCCTCCTCAAACAGCGGAAAGGACTGCATAGCAAGAAGGTCGTTCCGGGTGTGTATGTGTATGCCCACTCGCGCAAGATCTGACGAAAGAAAAACCATCACGGCAATGTGCATGGCTTTATTGATTGTTGAACGCGGGCGGGTTTGTCTTGAAGCAAGGCGAACCTGCCCCTATTTAATTACACGTATATCGAAATGACCCTATACATCATTTTATGTTTTGTCGCTTTGTGCGCGGGTATGGCCTTGTCGGTCTATGCGTTCGGTACGGGCGGCAAGCGCAAGCGAATCTTTCAGGACATCTATTTCTCGGCGGAGGAAACGGACGGTGTGGGTGTGCTGTACACCAAGACCGGCGAATATTCCGCCGTACTTAAGATAGAGAATCCGGTACAGAAATATTCGGCGGACATTGACAGTTACTACGACTTCACACACTTGTTCACCGCCCTTGCGCAGACGTTGGGCGAAGGGTACGCCATCCACAAGCAGGACATCTTCGTCAGGAAACAGTTTGCGAGCGAACCGACTGACGGTCAGGAGTTCCTGTCTTCATCCTATTTTCGTTATTTCAAGGGACGTCCTTACACGGACAGCCTTTGCTACCTGACCATCACGCAAGAGGCGAAGAAAAGCCGTCTGTTCTCGTTCGATAGCAAAAAGTGGCGCGACTTCCTTGTGAAAATCCGTAAAGTACACGACCAGTTACGTGACGGCGGCGTACAGGCCAGATTCCTGAACAAAGCCGAAGCGAGCGAGTACGTCGATCGTTACTTCGCCATGAACTTCAAAGACCGCACCGTGTCGATGACGAACTTCAAGGCGGACGATGAAACCGTGTCGATGGGCGACAAACGCTGCAAGGTGTACAGCCTTGTGGACGTGGACTGTGCCGCACTGCCCTCACAGATACGTCCGTACACGAATATCGAGGTCAACAACACGGAAATGCCCGTCGATTTGGTGTCGGTGGTGGACAGCATCCCGAACGCCGAGACGGTGGTCTATAACCAAATCATCTTCCTGCCCAACCAGAAGCGTGAGCTGTCGCTGCTCGACAAAAAGAAGAACCGCCACGCGAGCATTCCCAATCCGAACAACCAGATGGCGGTCGAGGACATCAAGCGTGTGCAGGAAGTCATCGCCCGTGAGAGCAAGCAACTGGTATATACACACTTCAACATGGTGGTGGCCGTGTCTGCCGGTGCAGACCTGCAAAAGTGTACGAACCACTTGGAAAACGCTTTCGGGCGTATGGGTATCCATATCAGCAAGCGGGCATACAACCAACTGGAACTGTTCGTCGGTTCGTTTCCGGGCAACTGCTACACGCTCAATGAGGAATACGACCGTTTCCTGACCCTTTCCGATGCGGCGATGTGCCTGATGTACAAGGAGCGTGTGCTGCACAGCGAGGAAACGCCGCTGAAGATTTACTACACCGACCGTCAGGGCGTGCCGGTGGCTATCGACATCACGGGAAAAGAGGGAAAGAATAAACTGACTGATAATTCCAATTTTTTCTGTTTGGGGCCTTCGGGCAGCGGCAAGAGTTTTCATATGAACTCGGTCGTGCGCCAGCTCCATGAGCAGGGAACGGATGTGGTGATGGTCGATACGGGGAACTCATACGAGGGACTGTGCGAGTATCTGGGCGGCAAGTATATCTCCTATACCGAGGAACGGCCTATTACGATGAATCCGTTTCGCATCAACCGGGAGGAATACAATATCGAGAAGATAGACTTCCTCAAGAACCTTATCCTGATGATTTGGAAAGGGTCGGACAGCCAGATTCCCGAAATCGAGTTCCGCATTGTCGAGCAGATAATCATAGACTACTATGATGCCTATTTCAACGGATTTACAAGATACACCGACGAGCAACGGGAGGTACTGCTGAAAAACCTGTTTGCGGCGGCCAGCCGAAAGAACCCAAACAAACCACCCAGAGAGGTGGATGAGATGGTGCGCAAACAGATAGAGGTGCTTGAGGCACGGCGGGCGGCTCTCAAAGTGTCGGAACTGAACTTCAACTCATTCTTTGACTACTCATTCGACCGTCTGGAGCAGATCTGCACCGAAAATGACATCACGACAATCAGCTACTCGACCTATTCGACCATGCTGCAGCCGTTCTACAAGGGAGGCGCATATGAGAAGATTCTCAATGAGAATGTGGATTCGGCACTGTTTGACGAGACATTCATCGTCTTTGAAGTGGATGCAATCAAGGAAAACAAGAAACTGTTTCCCATTGTCACACTGATTATCATGGACGTGTTCCTGCAGAAAATGCGCATCAAGAAGACCCGTAAAGTCCTTGTCATCGAAGAGGCGTGGAAGGCCATTGCCAGCCCGCTCATGGCGGAATACATCAAGTTCATGTACAAGACCGCCCGTAAGTTTTGGGCTTCTGTCGGCGTGGTGACGCAGGAGATACAGGACATCATCGGCAGCGAAATCGTGAAGGAGGCCATCATCAACAACTCGGACGTGGTGATGCTGCTTGACCAGAGCAAGTTCAAGGAACGCTTTGACGAAATCCGAAAGATTCTTGGTCTGACCGAGGTGGATTGCAAGAAGATATTTACCATCAACCGCTTGGAGAACAAGGATGGGCGCAGCTTCTTCCGCGAAGTGTTTATCCGTCGGGGGACGACCAGCGGCGTGTACGGCGTGGAAGAGCCGCACGAGTGCTACATGACCTACACGACCGAACGGGCGGAAAAGGAGGCACTGAAGCTTTACAAGAAGGAACTTCGGTGCAGCCATCAGGAAGCTATCGAGGCATATTGCCGGGACTGGGATGCCAGCGGTATCGGGAAGGCCCTGCCTTTTGCACAAAAAGTAAACGAGACGGGGCGTGTGCTCAACCTCCGTCCCGTGCATGAATCCAAATAAACATTGCAGCCATGAAACGACTACTCCTTATCCTGACCATCGCCTCGGTCACACTCTGCCAGACGGTTCACGCCCAGTATTACAGCGTGAACTACGACACCCGTACCGTTGCGGCGATGGTGGCTGCCTTCGGTACGGAAGCGGTCGCCGAAGGGTACTACCGGGAGCAGGTCGATGACGTCCTCAAGCACTACACGGCAGCGGAGGTCGCTACCGCCGGGATATTCGCGGCCAAGTTCTTGGAGCATAAAGCCCTGAGCGACCTCGGCATCTGGAACAGCCGTACGGAAAACTACTACTACCGGCGCATCTACCGGATGGTGGCGGAGAAAATCATGCCCAAGATATGGGTGGTGGCGAAGCAGATGCTCCATTCGCCGCAAACGGCTATCTATTGGGGCAGTTACCTGATGAAAGTCTGCGATGATACCAAAAGTCTGTGTATGCAGTTCGAGAGCGTGGTGACCAACAGCACGCTGACCTTTTCGGACATCGCCTTTCTCGAAATCAATCCGGAGATTGCCCCCTTGCTGAAGCTATCCGAAACGGGAAACATCGACTGGCAGCGGATGATGGACAACTTCGCCCGCATACCGGGCAACTTCACCCACGAGAACCTGAAAAGCGACCTCGACAACCTTTATAACACGGGGGTCGGCCTTGCAACGGCAGGCATTGCCAATCTTGGTGACGCCCTGTTGCAAAGCAGCTCGTTCCATGACCTGCTGGGCGGAAAGGTTGAAGAAATCGGCAACCTGTATGAACACTACGGGAGTCTATTCGAGCAGGCGGAACATGACATCAGCGGCTTGCTGATTGACATGGTGGGTGGTCCGGACAACGTGGCCGGTCTGTTCAACTTCAGCAACTACAACCTCACGGCATGGATGACCGACTACCTGGACGAAGCGATGGGGAACTATTACACGCAGCGGTGGTACATTGCCCGGCGTGACCAAGGGAGCGTATCGCTGTGCGACTACTATCCTCCGACGGACGACAACAGCATCCTGAACGGGGGCGCATGGGTGCGGTTCAACACGAGCGACCCGAATTTCTATCCTGATGCCTCGCAACGGGAACAGGTACTTGCCAACTCGGAAGGATATGCCGGTTGGTCAAGAAACCGCGTGCAGCAGTTGAACAACCAGAACGACGGGTTCAGCTACAGCATCAACTATTGGATGAGTGCCTATATCATCAGCAAGAAAAACAAGCAGACCAAAAAGGCATACGCATACGAAATCCATGTGAGCAAAAACTGGAACAAAGAAGAGGTCGTCTATGAGGAAGTCTTCGATTCCTACTCGATGGACTTGAACACGTTTCGGGCGCAACTGAATGTCCGGCTTGCGGAGTTCAACGAGAACGAGGACGGCTACACCTATTATATATCTTCCGGTGCGCGGAACTATTACCAAGCAACGGACGCAGCCAAATTGAAGGGATGCGAGAGCGTGACCATCAGCGTGACCTGTTCCGACGGGGTTACGCTCGGACAAGGCTCGACACAGTACAAGTGCCGCAAGTGCGGCAGCTCGTTGAATGCCCACACCAAGGAGTGCGCCATGCAGACCTCGGTGACGGAAAACGACCTCGACCTTTCGGAACTGGACGCGCTATTGAACGAGGCGAACAGCCAAGCGGCCAATATTGAAGCGCAAATCGGGGCATTGGAAAACGAGAACGCTGTCCTGCTGAAGAAAATCAGTACGGCGAGCATTGAGGATGCGGCGAATTACCGGCAGCAGTACAACGCGAACAAGACACGGATAGACCGTCTGAAAGGAGAACTCGCGGAATGGAAGAAGAAACAGTCCGACTATGCCCAAGCAAAGTCGGATGCCGCAGACGACAACAGCGTGGCGACGGATGACTATTACCGCATCCCTGCCATCATGCAGGACTGCAAGGCGGCATACGGTCTTACTTGGCAGGACGGCGGAGCATGGAACGGCTACTCGTATGTACGCAAGGCGACCATGCCGAATATCAACGGTATCATCACATTCAGGGCTACGGTCTCCATTGCCCGCAAGCCGAAATATTTTCTCGGCATAAAAATACACCGTACCATTATCCAAATCAAGTGGGAACTCACTTCGGAATATACGGACACACACGTCGCTGACGTGCTGACCCTTGATCCGGGACTTTCGGATGCGGAAAAGGCTAAACTGGTAAACGACCGGATAGCCGAAATCGCCCGTGAACATCCGTCCTGTAAAATCACGACGGAATACGCCCGCAGCGCACCGACGGAAGAAACGCCATCAGGCGACGTGTACCATCTGCTGTGGTCAAGCGACCGCCTTGAGATAGCGCGAGAGGTGGACAGCAGAATCACCAAGATATATGCCGACTTGGTATCGCTGGAAAAGATGATGCACTACAAGCGGAGCATCCTTGACGTGATGAAGGATGTGCAGCCCGGACTGGACACGGACGAAGGCCGTAGGCTGACACTCGTGGAGGAATGCCATGACCGCTGGGTGGAGAATGCACGGACGCTTCGGAGCGGCAACAGCAGGAATAGCAGAAAGGAGGTACGGCCATGAAACGTACCATACAGATTGCCGTCGTGCTGTTCGCCCTGCTGCCCGGTATCGCCAAGGCGCAGTGGACTTTCGATATAGTCTCCGTCGAAGCCTACATCAACGACCACAAGAAGCAGCGCAGCCTGCTGTTGGCTCGTAGCACCTTGGAGTACAGCAACAAGCTGTTGCACGAGTACAGCTGTAAAGAAATTGGGGACTATAAAGAGTTGAATATTGACCTTGACAAATACACCCGTGCGTTCGATGCCATCGACGTCATGTACCAGTCGTTGCGCACGGTGTTGAACGTCAAGAATACCTATACATCGGTCAGCGACCGTATCGGCGACTATAAATCGTTGTTGGAGGATTTCAATGCGAAGATCTTGAAACGTGGACGCATCGAATCCGCAGATACCCTGATTATCTCCATCAATGCGAGGGGGCTGAGGGCGATTGCCCGTGAGGGGGAACAGCTCTACAAGTCCGTGAGCGACCTCGTGCTGTATGCCACCGGAGCGGCAGCCTGCTCGACCTCCGACCTGCTGATGGTGTTGGAGGCCATCAACCGCTCATTGGACAACATCGAGCGGCATCTGAACCGGGCCTATTTCGAGACATGGCGGTACATTCAAGTGCGCATCGGCTATTGGAAAGCAAAGGTATATCGCTCCCGCACCATGCGGGAGATTCTCGATGACGCCTTCGGGCGTTGGCGCGGAGCCGGAAGACTGGATTATTAACGACAAAAAGAGAAGAATATGAACAGAAAACTATTACTCATGGCAGTGGCGGTCACCGTAACGACAGCCGTACACGCACAGTATGTAACGTACAACCATGATTCGCCGAAGCAGAATCAGGTAACGGTCATGGAAACCGGTACGGGCGCACTCTCGCCCGACCTCTATTATTCCGTGCTGCACAACAAATACAAGAAGTCGGCGGCGGCCAAAAACAAGCTCTCGTTCCGCACACTTGCCGGTATCAATCTCTACAACCAGGTGGACGAAGCGGAAGCCATTGATTCGGCTTTGGTCAAGCGGGCGAAGGTCGAGGCGTTGAACGTTGCCGACCGGCAGGCGGACATCGCGTGGCTTGCCGAGGGCGATAAGGTCAGCAGACAGATGGACCGGTTCCGGCGCAACATCGACCGTATTCTCCTGTCCGGCGGTACTCCGGCCGACAAGGAACGGTGGACGGAATACTACCACGTCTATCAGTGCGCCATCAACGCCACGAAAGACGCCTATATGCCAAACGCCCAGCGAAAGAAGGAGTATCTGCGCATCTACGAGGATGTGGCACGGCAGAACGAGATTTTAGTGGGCTACCTTGCCAAGCGTCAGAACGCAACGGCAACGAGCGCACTGCTGAACGCAACGGACAACCGTACCCTGCATAAGGGTGGCATTGTCCGTAATGCCATGAGCCGGTGGCAGGAATCACGCCTTGCGGTGCGTGGCTCGCAATCGGGCGGCAACGGAAACGGCGAAGATGACAACGAGAGTGTAAACAGAGGGAAATAAAAAGACAGGGCTATGGCAAACGGAGATATACTTTCGGATTTCGGCATCAACCTGTTGGAGGAGGAAATAGATGATGTCATCTTTCAGACCAACGAGTTTCTGACGGACGCGACTTTTACCGGTGCGCAGGGTCCTTTTTGGTGGATATTGCAGATGTGCATGGCACTCGCGGCACTGTTCTCCATCGTCATGGCGGCAGGTATCGCCTACAAGATGATGGTAAAGCACGAGCCGTTGGACGTTATGAAGCTGTTTAGGCCGCTTGCCGTGTCGATTATCATCTGCTGGTGGTATCCGCCTGCGGACACGGGTATGGCGGGGAGCCGGAACAACTGGTGTTTTCTGGACTTTCTGTCCTACATCCCGAATTGCATCGGGTCGTACACCCATGACCTGTACGAAGCTGAAGCTTCACAGATATCGGACAGGTTCGAGGAAGTTCAACAGCTCATCCATGTGCGTGACACGATGTACACGAACCTGCAGGCGCAGGCGGATGTCGCCCACACGGGCACATCCGATCCCAACCTGATAGAGGCGACAATGGAGCAGACCGGCGTGGACGAAGTGACGAGCATGGAAAAGGATGCGGCGAAGTTGTGGTTCACGTCTTTGACGGCAGGAGTCATCGTGGGGATAGACAAAATCATCATGTTGATTGCTCTCGTGGTGTTCCGAATCGGTTGGTGGGCAACGATTTACTGCCAACAAATCCTGTTGGGAATGCTGACGATTTTCGGACCGATACAGTGGGCGTTCAGCATCCTGCCGAAATGGGAAGGTGCTTGGGCGAAGTGGCTGACACGCTATCTGACGGTGCATTTCTACGGGGCGATGCTCTACTTCGTGGGCTTCTATGTGCTGCTGCTCTTTGACATTGTATTGTGCATCCAAATCGAGAACCTGACGGCGATAACCGCCAGCGAGCAGACGATGGCTGCCTACCTGCAAAACTCGTTCTTCTCGGCAGGCTACCTGATGGCGGCTTCGATTGTAGCCCTCAAGTGCCTGAACCTTGTTCCGGACTTGGCGGCATGGATGATACCGGAGGGCGACACGGCATTCTCTACCCGAAACTTCGGCGAGGGCGTGGCACAGCAGGCGAAGATGACGGCAACCGGAGGGTTGGGCGGCATCATGAGATAATCCGCAAAAGATAATATAAACCCAATAAAAATCATAACAACATGAAATTGCAAGAGAAAATCAAAAGTTGGTGCAAGGATGAGAAATTCATGTCCTTTGCACAGGAACGAGCGAGAAAAGAGGTTTGCGAGGTGACGGAAAACCACCGCATCGACCCGCAGTATGAAGAACTGGACGAAGCCTTCGAGTACGACGACCGGTACATCGCCCCCTTGGTGACGTACCTGACGTACAAGCTGCGTCTTGCCCTGCTGCAGCGGAACGCAGGTAAGCGCAAAAGAGGAATCTGGTGGGTGCTTGTCCACGTGGAGATGCAGGGCTATTACGTGGAGATATTCTCGGCGGAGTTCGAGAATCTTTTGACGGAACTTCGGGATGCGGTCATACCCATGCTGCACACGGAATATGTACAGATGTTGAACGGTAAAAGGGAATAACCGATGGTCATCAAGAATTTGGAAAACAAAATAAGACTGGTGGGCATCATCTGTACCGCTTTTCTCGTGGGATGTGTCATCATCAGCTTGTCAAGTATCTGGACAGCCCGGACGATGGTCTCGGATGCGCAGAAGAAGGTGTATGTGCTGGACGGCAACGTGCCTATCCTCGTGAACCGCACGACAATGGACGAAACGCTTGACATGGAAGCTAAAAGCCATGTGGAAATGTTCCACCATTATTTTTTCACGTTACCGCCAGATGACAAATACATCCGCTATACGATGGAAAAAGCGATGTATCTGGTGGATGAGACGGGGTTGGCACAATACAACACGCTCAAGGAAAAGGGTTTCTACTCCAACATTTTGGGTACGAGTTCGGTGTTCTCCATCTATTGTGACAGCGTGGCTTTCAACAAGGAGAAGATGGAGTTCACTTACTACGGACGGCAACGCATTGAGCGGCGGAGCAACATCCTCATGCGGGAACTGGTCACGGCGGGGCAACTTAAGCGTGTGCCCCGAACAGAAAACAACCCGCACGGATTGCTTATCGTGAACTGGCGAACCCTGCTGAACAAGGACATCGAACAGAAAACGAAGATCAACTACTAAACAACGGAGTTTATGAATATCAAGGGATTCAGGCGGATGCTCTTCGGTGAAAAGATGCCGGACAAGAACGATCCGAAATACAAAGACCGTTACGAGCGGGAGGTGTCCGCCGGACGAAAGTTCGCCCAAGCGACACGCATTGACAAGGCTGCCGCCAAGGTGCAGGGATTCGCCAACGCGCACCGGATACTTTTTCTGGTCATCGTCTTTGGTTTCGCTATCGGAGGGTTCACTTGGAACATCTATCGCATTACAATGGCATACCGCAACAGCCGGCCGACACGCACGGCGACGGAAATGCAGGATTCGGTGCTACGGGAAAGACACAAGAGGCTGCAAGGGGGTGAAATAAGGGAAAATCGGAACGAGAACAAGAAATATGAACCGCAATAAAGGAGTGCTTATGAATACACGATTTGAAAAATCAGTCCGCTCGTCGGACGAATGGTACACCCCGAAGGAGGTGTTGAAAGCGTTAGGCAGGTTCGACCTTGACCCTTGCGCCCCTATCCGTCCGTTGTGGCCGACCGCCGAAGTCATGTATGACCGGAACATGGACGGATTGTCCCTGAAATGGGAAGGGCGTGTATGGCTCAATCCTCCGTACTCGCGTCCCCTTATCGAACAGTTTGTCCGAAAGCTGGCGGAACACGGCAACGGCATCGCGCTGTTGTTCAACCGTTGCGATTCCAAAATGTTTCAGGACGTCATTTTCGAGAAAGCGACGGGCATGAAATTCCTGCGCCACCGCATCCGGTTTTACCGCCCGGACGGAACACGCGGCGATTCTCCCGGTTGCGGCAGCATCCTGATCGCATTCGGAGTGGAAAACGCAGAAGTGCTGAAAAACTGCAGCATTGAAGGCAAGTATGTACAACTCAATTAAAAGATGTATGATGAAGATATTTGATAAAATCAATTTCAGGGAGCCGAAGTATATGCTTCCGGCTGTCCTGTATATCCCGCTTCTGGTTGCATCGTACTTCATCTTCGACCTGTTTCATACCGAAACGGCGGAGATTCCGGACAAGACGCTGCAGACAACGGAGTTTTTGAACCCCGATTTGCCGGATGCCCGGCTTAAAGGCGGTGACGGCATAGGCAGCAAGTACGAGAACATGGCCAAATCATGGGGTAAGATACAGGATTACTCCGCAGTGGATAACATAGAACGAGATGAACCCGATGACAACAAGGAAGAATATGAATCGCAATACACGGTGGACGACATCGCCTTGCTCGATGAGCAACAGCAGGAAAAGGCTGCGGCAGCGCAAATTGCCGATGCCAAGACACGCGAGCAAGAAGCTCTCGCGGAACTGGAGAAAGCCCTTGCCGAAGCAAGGTTGAGAGGACGCAATGAGGTATTACCGGCGACCGATACGGACAGTACCGCATCGGCGCAACCCCCGACGGCAACCATAGAGGTCAAGGGAAAAATAGAGGAAGAGAGCCGTTCGGTAAAAGCCCCGTCAGAGAACGAACCGCCCAGCGAAGTGGTACGCAAGGTAAAGACGGCTTCGGATTACTTCAATACGCTTGCGGTCAATGCCCGTGAACCGAAACTGATAAAGGCCATTATCGACGAGGACATCAAGGCGGTGGACGGCTCGCGTGTGCGGTTGCGTCTGCTCGACGACGTGGAGATCAACGAGTGCGTGGTCAAACGAGGGTCGTATCTGTATGCCACCATGAGCGGCTTCTCGTCGGGGCGTGTGAAGGGGAACATCACCAGCATTCTCATCGAGGACGAACTGGTGAAGGTCAGCCTGTCCCTTTACGACACGGACGGCATGGAAGGGCTTTATGTACCGAACAGCCAGTTCCGGGAAACGAGCAAGGATGTGGCAAGCGGTGCGGTGTCGGGGAATCTGAACATGAATACCGGCAGTTACGGCAACAGTCTCTCGCAATGGGGAATGCAAGCCGCTACGAATGCCTACCAGAAAACGAGCAATGCCATCGGCAAAGCTATCAAAAAAAATAAGGTAAAGCTGAAATACGGCACTTTCGTCTATCTGGTGAACGGACGTGAGAAACAGTAAAAACGGAAGCCATGATAGAGATTGACAACATATATAATATGGACTGTATCGAGGGTATGAAGCTCATGGCGAACGGCAGTGTCGATGCCGTGATAGCGGATTTGCCTTACGGCGTGTTGAACCGTAGCAACAAGGCGGCACACTGGGACAGGCAGATACCGCTCGAAGCGTTGTGGAAACAGTACCGCAGGATCACCAAGCCGGGAAGCCCCGTTATCCTCTTTGCGCAGGGCATTTTCTCGGCGCAACTCATGCTCTCGCAACCCCGGATGTGGCGGTATAACCTCGTGTGGCGGAAAGACCGGGTAACGGGTCACCTGAATGCCAACCGGATGCCGCTACGCCAGCATGAGGACATCATCGTGTTCTACGACCGTCAGCCGGTATATCATCCTCAAATGACGCCGTGTCCACCGGAACGGAGGAATCATGGACGCCGCAAGACGGACGGTTTCACGAACCGCTGTTACGGTGAAATGAAACTGGCTCCGGTGCGTGTTGCCGAAGACAAGTACCCGACCTCTGTCATTTCCATACCCAAGGAACACAAGACAGGAGCATTCTATCATCCGACACAGAAGCCGGTAGCCTTGATAGAGTACCTGATACGTACCTATACCAACGAGGGCGATGTGGTGCTGGACAACTGCATCGGTTCGGGTACGACCGCCATTGCCGCCATCCGCACGGGGCGGCATTACATCGGATTCGAGATTGAACCGACGTATTGCGAAATTGTCGGACGACGGATTCGGGAGGAACTGGAACGTGGTCATGGATTAAAGAAAGCGAAATAAGGGAAATAAAGAAATAAACAATATCAACAGAAACGATATGAACAAGAAAATAATTGTAACTGCATTTCTTCTGGCGGCAGGACTTTTTGCCACACGGAACGCACAGGCTCAGCGTACATACGAAGAGATGGAACGGCTGACTGTCAATGAACAGGTAACGACCGTCATCACAGCCACGGAACCGGTCCGCTTCGTGGATATTTCCACAGACAAGGTGGCGGGCGACCAACCCATTGAGAACATCATCCGGTTGAAGCCCAAAGAGACGGGACACGAGGACGGTGAAGTGCTGGCCATCGTCACCATCGTAACGGAACGCTATCGCACGCAGTATGCACTCATCTACACCACGCGGATAAGCGAGGCGGTGGCAGACAAGGAAATTCAGCTACAGGAACGGGATGCCTACAACAATCCTACGGTCTCGATGTCCACAGCCGACATGGTGCGTTTTGCAAGACGGGTGTGGAACTCGCCCGCGAAAATCCGCAACGTGGCGACCAAGGCGCACCGAATGGTAATGCGCCTGAACAATATTTACTCGGTGGGCGACTATTTCTTCATCGACTTTTCCATCGAGAACAAAACGAACATCCGTTTCGACATCGACGAGATACGGGTGAAACTGTCGGACAAGAAACTTTCGAAGGCAACCAACGCGCAGACCATCGAGCTGACGCCTGCCCTGGTATTGGAACACGGCAAGACGTTCAAGCACGGCTACCGGAACGTGATTGTCGTGAAAAAGATGACCTTTCCGAACGACAAGCTGCTGACCATCGAAATGACGGAACAACAAATCAGCGGGCGCAATATCAGCCTGAACATTGACTACGAGGATGTGCTGTCGGCCGATTCATTTAACACCGCTTTATTGGAGGAGGAATGACGATGAAAAAGACGATAATACTGATGCTTGCCTGCATGTGCGTCTTCATGAATGCAAGTGCGCAGCGTAACAGCGGCCGCCTCTCGCTTGGAGTGGGATTGCTGTATGAGAACGGCATGGACGTAACGCTTGCTTACGAACATGAAATGAACTACCGCCATGCGTGGGAGTTTTTCGCCAACGGCTATCTGAAATGGACGGAATGTAAATCTTGCGGTCATATTTGTCCGGAATCCTTCTGGCGCAACTATCGCACTTACGGTTTCGGTGTGGCGTACAAACCTTGTGTGGTGCGTGGACGCAACCATTACGGCAACTTGCGTATCGGAGCTTCGGCAGGGAGCGACACGAACAAGTTTCTTGCCGGAATCCATGTGGGTTACGAGCACAATTATGTGCTGCGGTCGGGATGCACACTGTTCTGGCAGGTAAAGAGTGACATGATGATAAAAGGGGCGGATTTGCTGCGGACAGGTATCGTGCTGGGGGTGAAACTGCCGATAAAATAAAGGAAAAACAAAAAACGAAAATAACATGATACGAAAGATTCAATGGTTTGCAATGGCAGTGACGGCGGTATTGTGCGCTGCCTGTGACGCCCATATCGACGTACCTGATACGGCGGTACGTCCGGGACATATTCTCTGCGAGGACGGTACGGCTTTATCCTACGTACAGTATGAACAGTCGGGAAAACGGGCAATAGCGGTTGTCTTCGATACCGAACACCGTGAAGGTACGGAAGGGAACGGCTATGCGGTTTACCTGTGGGACATTGCTCCGGCAGCTTTTGCCGACAGCCTCGGTGTCGCACAAGGGACGTCGGCCGACATCGAGGCTTTGGACGGGAACATGAACACCTTTGCGCTGTACGACACACGGGAGACGGCTTCGCCTATGGCGGAAGCGGTCTTTGACCTGTGGCGGTACGGACAGAGTGCCTATATCCCGTCGGTGGCACAGATGCGGCTGCTGTATGCCGTCCGGGAAACCGTCAATCCTGTCATCGAACGGTGTGGCGGCCATCCGCTGCCGTTGGATGAAAACGACTGCTGGTACTGGACATCGACGGAGGTAACCGGACAGGAAACGGCGAAAGCGTGGCTTTACTCGACAGGAAGCGGTGCGATGCAGGAGACCCCGAAGACACAGGCGCACAAGGTGCGGCCGATTATCACACTGAACAGGTAGGAACGAAAAGAGGGAAAGGACAAAGACAATGGAAGAAAGCAAGGAACTACAAGGATTTTACAAAATATTCCGTGCGGTCATCTATATCTCCGTGCTGATGGAGTTCTTCGAGTATGCCATAGACCTTGCCATGCTCGACCACTGGGGCGGCATATTGATTGATATACACGGGCGCATCAAGCGATGGATGATCTATAACGACGGCAACCTCGTGTATAGTAAGATAGCGACCTTCCTACTCATCTGCATCACTTGTATCGGCACACGCAACAAAAAACACTTGGAGTTTGACGCACGCAGGCAAGTGTTATATCCACTTATCTGCGGATTGTTCTTGATTGTGTTCTCCGTGTGGCTGTACCATCATACGATGGAAACGAGGCTCTACACCCTGCCGCTGAACATCATCTTCTATATGGCGGCTACGCTGGTCGGTGTGATATTGGTGCATATCGCATTGGATAACATCTCGAAGTTCATCAAGGAGGGACTGGGTAAAGACCGGTTTAACTTCGAGAATGAAAGTTTCGAGCAGAGCGAAGAGAAGGATGAGAACCAGTATAGCGTGAATATACCGATGCGGTACTATTACAAAGGTAAATTTCGCAAGGGATGGGTGTCGATAAGCAACTGTTTCAGAGGAACATGGGTGGTTGGAACTCCAGGTAGCGGTAAGACGTTCAGTATCATAGAACCGTTCATCCGCCAACATAGTGCCAAGGGCTTCGCGATGGTGGTCTATGACTACAAATTTCCGACACTTGCCACTAAACTTTACTATCATTACAAGAAAAACCAGAAGCTCGGCAAAGTGCCAAAAGGATGCAAGTTCAACATCATCAACTTCGTGGATGTGGAGTACAGCAAACGGGTGAACCCCATTCAGGCAAAGTACATCAATAATCTTGCGGCGGCGAGCGAAACGGCGGAAACCCTGTTGGAATCCCTGCAGAAAGGCAAGAAAGAGGGAGGCGGAGGCAGTGACCAGTTCTTTCAGACTTCTGCCGTGAACTTTCTTGCCGCCTGTATCTACTTTTTCGTGAACTACGAGCGGGAACCCTACGATGCAAACGGAAAGAAACTGTATGCGGAGAAACGGCAAGATCCGCAGACGAAGTTCTGGAAGCCGACGGGTGTCGTTCGTGACCGTGAGGGTGGCAGCATCGTGGAACCTGCCTATTGGCTTGGAAAATACTCGGATATGCCGCATATCCTTTCATTTCTCAATGAGAGCTACCAGACTATTTTTGAGGTACTTGAGACGGACAACGAGGTCGCGCCGTTGCTCGGCCCGTTCCAAACGGCCTTCAAAAACAAGGCGATGGAACAGTTGGAAGGTATGATAGGTACGCTGCGTGTCTATACCAGCCGTTTGGCTACAAAGGAATCTTACTGGATATTCCACAAGGATGGGGACGATTTCGACCTGAAAGTTAGTGACCCCAAGTCACCCAGTTATCTGCTGATAGCCAACGATCCGGAAATGGAAAGTATCATCGGAGCGTTGAACGCTCTGATATTGAACCGTCTCGTTACCCGTGTGAACACCGGGCAGGGGAAAAATATTCCGGTCAGCATCATCGTGGATGAGCTACCGACACTGTATTTCCACAAGATAGACCGACTGATAGGTACGGCGAGAAGCAACAAGGTAAGCGTAACGCTGGGTTTTCAGGAGTTGCCGCAGTTGGAGGCTGACTACGGAAAAGTGGGAATGCAAAAAATCATCACGACAGTGGGCAACGTGGTAAGCGGTTCAGCTCGCGCAAAAGAGACACTGGAATGGTTGTCGAATGACATTTTCGGCAAGGTGGTACAGGTCAAAAAGGGCGTGACGATCGACCGGGACAAAACGAGTATCAATCTCAATGAGAACATGGACAGTCTTGTACCCGCCTCGAAAATTTCGGATATGGCGACGGGATGGATTTGCGGACAGACGGCACGTGATTTCGTGAAGACGAAAACCGGTACGGGAGGCTCGATGAACATTCAGGAGTCGGAAGAGTTCAAGACTACAAAGTTCTTCTGCAAGACGGATTTCGATATGAGGGAGATAAAAGCGGAGGAAGCGGCCTATGTACCGCTACCGAAGTTCTACACTTTCAAGTCGAGGGAGGAACGGGAACGCATCTTGTATAAAAATTTCATACAAGTCGGACAGGATGTAAAAGACATGATAGCGGATGTACTGAACAAGCGTGGGGCGAAATAAATCAAAATCCCTGCAATAATTTACGTGGTTATTGCAGGGATTTTTGTATTCCATTCAGCTACCCGAAATCTTGCGGACATAAATGAATCATCTGACAGTTTCCGATTTGGAATCGTTTTCCGACAGCAGATTTTGTAATTTGTCGATGTCCGGTAGAGTCTTGCGCAAATTTTCCGGCATTTCTTGGGCTGTGCGGTATGTCGCCACGCCCATAGGCTTATCATAGTCGCGCACCATGATTTCGACAAATTGGCGGTTGGCATCCTGACATAGGACAATACCGATTGAAGGGTTCTCGTGCGGTTTCTTGTCGGTCATATCATATACAGTCAGATAACCGCTAAGCTGTCCGAGATAATTCGGGCGGAACTTGCCCCGTTTCAATTCCACGATTACGCTGGCATTCAGTTCTCTGTTGAAGAATACAAGGTCAGCAAACATTTCCTCTCCGGCAACTATCAGGCGATGCTGACTGTCGATAAAAGTGAAGTCGTTTCCAAAACGGAGAATGAACTGCTTGATATTGGTTACGATTTGGTTTTCGATGACCTTTTCGTTCCAGTCCTGTTCGCGTTCTCCCACATTCTCCAGATTAACCATTTCGAGCATATACTCATCCTTGAACGCCAATGTCGCTTTTACGGCATAAATGGCTTCGGGCAGCACTTGAAGGAAGTTGCTCGGCAAAGATCCGCGATTTGAATAGATGTCTTCTTTCAAGTAATTTTTGAGAGAGGATAGCGACCACGCATTTTGAGCGGCACAATGGATATAGAACAATCGTTCTGCGATGTCTTTTGAACGAGTCAGGATTTCAATATGATGTGAAAAGCTAATCTTGACAAAATCGTCCCAGGTAAATTCGGTATTGACCGGTTGCCCGATAAGTTGCAGCAGTAGATGCTCGTCAATATCCAATTCGCCCAACGCTGTTGGATGAATTAAAGCCGTACCCTTTTCCGACGAATGGTTTTCCAATTCGCCCAACACTGTTGGACGAATTAAAAACGTCCTCCATTCCTCATAGAATGAGCGCATCCGTTTCAACCCCGATTCAGAAAAGCCGTGCAGACCGGGCAACTCCCGTTGAAGGAGCTTTGATATGGTAGGCAATGCTTTAGTACCCCAACAGCCGATGCGGGAATTTTCAGACACGAATTTCCCCACTCCAAAATACAACGAGAGAGTTTCTTTGTTGACCGCAGCCGCACTTCTATACCGGCAGCGTTCGATGGCATGTTTGATTATCTCTACTGCCTCTGCATATTGTGTATAATCCGATGGGATAACCTGTTGTTCCATATATATACATTTTGTGCCGCAAAGGTACGAAAAAATACAGGAGATACAGGACGGAATGTCAACATATTATGGTGCCGCGTGGGTATTATTCCGTATTTTTCGTATTCCGGTGTCCGTATCAGACTCGTCTTTGCCAAGTGGCAAGGGCGGCAACATTTACCGAAGGAACTACAAGGGGGATATTGGAAATGACGGAGCCGGACAATCCCACAAGCCGTAACCAGATGTATGTAACGGTAAAAGTGGAACAAGAATTTCAAAAGTAAGTTTATAATAGGATATTGCGGCTTGGACGCATCCAACCTCATACAAATAACACTGCCCGCGTGAAAATGGGGGCAGTGTTATTTATATGGTAGTTCGCTTATTTAAGCTCGTGTACCGCTTAAAAGTTCGGCAAGTTGCCGGTCGCAGAATTTATCGTATTCCTCTTTGTCTGTACCGCTTTCGACGGCTCGGTCAATGACATCGCCCAACTCGTCGAAGCATACTTCCTCATTGACGCACTCCGCACCGTTCTCTTTCAGTAGATATACTTCATAATAATCGGAGCCGTTGAGAGCGATAACGACATATCCGGCGTGTAACCGTCCGTTTACTTTGATCCGCAGTGCCGGCAATTCCCGGAATACCGTAGCGACAAACTCGCCGATTCCCCACGACATGAGAATGGGCATGGGTGTAAGTGATACCAACTGTTCTTTGATATTTAGTAGATGATGACAAAAGGTTATTTACATATAGATTGTTTTAAATAAATACAAATTTTCGGCACTATTTCTGAATAGTGCCGAAAATTTGCTATATTTGCAGGCAAAAACAGGATATAATATGAGTAATAAAACAACGACATCCATACTTGAATACGCTGAAGTACACCGTGATTTCAGCATGGATGACTTGTTTGCCTATCTTCACGAAAAGGTTGGTATAAGCAAGTCTTCCTTGTCATGGTATCTGTTCAAGCTCGTGAATGAAAATGCACTGGTCAGAACCGGACGCGGAATGTATGCTAAAGTCATGAAACAGCCCTTTGTTCCTAAACTCATAGGTGAAGTAAGAGAAATTTACGATTCGTTGCTGGTCAATTTCCCATTTGCGAAGTTCTGCGTCTATCAGGGGGATATTATCGCACCCTTGCAGCATCACCTTTCTTCCAACCGTGTTGTCTATGTGGAAACAGACAGGGATTCGGCAGAAACGGTTTTCAACTTTTTGAAAGACTGGAACCGTGACGTCTATCTGCGACCGGACAAAGATATGATTTACCGATATGTAGATATGGACAGCCGTGTCTTTTTTGTGAAAAATTTGGTCTCGGAAGCTCCTTTGCAGAAAGTATCAGATGTACCGATGCCTACACTGGAAAAGCTGTTGGTGGATATATTGAGGGATGCGGATTTCTTCTACCTACAAGGTAGTGAAAGCGAGCATATCTTTGAAAATGCCTTTAACCTGTACGCTGTCAATCGAAATCGGCTATTCAGGTATGCCGGCAGACGTAAGGCAAAAGAAGAAATATTGTCCATATTAGAAAATCTGAACATAAAATGATAAAGAAGGAGTGTTTTACGGCAGAATGGATCGAACAGGTTTCATCCGAATTGCACTATAATGATAAAAATCTGATAGAGAAAGTAATCCGTGCCCTGTCCCTGCTTGAAATGCTGGTTAAAGCCGGGTGTCCACTGGTTTTTAAGGGAGGAACGGCACTTATGCTCATACTTGGGAAATCTGCTCATCGTCTGTCAATCGACATTGATGTTATCTGTCCCCCTGGAACCAACATTGAAGACTATCTGAAATCATTTGCCGATTTCGGCTTCATCAATCTGGAACTTGTGGAACGCAAGCAACGGGATGATGCGGATATTCCCAAGAGCCATTCCAAGTTTTTCTATCAGATTGCCTACCGAAATGACACCGATGCACAATCCTATATCCTGCTGGATGTACTCTACGAGGACATTCATTATTTCCGTACCCAACAAATAGCTATCGACTGCCCGTTCATACGGTTGGAAGGAAAACCATTGATGGTAACAGTCCCGTCCGCAGAAGATATTTTGGGCGATAAACTGACGGCTTTCGCTCCCAACACAACTGGAATACCTTATTACAAGAATGGAAGGTCCTGTTCGATGGAGATAGCCAAACAGCTTTATGATGTGGGGCGGCTGTTTGAAAATGTTTCAGACTTGCAGATTACCAAAGAAGCGTTCCGTAAGATTGCGGTGGTCGAACTTTCATACCGGTCTTTCGGAACGGACATAGGGCAAGTTTTCAATGACATCCGCCAAACGGCACTTTGTATCTCCACACGGGGAAAAGCCGGAGAAGGAGACTTCGACCTGATACAAGACGGAATCATCCGTGTCAAATCATTCATGTACAATCAGCGTTATCTGATAGACCATGCCATTATTGATGCAGCAAGGGCGGCTTATTTAGCCACGTTAATTGAAAAGGGAATCAATGAAATAGAATCTTATTCCAACAACCCTGCCGATATAAAGGATATGGTCATCCGACCTTCGCTGCCCAACAAACTGAATAAGCTGAGAAGCAACCTACCGGAAGCCTACTATTATTGGGCAAAAACGAGTGAGTTATTGGAAGCATGAAGTTTTACGAACATCGAATGGAAAAGATAAAAGCCGTATTCAACTGGAGCGGGGGAAAAGACTCCGCGCATGCCCTTTGGCGAGCTCGTCAATCGGAGCTATACGACATCGTTGCCCTGCTCACCACAATCAATCGTGACTCGCAACGCTCCACCATGCACGGTATCCCACTCCCCTTGCTTCAGGCACAAGCAGACAGTATCGGTATTCCCCTGCATATCGTGAATCTCACACCCCAGGGGAACCTTGAAAATTACGCAGAGGCCATGACTTGCGCAGCCCTACATTTCAAGGAGCAAGGAGTAACCCATTTTATTTTCGGGGATATTTACTTGCACGATGTCCGTGCCTACCGGGAGCGACAACTCGCTCCACTCGGAATAGAGGTTGTGGAGCCGTTATGGGGAGTAGTCTCCTCGGAAATCGTCATGCAGCAATACCTCGCTTCCGGACTGAAGACGGTCATCGTGACCACGCAAGCCGATGGCTTGGGAATGGATGCCATCGGTCGCGAGGTAGATGCCGACTTTATTGCCTCTCTCCCCAAGGAAATGGACCCCAACGGAGAAAACGGAGAATACCACACGTTCTGCTACGACGGACCGATATTCTCTTCACCCGTACTTTTCCGACTGGGAACTCCCTTTAGCCAAAGTTATGACATCCGGCTTGAGGATGGCACGATTCAAACCTATACTTATTGTTTTGCCCATCTTTCCGCCGAACCATAACACGGATTACATTTGCAATCATAAATCAACAATATGGAAAACAAAGGATATATACATGTCTATACTGGCAACGGGAAAGGAAAGACAACGGCCGCATTTGGGCTTGCCATTCGAGTTTTGTGTGCCGGAGGAAGCGTCTTCATCGGACAATTCGTAAAGAACATGAAATATAATGAAACCAAGATCGAACATCTGTTTAACAACGTCCGCATCCAGCAATTCGGTCGGGGGTGCTTTATTGAAAAGAAGCCGGCACAAGAAGATATTGACGCAGCTTATGCGGGATTGGAAAGCTGCAAACAAATTCTCGCTTCGGGAGAGTATAATCTGGTCGTGCTCGATGAACTAACCATTGCCCTGTATTACGAGTTGCTTTCTATTGAGGAGGTATTGACGGCGATTTCTCGACGACATTCCGGGACAGAGTTGGTAATCACGGGACGGTACGCTCCGGCAGAATTGATCGACATAGCCGACTTGGTCACGGAGATGCGAGAAGTCAAACATTATTACACGGAAGGCGTCCTCTCCCGCAACGGGATAGACCGTTAGAGTCCGATCTCCCTACTCGGTCTTGGTTTCACAATCATTCAAATAAAAAATTACGATAAGTTCCAAAATGAAAAGTCCCCTGTTTTAATCGAAAACCACATCACCTAATGACACTCTTTTCGATTAGCGTTTGGCGACATAAACACTCTTACAACAGTCTGCTCAAAGCTGAAATGCACTCCTGCTGTGTAGTCCTGATGTAATCGAAAACGACCGACGGATCGACACTCTTGCCATTTAGCTTGCAGGTTATGTGCAGGTGTTCGCCTGTACTTCGTCCAGTCGAGCCGGTTATACCGACGGCATCACGGGGACGGACTACCGTACCCTTGGCGGCCAGCACCCGTGAAAGGTGGCAATAGC
>ENA-UOJS01000689-UOJS01000689.1-human-gut-metagenome-genome-assembly--contig:-C74-NODE-689-length-33865-cov-7.175806_pt1 | contig 33865 bp, 25 predicted proteins | sample MGYA00242355_ERZ723902 | MGnify/ENA metagenome assembly ERZ723902
CCTCCGGCGCGGCTTTCATGCCGGAATATATCGTATTCTTTTTTACTTGACGCACTGATTATTCATTTTTATTTATATTTATTTCAAAAAAAGCTTGACAGCCACCTGTTTATACTTTATAATATGTAATATAAGGAAATTACGCGGTATTGCATGATGAAAGACAAAAATCCCTCCCCCGGTGCGGGAGAAAAAAAGGGCGGTATGTCCGACTCCGAACAGCTTAAGCTGTTGCTATGCGCCCGTGAGGGCAACGAGGAAGCATTTGCGGAGCTTGTGCACCTCTATACCCCCATGCTTCGCGCCGCGGCTGCTCAATACAGCAGTGAGGTGAGCGCGCAGGATCTTGAGGAGCTTTCCCAAGAGGCGCTTCTTGCGTTCCACCGCGCAGTGATGCGGTACGATCCGTTGCGCGGCGAGGTGAAGTTCGGACTTTATGCCAAGGTGTGCGTCAACAAGGCGCTTATAAGCGCACTCCGGAAAATAAGCCGCAACAAAAAATACACCGAGTACATTCCTGTTGACGATGCCCCCGACATCGCCGACACCTCCCCTGCCGATTCACTTATAGAATACGAAAACGAGCGCTCACTGCGCAGGCTCATAAATGAAAATCTTTCGGACTACGAGCGCACAGTATGGTGGCTCTACTATGCCGGTGCGGACGCCGCGCACATAGCCGAGCAGACCGGACGTTCGAAGAGGTCGGCGGAAAACGCCATAACACGTGTGCGGCGCAAGCTGCGCGCGCTTATCACACAGTCCGGCACCGATAAATGAAACCGAGCGGAAGGCAATGATCCGCTTACAATAAAAAAACTCTGACGTCGGGTTTTCCGCCGCAGAGCATATCAAACACGGAGGGACCCATGAACGAGGAAGAAGTAAAGATCGGTACGGAAGAAGCCGCTGTCGAAAGCAAGCCCGAATTTGCGGATGAGACGCTTGTGTGCGTTGAATGCGGCAAGGAATTTGTTTTCAGTGCCGGCGAGCAGGCATTCTACAAGGAAAAAGGCTATACGAACAAGCCCAAGAGATGCCGCGAATGCCGCATGGCAAAGAAGACCCCCGGACAGGAACGCACCGAGCGTACATATTATTACGCCGTATGCGATGACTGCGGCGGCGAGGCGAAGCTCCCCTTTGAGCCTACAAAGGGCAAGCCGGTATATTGCAGCGCCTGCCACGAAAAGCACATGGCGGAAAGACGCAAACAGCGCGAAGGAAACAACTGAAAAACGATGGGCTGTCGCATTACGCGACAGCCCATCATTATCTGCGGACCAAAGCTGTTATATCACCTTATATGCTCTGCGGCAGTGCGCGCCGAGGCAGTTTTCGGTCTCTGCCGCTTCGGAATCATTGAGCCTTGCGGCGGTTATGATCGCACTCACGCCGTCGCCGTCTATCATCATAACGCCCTCGCCGGTGCAGGAGGCGGGTATGGCGTCCGGCTCGCCGTCAAGCACAAAGCACCGGCGGCAACTGTATGAGCCGGCATCGGCAATGTCGGAGGCGTCAGCCTTTGACCACACGAGCCGCTGCTGGAGCACACCGGGGCGCTCGGCGGCATCTATGATATCCGACACAACGGCGCTTGCGGTGGGCAGTTTGCCCGCGCCGCGACCGTAAAACATCGTCTCGCCCAGCATATTTCCTTCTATGAGGACGCCGTTGAAAACGTCATCCACGTGGCAGAGCGGGCAGGACGGAAGCACGGCGCGGGGACCCGCGGCGGCATATATCCTGCCGTCGGCGCCGCGCTCGGCGTATGCAATGAGCTTGACCGATATTCCCGCCGACGCAAGCAATGCGACATCGGCAGCCGGGATATTTCTTATCCCCTCTACGCTCACCGCTTCGAGCGGCAGCAGCTTGCCGTAGGCAATGGCGGCAAGTATGATTATCTTGCGCGCGGCATCAAAGCCGTCAACATCAGCCGACGGATCTGCCTCCGCATATCCCAGTTCCTGCGCCCGGCGCAGTACGGTGTCAAACGGCGTGCCGTTGCGCTTCATCTCGGTAAGGATATAGTTTGTCGTGCCGTTAAGTATCCCTGCGAGCGAATTTATCTCGTTATCCGAAAGCTCGTCGATCAGCGGGCGCACCACCGGGATACCGCCGCCGACCGCCGCCTCAAAAAGATATCTTACGTTATTTTGGCGTGCGATCTCAAGCAATTCATCGCCGAGCGCCGCAACAACTGCTTTGTTTGACGTGACCACCGACTTCCCGCGCACAAGGCACTCGCGTGTAAAATCCGCCGCAGGGTGCACTCCGCCCATCATCTCGGCAACAATGCTGATCTCTGGGTCATCGCGTATAACACCGAAATCATGGACTATACGGTCGGCATACGGGCTGTCGGGGAAATCCCGCAAGTCGAGAATATACTTGACTCTCACTCCGTCGCCAAGCCTCGCGGATATTATCTTCTGGTTCTTTTCAATGACCTCGGCGCAGCCGGAACCCACCGTTCCGAAGCCGAGGAGCGCTATGTTTATCATTTCTTATCCTCTTTTTGATCGATCGCGCACCGAAAGCAGCTCGCGAAAATAAAATTACGCAAAAACTATTGCAGTGCGGCGAATAATATGCTAAAATAACTGTACCGGCAAATATCCGGAATACGCTTTCATCGAAAGGCTTTTCATATGGGTTCACCTATCGGAAGCAAAAACAACGTAAAGATTTTTGTTCTTTACCTTATGGAAAATATAAATTATCCGCTCGACTACTGTTCGGTAAACGACATAGTAATGCAGACAGACTATGTGATGTACCTCGATTTTGCCGAGGCATTCATCGAAATGCTTGACGGCGGGCTTATCTCGTCCTTTGAGGACAATGGGACCACGTATTACGAGGTGACTGCAAAGGGCAAATGCGTTGCGGAACAGCTCAAGTCGGATATCCTTTCATCGATACTCGACCAGTCCCTTGCCGCGGCGCTGAGATATCTTGACTTTTCACGCCGAGAGATCGCGACCTCATGCCGCATTGAAAAGCGGGATGACGGAAAATACGATGTCCGCTGCGAGATAACCGAAAAAAAGCAGCTCATCTTCAGCACATGTCTTACCGTTGACAGCGAGGACCGCGCAAAGCGCATGAAAAAGAACTTCAACGAGCGTCCCGAGGTGATATACCGCGGCGTTACTGCCCTGCTTGCAGGACAGATGAACTATCTTTTTTGAGCCTCAGACTGTCAAATCACCGAAAAACGGACCGCCCGCAATGCGCGCGGTCCGTTTTTTTCAGTCAAACGCGGCAGGAGTGGTATGAACGGCGCGGCGCGGGCTGTTCATATACGGCGCTACCTCATCGCGCCAGCGGAGGTAATGCTCGGTCTTTTTGTGCGCCGCCGCGGCTTCTTCATCGCGGTAGACCTCGTAAAGCACGAACTGTGTCGGATCGTTTCTGTCCTCAAGCACATCAAAGCGGACGTTTCCCGGCTCAAGCCTTGAATTGTCGTGATTGTAGCAGGATATTTTTCTGAACGCGTCAACGTATTCGGGCTTGACGTCTACAAATACAAGTGTTGCTATCATGGTTCTTCCCTCTTTGCTTTATTTTTATCCGACACGGTCTGCGACATCGTAGATCATGGCGGAATTCATGCTCCATATACCGAATCCGCCGATAAGATACGAGGCGGTGCGCTCGTAAAGCACGCCGTCACCCTGATCGGCAGTATATCCAAGCGGATCGTATACGATAAATTTCAGGTCGTTCTGATTTTTTACCTCGGGATTGAGGCATTCGGCAAACACAACATAGTGCGTACCGCTAAGCTTTTTGAACTCCACAACAATACCCGCCGGGTGCTCTTCAAGCAGGTCGGCTATTCGGCGTAGCGTCGGGAAATAGACCTTGCGGCAGCCGACCGCCTTGCCGTTAACCGTAAAGCGAGACGCGATGGCGTTCCAGCTGGCAAGTATCGGGTCTCCGTAAAGAAGCTCGCTTGTGTCAGACGCGCCGTAATTGTATGTGTTGGCAAGCGAAACGGTGTACGGGTCTGCCGGCAGTCCGCCCGATTGCCCGGAACGGAAATCATAGCCCTTTTCAAGAGTGGCGCCGAGATTATGAAGCACCATTGCAACCGAGCATATAGCGCAGCCCTCACGCATCCACGAGCGCGCCGACATATTGCGGTAGTCGGCGGCATACCGTAACTTTATCCCGCCGCCCCAGAAAAACAGGTCGGTAAGCTGAGTGGCATCCCAGTCGCTGTTCGCTACGCTGCGCTGGCTGTACCATGTGAACGCCGACTTCTCGGTGACTGTGACCGTAAACGAGCGGCTCACGCCGTCCACCGAGGCGGTCACCTTTGCCGTGCCGGGCGAAAGCGCGCTATACGCGCCGCCGTTGCCGACCATTATGACACTCTCATCGCTCGATGTCCACTTCACATTATCCTGTATGTAGTTATACGGTATGAGCCTTACGCTGAATTTGCCTGTCGAATAGAGCTTTACATCGGTGGTGGTAAAGGCAAAGGTCATTTTTTCGGTTTTGACCGGCTCAAGGTACCACTGCTGTGAGGCATCCCCCTCGCGATAGTCGGTATACTGGACAAGGAGGTCGCTGTAATATGACAGCTCATCGGTAACTCCGAGCACCGCTGCGGAATTATCGCCGCCGAGCGGTGATATCGTACAGGCGCCGGACCTTAGCTCAAAAATGTCAAAATGCGCTTTTTCATTTTCGGTCAGCAATTTGACCACGGGCGAGCCCGTAGCCGTGCTTTCCGAATATGCAAAGCAGTAAAGAGCCGAGTCGTTTTGCGGCCAGATCGTAAAGCTGCCGTCATCGGTACGGCGCAGAAGGAATATCTGAGCCTCATTTGTGCTGTCAAGAGGCGCGATATATGCCTTTCCGTAGCCGCGGGAGCCGTTGAGATATGCCGTAAGATACTGCCCCGTGGAAGCGCTGCGGATCCGGAAAACACCGTCGGACGGCGACGCACCGGCTTTTTCCGCCGCGGGACTGCATATGAGCAGAGGAAGCAGCATTCCGAGTACCGCACAAACCGCGGCGAGCCTTATGAATATTATTTTTTTATTCATTGCCTTCCTCTCCTTCCTTAATTACGACGCCGAAGCGGCGTCAGATATTTGCGCGTGAAATGCGCTTTTTCATGCGGTGCAGATCGCCGAGCATTTTGAACGCATCACGGAAAACATGCACCTTTGACGCGCCGTGATTTATTATTTTGACCGGCATTTCAACGATACCGATACCGAGCTTTCCCGCCCAGAGTATCGCCTCAAAGTCGAACGCGAACCCGTCAACCTCGCAACGCGGGAAAATCTTTTTTACCGCCTCGGCAGTAAAGCCCTTGCATCCGCACTGTGAATCGGAAAGCCGGAAGCCGCCGATGATGCCGAGCAGACGGATATATACTTTTGAAGCCACGCGGCGAAGGAATGTGTAGCCCTCATATCCGTCGGCTCCGAGATTACGCGAGCCGATGACAAGCCCCGCCTCCGGGTGCGCAAGGTGTGTCTCCCATGCGCGCTTTATAACGTCGGTGCCGTATGCAAGGTCGGCGTCGGTGAACATGACAAAATCGCCCTTCGCCTTGAGAAACGCCGTACGCACAGCCGCGCCCTTGCCGCGGTTCTTCTCATATCCGGTGACACGCACGTTCGGCAGACCGAGAGCGCGCACTGCCTCGGCGCTTCCGTCGGTGCTTCCGTCATTTGAAAAGATTATCTCGTAGTCGTCAAAATTCGCACTCATATATTCCGACAGCGTGCGCGCGGTATCCGCAATACGCTCGCTTTCGTTATACATGGGTATGCATACCGAAATATCCATGTGTATTCCTTCAATTCTTTCTGTAAACTCTGAATTCAAAATCCGCCTCGCACTCAAGGCACTCAAGCGCGCCAAGTCTTTGCGAATCCTCGGCGGACGTCCGGTATTTGTACGGTGTCATCCCGAAAAGCGCGGATATGTCTCCGCGCCGGTCCGGCGTGAAGGACATATTGTAGGTCAGCCTTTCGCAGGCGAGCAGCTCCATACCGCTCGGAAGATCGGCGCGCGGCTCGTTCAGCGTCGGAGTATCATAGACCGCCGCCTTGAGACCGTACAGGTGGCGCGGTCCCGCACTGCCGACTATAAGTATGCCGCCGCGCTCCAAAACGCGTGTATATTCAGCCTCGGCGCAGGGTGAAAACATACATAGCAGACCGCGCGCCGAGCCGTCCGCGAGCGGAAGCTCGTACACAGACGCAACGGCAAACAGGCATTTGCCGCGCTTCCCCTCTGCCGCGGCGCGCTTTGCTGCGCGTTCCACCGCATATTTGGAAAGATCCGCGCCGAACACAAAGCGTTCGTCCGATGCAAGCTGTACCGAATAATATCCCTCGCCGCACCCGGCATCCGCGAAGATCCCCGCGGGCGAATACTCGTCCGCAATGCGCTTTATCATGTCTGCCGCCGGCTTATAGTAGCCGCGGTCAAGAAATGCCGTGCGCGCCCTGACCGCCTCCGGCGGGTCGCCGCTCATTGCTCCGTGTCCGTGCACAAAGCCGAGATTCACATATCCGCTCGATGCACAGTCAAAGCAGTGGCGCTTGCCTCCCGTGCCGGCGCAGATGTATGAATTCCCTTCTCTGCCGAGCGGCGCTCCGCAGACCGGGCATATCAGCGCGCCGCCCAAGGACGCCTTTACCGTCTCGTTTCCCATATCAGTTTTCGATCTTTATCAGCCTTGCGTGACACGCATATCTGCCTGTGGGACTGAGGTTCACGCATGTTGAAAGCGTTATCATAATGTCATCGGCTGTCATGGTTATTCCCGTATCGTACTGCGAGCGGCTGATGGCGCGGTCGCAGAAGGCGAGGAATGCCTCGTCCGACGCAAAGTTTGTCATGAAATATTTGTCGTTTTCGTCCGTCTCATAGAACGAGAATACCTCAAAGGTATAAATACCGTCAAATGTGAACAGCTTTATGTACCTGTGAGTATCAAAGAAGTTCTGTCCGTACTCGCTGCCGTCGTACCGCACGCCGTACTTTGACGGAAAGTCAAGGTCGTATCTCGCCACATCGTGGAACATACTGCCGTTGAGCATATTATGACCGTAAATAACTATGTTACGGTTGCCGCTCACCGATTTTGCGTTGCGGAAATCCACGAATATCGTGCCCGAATTCAGCTTTGAGCCGTTAAAGCCGCGTTTGAGGTAGTAATTGTTATCCCTTGTCTGGACCACAGGATAGGAGATCGAGGTCCCTTCGATAAGGATATACCCGTAGGTGTCCGGGTTTTCATCACGCAGCTGCTCAAGATACGCCAGCTTGCGCTGAAATTCAACGCTCTTTGTCGGAGTAACGCTTCCTTGCGAGCCATCGCCGTTAACGCCGGAGTTTTTCTGCTGTGAATAACTGAGCAGCGGCGACTCCGGAAGCTGAAAAGGCATAACGCCCGCCATTATGGCGCTACCGCCGCGTCCCGCGCTGTTGAAGGCGTCCGAAATATTGTTGTAAAGATCGTCAGCCCTTTTGTAGTTCATAAAAATGTCGGCAAGCTCGACCACGCAGACCGCAAATATCACGCCGCATATCGCTATCAGCACCGTGCGCAGCAGTGATACCGCACTGCGCTTTTTGCGCTTTGCGGAAGCATTGGGCGCAACATCGGCGGGCGTGAGCGTTCTCAGCGACTCAACGAATATATTGCTTTGTTCTGTTTTTTTGTTCTCGGCGTCATCATGCACGTCACGGCGCATAATGCCGTCAGAGGATCCAACTGAATTCATCCGGTTTCTCCCACTCTCATATCAGATATCAATAAGAAAGCGATACTATTATATAATAAAAAGCGCGGAAAAGCAATCGACGCGCATGTCAATTTCAAAAAAAGTTACATATATATGCACCGTATGACAAAGCGCAAAGGTAATAACGCACAAATACAAAACGGGAGTGTAAAAATTTTTTACACTCCCGACGACTTGTTCTCGGCGGCTGAACACCGCCGTTTTGCCGCCAATAAAAGCTAAAACAAAAAACGCGGATAGTGCGGCAAAACCGACCAAGTTCGCATTAAAAATACCGGGACCCTGACCGGCATTTTTGAGGGGCTGTTAAAAACATCGAGTTTTTTAACAGCCCCGTGACCTTATCTCTGCACGCCTATGAGCTTGGCATGGCAGGCATATCTTTCGGTCGGCTTGCCGTTTACGCAGGTCGAGAGCGTCAGGATAGTATCGCCCGCGCTTATCTTTATGCCGGTATCGTACATAGATCGCGCCGCTTCATTATTGCAGTACTCAAGGAACTCCGCATCGGAGAAAAAGTTTGTTACAAGATAAGGATCGTTCTCGTCCGTATGGATGAACGCAAATATTTTGAAGATATAAATACCGTCAAACGTAGTCAGACGTATCTCGTCATGCGACTTGAAAAAGCTCTCGGCATCGCTGTGCAGCTCCTTGTCGAATCTCGCAAGGTCGTGGAACATACTGCCGTTGAGCATATTGTGACCGTAAAGGATCACATTTTTGTTTTCGGTGAGGGTCCGGCTGTTGCGGTAATCCGCAAAGATGGAACCGACACTGAGATACTTTTTATTTGTCCCGCGTTTGAGGTAATAATAGTTGTCGGGCCCCTGCATTACGGGATAGCTGATTTTTGTATCCTCTATTTGGATGTATCCGAACACGTCGCTGTTCTGCGCATAAAGCTCCTTCAGCGTTGCAAGCTTATGCTGAAATTCCGCATTTCCGCCCGGTACCACCGGCACCTCTGACGGATCGTCCACATGGATAGTACCGGGATTGTTTTTTTGATTTTTATAGTTTGAGAGCGGGGACGCGGATGCATACGACGACATAGGCAATATCGAAAAGCCGTTTGCCACGTTTGCGGGGCTGTTATCGAAGCCGCTGTTTATTTTGTTGTAATAATCCTCGGACTGCTTGTATTCGGCAAATATCCTGATGAGATTCGCCACGCACACCACAAACACAACGGCGCACACAGCCATCACCGAAAGCCTTATTATTTCGTTTTTCTTATATTTACGTTTTGGGGTCTTACCGGATGCCATTTAATCCTCCTCGTTTTTTTCGGTCTTTGCCAGCGGCAGCTCGAACCAGAACACCGAGCCGCAGCCCTCGCCGCTCTCAACGCCGTAGGCGGCATTGTGGATGCGCAGTATTCCCTTTACTATCGAAAGACCGAGACCGGTCCCCACCGCCGCGCGGCGGTGCACCTTGTCTATCTTATAGTATCTGTCCCATATCACGGGGATCTGATCACGCGGTATACCGGCGCCGGTATCCTTCACCGATATGCGCACGGTGCGTCTGCCATCGCGCTCGCCGTAGGTCTGTATCACGCTGACCTTTTTGTCCTCGCCTGTGTAGTTGACGGCATTGTTTATAAGGTTATATATCACCTGAAGCATCATTGTGCGGTCGGCGTAAACCACAGCCTCACCGCCCGCGCTGAAGCTGATATCATAGCCTTCATGGCCTATCAGCTTTTCATATCGCTTCATGACCTCTCTTACCGTTTCAGTAAGATCGAAATTCGACATTTCGGGCGTTTTGGCTCCCGCGCGCAGCTTGGATATATCCAGCATATCGGTAACCAGCTCCGAAAGCCTGCCCGCCTCGTCGATGATTATCTGAAGATTTTCCGGCGAATTTTCTCCGGGGATGTCGCGCATGACCTCGGCGTACCCGGAGATCATGGTGAGCGGCGTGCGCAGATCGTGCGAAACATTTGCTATAAGCTCGCGCTGAAGCCCATCGGACTTTGCGATCTCGCCCGCTGCGTAGTTGAGCGTTTCCGCCAGCTCGCGCGTTTCAAGATAGCCCTCCTCGCGGAATTGGGTATCATAGTCGCCCGCCGCGAGCTTCTTCGCGGCACGGGTCATATTTGTGAGCGGCTGTGAGATGCGCGCCGAGAAGAACATCGAAAGCGCCACCGCAGCAATGAGCACCGCAACGGCTATCCACCAGAACTGCACGCTGAGCGTGCGCACAGTGGAATTCATCGGCAAAAATTCGGTATTGAGTATTATTATATAATCCTCGCCGTCCACCGTGACTATCTTTGCCGACACTGCGCTGATGCCGCGCTTTATAGACGAAACGAATGTGGCGTCGTCCTGACCTACGTCATAACCGGCATTCAGCTTTTTCTGCGTGCTCCATTCCCCGCCGCCCGCAATGGCATTCTGATAGATCTTGCCGAGCATGCTTGAGGGCAGATGGTGGATGAGGCACGCGGGGACTATATCCGCACTGACCAGCTCGTTGCCGAGATGTCCGGAATCCGCTCTGAACACGCGTATGCAGGTATCATACGCCATGGCAAGATCGACCGCGCGGCTTTGAATATCGTCGTCTCCTATCGCCGAGCTTATCTCTGCCGACACATGCGACAGTTCCTCAAGCTTTGTCTGACGGTAGAAATACGAAAGCATTTTGATCTGAAAGATCCATATTATCAGCAGTATGAGCGCCGCAAAGCACGCAAAATAAACGATCAGCTTTGAGCGCACACTCACGGAGTGATGCCCCGAGCTGTGCTTTTGCGCCTTTTGGCTGTCTTTTGCTTTAACATTCACATTACTGTTCTTGCTTTTTGATCTCATACAGGTCCCCCATGATCAAATCACCGGTAAAATTATTTTGCCGCTCCTTTTCCGTTTGCAAGCGCGGATTCAAAGCGATATCCGACGCCGCGAAGCGTTACAACACAATCGGCATATCTGCCGAGGCTCTTGCGCAGCAGCTTTATATGAGTATCGAGCGTACGCGCATCGCCGTAAAAATCATATCCCCACACCTCGCGCAGGAGCTGCTCGCGCGACAGGGCTATGTTGCGGTTGGCAAGCAGGTAAAAGAACAGGTCGTATTCCTTAGGCGACATATCCACCCGCTCGCCGTCGATATAAACGAGCCTTGCGGTTATATCAGCCTTAAGACCGCCGCCGTCAAGCTCAACGATCTCATGCGGCTTGCCGCCGTCCGGGACTGCCGACGCCGCGCGGCGATATCTCTTCATGACCGCATCTACGCGCATCATCAGCTCCTTGGGTGAAAAGGGCTTTACGACATAATCGTCTATCCCCAGACCAAAGCCGTTTATCTTGTCATATTCCTCACCGCGTGCCGAGAGCATGATTATCGGCACCTCGGAGCTTTTTCTTATTTCTCGGACAGCCGAAAATCCGTCAAGCTCGGGCATCATGATGTCCATTATCACAATGTCAAAGCCGCCCTCGCGACAGCGCAGCACGGCTTCCATTCCGTCCGCCGCTTCTGTCACCGTGTGACCTTCAAACTCCGCGTATTTTTTTATTATAGTGCGTATGCGCGACTCATCGTCAACGACCAATATATTGTACATTGCAGTCCTCCGTGGTGATAATGTTGTAAACCCACTTCGGCTCAGCCCCGGACGTTGTATTTCCGGAGCTGAGCCTTTTTTTAGGTCAGTTTGTCTGTGTGGATGACGTATCGGGGACCTTCTCCTTAAGAGTGATGCTCACCGTTACTGTCTTGCCGCGGCGCATTACGATCACATTCACCGTATCGCCGACGGATTTTGTGTTGATATAGTTGGAAATATCGCTTGCGCTGCCTATCTCGGTCTCGTCGATGCTTATGATGCGGTCGCCGCGGTTGAGTCCTGTGGACTCATCGGCGGATTCGACATATGCGCCGGACTGTGTGGAATTGTAGTATCTCCACGCGGTGTACATATCTGCATCGTAGACTGTAATGCCGAGTGCGGGTCTGCCGCGGACATATCCGTATTCGATAAGCTGCTCAGCTACCGACTTTGCGTTGTTGATGGGGATAACGAAGCCGAGTCCTTCAACGCCGGTATCCGAATACTTGGCGTTGACGATACCAACAAGCTCGCCGTAAAGGTTGAAAAGACCGCCGCCCGAGTTACCGGGGTTTATTGCGGCATTGGTCTGGAGCAGGTGCATCTTTTTACCGTCAACGCTGACTTCTCTGTCAAGAGCGCTCACGATACCGTCGGTAACGGTGCCGCCCAGCTCGCCGAGCGGGTTGCCGATGGCGATAACGCCTTCACCGACCACAAGAGAATCGCTGTTGCCAAGCACGGCGACGGCAAGCTTTGCATTGTCCGCGGGCTTGATCTTTATAACTGCTATATCCGCAAGCTCGTCAGAGCCGATAAGCGCCGCTTCATATTCCGTCTTGTCGGTAAGTCTTACCGTGATCTTGGTAGCGCCGTCTACAACATGATGGTTAGTGATGATGTATCCGTCCGCCGATATGATAACGCCGCTTCCCGCGCCGCTGAGAACATACTGTCCGAGGTAGGAGCTGCTCTTTACGCTCTCGGTGACGATCTCCACCACCGAATCCTTCACGAGTGCCGAAGCCTCGGCGACTGTCATCAGCTTGCCTGCGCTGACAGTGAGTGTTTCTACCTTGCGGGTAGACTGAAGTATTTCCACCGTACCCGATGCAGTACCGGAAGGTGTTGTGGTCCCGCTGTTGTTGCCGGCGAGCTTATTTGCGACATATGTGCCGCCGAAGGCAGCCATTGCCGAAAACAGCACGCAAAGCACCACTACGCAGGAAAGCACTGCGGCGAGATGGCCGTTTTTATTCTTTTTTGCCTTGCGGGGCTTCTGACCGTTGCCGGAGGACGCGCTACCCGCATTGTTGCCGGAACCGTACGAAACATAGGTGTATCCGTTCCCCGATGCGGCGCTGCTTCCGTTTTTACCGCTGTCCTCGGGTACATATGCTATACCGAAGGATCCGCCTTCCGCCTGTTTCTCATTACCGTTATCTATTGCACTGTCGTTCGTTGCATTGTCATTTTCACGCAATTCACTGTTATCGTTGCGGGTGTTTTCATTGCCCGAGACGATGTGACCGTTTTCATTATCAAACATAACACGTATCTCCTTTGCGTTTTTTGATTTGTCTATATTATAAAGACGCTTTGTGACGGTTTTATGATGACGCGTAAAATAACTCTTGAAATCAAATGAAGGCGTCGGTAAATAAAAAGTGATCGTTCCCTTTTTGGCACATCGGAAACAGTATACTATAAAAAAATGAAATTTTCAATACATTTTTCGCCCGATGTGCAAGAATAAGAGAATGTTTTTCAGTAAATCATTGTGTTGAGGTAAAAAATATGCTATACTTAATAATGAAGAAAGCGATGCCCTCATGAACGGCGACAGAAGGACCGCGCTGTTCAGTGAGGAATCACGTCTTGAATACCGGATCGCGCGTGACACGCGCAGGCTGGCGACATTGCGCTCACGCTCGCACAGCGCGGCGGAGGCTTATATCGCCTCGGCAGCGCTAGACCGGAAAAGATTTGCGCGCAAAAGCTACATTTTATTTCTTTTTGACACAGTGACGTCAACACGCGGGTTTGAGCTTTGGGACGGCGTCGTAGGCGTATTCCGCCGCTTCAGGCTCATATCGACGACACTTCGTATCGCCGCAGTTATAATTTCCGCCATTGAAACAGGCGCGGCGTTCATACTCGCCGCTGGCATAGCTCTCGCCCTCTCCCCTGCAATACTTCTTTTTCTCACCGCCGTAACGCTCGATTCGGCGATCAGCGGACTCGGAGCCGTAAAGGAGATACGGCGGATAGCGGCGGACGGCGCGGTAACATTCGTATTTCCGCCGCGCGGCGCTCTCGGACGCGACCGAGCGCCCGGCGGATACGGCTCGCTTGCGCTTTCGGGAACGGTGATAATAGTATCGCCTTACCTCATATCGGCGCGCGGCGACGGCGGGCGGGGCGGATATTCGTCATTGCGCCGCGAGCGCGAAAATGTATATATAATAAGGCGGCGGATGTATTTTGTAATACGCCGCAGACTCGGATCTATATTCAGAAAAAAGGACACAACTCTTATTTACCTATAAGGAAAAAACGGTATCATGGTCGAATTTGTTTACGGTCTTCCCGGTTCGGGAAAAACAAGCTATATAATGTCTCGCCTTGCAATTGACGCCAAAGCCGGGCGCAGGGCTTTTCTCATAGTTCCCGAGCAGGCAACTGTGGACGTTGAGGGCGAGCTTGCCGCCGCACTGCCGCCGTCGGCTCAGCTCACCGTTGAGGCGCTCAACTTTTCGCGCCTTGCAAACCGGGTGTTTCGTGAGCGCGGCGGACTTGTCAGCAACTATGCCGACAAAAGCCGCAAGCTCCTGTTTATGTGGCGCGCACTGCGCGAATGCGCTCCGTTTTTATCCGAATACGGCACGCGCGGGGCGGATGCGGCGCTTCCCACCGCAATGCTTGATTCGGTAAAGGAATTCAAGATCAGCTCCGTCACGCCGGAGGAGCTTTCCGACGCGGCAAGGCGCATATCATCCTCCGGCGGCTCCGGGCGCACGCTCGGCGCAAAGCTCGGAGATATCGCCATAGTGTATTCGGCATATTCCGCACTGCTCGGCAGGAGCTTTTCGGACTCGGACGACGATCTTTCACGTCTTGCCGCAAAGCTCGGCGAGGAGCCGTATTTCGGCGGCGCATCCGTCTACATAGATTCCTTTTCGAGCTTTACCGGTCAGGAGCATAAAATAATCAACTTCATCATGCGGCAAGCCGACGAGGCCGTGATAACGCTACCGCTCCGCTCGCCGCACGACCGCTCGCTTTCAGCCTTTTCCTCGCGTGAATGCTCGGACAGGCTACGCCGCGATGCCTCCGGTCTCGGCATATCGCCTCATACGGTCTGCCTCGGCGACGATCTGCGCGCGGGCAACGCCGAACTGCGCACTCTTGCGCGTCATTTTGCCGAAGAGGAAACCGCCGGGGACATTCCGGAGAACGAGCGCGGACACGTGGAGCTTTACTCATGCGCCGACCCATACTCGGAATGCGAAGCCGCCGCCGCGAGGGTGCGCGGGCTTATGATGTCCGGCTACCGCTGCCGGGATATCGCTATCGTGGCGCGCGATGCCGAGAAATACCGCGGGATGATAGACTGTGCGCTCGAAAAGCTCGACATTCCCTACTTTCTTTCCGAAAAGACCGGATTTTCCACCCGCCCGCTTGCGCGTCTGATACTGTCGGCGCTGCGCATAAAGGCTTACGGCTGGCGCCGCGAGGACGTTATAGCGCACCTCAAAACAGGGCTTTGCGGCATAGGAGCGCGTGAGGTCGATATTTTTGAGGCATACACGGAAAAATGGAACATAAACGGACGCGCCTTTTACGCCGAAGAGGGGTTCAGCATGAATCCCGACGGCTATGTCGCGGGAATGTCACCGCGCGGCGCGGCAGTGCTTGAGACAGCCAATGCGGTCCGTGCGCTTTTGCGAGACAGACTCGGCGCGCTGTTTGCCTCGATGGATGCCGCAACCGACACCGCGGGCATTTGCCGCGCGATATGGGAATATCTCACCGCGCTCGATGTGCGCGGCACGCTGGCGGCTCTTTCCGCCCGCGAGCTTGCCGAGGGCAGGCGGCGCGAAGCGGAGGAAAACTCAAGACTTATCGATTCCGCCGCCGATGCGCTTGAATGCATATGCGACGTTTTTGAAGAAAAGCCGGACACCGCGGCGCTCTCCTCCGCGCTCCGGCTCGCCTTTGACGCGGCGGAAATAGGGACCATCCCCACCGGGTGCGATGAAGTCATGATAGGCTCAGCCGACTTGCTGCGCGCCGGCAAGCGCAAATGCGTGCTTGTTATCGGGCTGTGCGAGGGTGAGTTCCCTATGGCATCCGCGCGCGGCGGGCTGCTTACCGACCGCGACCGCGCGGCGCTGAAATCCTATGACATTCCGCTTTCCGCCACAGCGGAGAGCGATGCGGCGGACGAGCTGTTTTATATTTTGAGGACATTTTCCACCCCGTCCGACCGGATATGCCTGTTCACGCATGAGACGGATGCCACAGGCTCGTCCTGCCGTCCCTCGACCGCCTTTCTGCGCACGGCGGCGCTCTTTCCGTACATAAATGTGACAGCGGACAAGGATATCTCACCGCTCGACCGCATATGGAGCCGCCGCACGGCGCTTGAATATCTGCCGCTTTGCCTCGGCAGTTCCGCAGGCGACGCACTGCGCGAATATTTTGCCACCGACAGCGGCTTCCGCGATGCCGAAAAAAAGGCGCGAACTCCGCTTGACGCGCGGACCGAAGCGCTACCGCCGGCACTTGCGCGCAAAACCTTTGGCGAGCGCATTGAGCTTACGCAGTCAAAAATAGAATCCTTTGTAAGCTGTCCCTGCGCGTTTTATCTGAAAAATGTGCTCAAGCTGGACGACGGCGCGCGCGCCGAATTCGGCTTTGCGGGAATGGGCACCTTCATTCATCTTGTGCTTGAAAAGTTTCTTCTCGCCACCGTGCGTGACGGAAACGCCGCAGAACCGTCCCCCGAACGCTCGGCACAGCTCATAAACGACATTGTAAACGACTATATAGGCTCGCTCGGGCGCTCGGCGGACACGCCGCGGGTAAGGCACCTGACAAACCGTCTTGCGGCTGTCGCGGGGCTTCTCATTTCGGATATATTTGCCGAATTTTCGGGCGGCTCGTTCAGACCGATGGCATATGAGGTCCCCATAGGTATGCGCGGCGGGCGCGGCATACCGGCACCGGAATTTCCGCTAACGGGCGGAGGCGTTGCCGTACTGCGCGGCATTGCGGACCGTGTTGATGTCGCCGGCGACCGCGAAAGCGGAAAAAGGCTCATCCGCGTGGTCGATTACAAAACCGGCTCTAAGGAATTTTCACTTGACGACGTGCGGCAGGGGCTTGAATTACAGTTGCCGATCTACCTTTACGCACTCACGCGCGGAGCGTCCCGCAGGGATGACACCGTTCCCGCGGCGCTGACCTATCTCTCCGCAAATATCCCCACGGTGAGCCTTGACCGCCCGCGCACGACCGACGAGATAAAGGCAGCCGCCGCAAGATCGATACACCGTTCCGGTCTTGCGGTAGAGGACGATTCCGTACTTGACGCGCTGAACCGCGACCGCGACCCGCACTTTATGCAGGGCGCCGCATATTTGCGCGACGGCACGCCGTCACCCGCTCTGATAAGCCGAGATGGAATGGAACGGCTTTTTGATGAGCTTGAGGACACTGTGCGCGGCATTGCCGAGGGAATGCGCTCCGGCAGGGCTTGCGCGATACCGGTAGCGGGGAGCGACGGAAGGGATCCCTGCGAATACTGCCGCTACGGTGCGGTCTGCCGTGCGCGCATTAAAGCCTGACGCGCAGCGCGCAGACGGGCAACAAAACATACGAGGTATTTTAACATGGCTGTTGAATTTACAAATTCACAACGCACGGCAATAGAGACAAGAGGCAGAACTCTGCTCGTGTCGGCGGCTGCAGGCTCGGGCAAGACCGCTACGCTGACCGAGAGGATAATACGCGAGCTGACAGACCGCGAATCCCCCGCCGATATTTCGGAGATGCTTATCGTGACCTTTACACGTGCGGCAGCCGGTGAATTGCGCACCCGCATAAGCGCGGCGCTTTCCGCCGCGCTTGCACGCGATCCGGGCGACAGGCGGCTTGCCCGCCAGCTGATAGCCGCGGGCAACGCGCGGATATGCACGATAGATTCATTTTACCTTGACGTCGTGCGCGAAAACTTTCAGCGTCTCGGACTTCCCGCATCCTTCCGACTTGCGGACGACAGCGAGCTGAAGCCGCTGCGACGCGAATGTATGCAGCGGGTCACCGAGCGTATGTACGCTTCCGATGCCGATTTTCCCCGTCTTTGCGACTGCCTTACGACCGTGCGGGGAGATGCGGGACTTGCCGACACTCTGCTTGGGATCATCCCGCGCTTCGAATGCCTGCCGCGCGGCATGAACGTTCCCGCAGACGACGCCGATCTGCTTGACCATGAGGCTGAGGGCGACTTTTTTAAGAGCCGCGCGGGAAGGTGTGCGCTCGACAGCATCTGCGACCTGCTGGACGATTCCCGCCGCATGCTCGCGGCATGCGTTGAGGAAATAAGCGGCGACGCCGTATATCCCGAGGGATATCTGCGCGCCTTCTCATACGACCTTGAAACGGTGGAGGCATTGTGCCACTGTGCCGACGGCGCGGACGAGGACGGCATGCGGTGTGTGCTTGCGGACTATTCCCCGCTCCGCCTGCCGAGCTTCAAAAAAGGCACAAAGCCGCCGCGCGCCGAGGAGCTGGCAGCCATGCGCACGTCATTCCGCAAAAAGCTCACGGGGGTATCGTCAAGATATTTTTCAATGACGCCCGACGAAATAAAAGCCGCCGAGCGCGACACAGCGCGCATGCTGCGCGCGCTCTCGCGTGTGCTGATCACGTACCGTGACGCCTTCCGCGAGGAGAAGTTATCGCGCACGGTATGTGAATTTTCCGATATACGCAGTTATGCGTACAGTCTGCTCATTTCGCCTGACGGCGCTCCCACGGAGACAGCGCTTGAATGGCGCGAGCGTTTTTCGGAGATATTCGTTGACGAATATCAGGACACAGACCCGGTGCAGGATGCGATATTCCGTGCCATCGCGCGTCAGGGCAACCTTTTCATGGTTGGCGACATCAAGCAAAGCATTTATTCCTTCCGCGGAGCCGAGCCTTCGATATTTGCCGGCTACCGCCGCAACTTTGCACCAATAACCCCCGGATACCCGGGCGGAAGTCCCGCCGAGCCGACACAGCCGGGCGCAATATTCATGTCTGAAAACTTCCGCTGCTCGCGCAATATCGTTGATTTTACCAACGCGGTATCCTCGTATCTGTTTTCGGCGTCCGAGGACTCCCCGCGCGAGCACGGCATAGGCTACCGCCCGGAGGACGATCTGATATTTTCCCGTAGCGGAGGCGGAGACGAAAAGGCAGAGGTCGTGCTGATAGACGATCCCGCCGACGACAGCCCAGCTCCGGACGATCCGGAGACCGAATACATCTGCTCCCGAATAAGCAAAATGATCGTCGGAGGCTGTGATCCCGGCAGCATAGCGGTGCTTTCGCGCTCAAAGGCGTTTGCGGCAAGAGTCGCGGCAAGGCTGTCGCGTCTCGGAATCCCCGCCGCAAACAGCGTAGGCGAGGATCTGTTCGCCAATCCGGAGGTGCTTATGTTCGTCTCGCTGCTGAGTGCGGTGGACAATCCGCAGCGCGACATTCCGCTTGCCGGCGCACTGCATTCCCCGGTGTTCGGCTTTACGCTTGCCGATCTCGTGCGCATACGCGGTGGGAACACAAATATCTCGCTGTTCGATTCGCTTTCCGAATACGCAGAGAGCGGAGCCGACGCGGCGCTGGCACGGCACTGCGGCGATACGCTTGAGCGACTTGCCGCGTGGCGGTCATACGCCGAGGCAATGCCGGTAGACCGCGTTATAAGACGCATTTTTGACGAAACGACCGCACTTATGTACGCCGCCTCCGACAGGTCGGGGTCCGGCGCTTCGGTTGACGCGCGCGCCAATCTCAACCGGCTTTACGAGTATGCCCGCCGTTTTGAGGCATCCGCCTTCCGCGGTCTGTCACAGTTCGTGGCATATGTAAACGGAATGATAAGCGAGGGCGCAAAGATAGAATCCGATGCTTCGGCGGAGCGCGGAGCGGTCGCGATAATGACGATCCACAAGTCCAAGGGACTGGAATTCCCCACCGTTTTCCTTGCGGGCTTCGGTTCGACCTTCAACAGGCGCGAGGCGGCGGATAATATATGCTTCTCGCCCGACACCGGCGTCACCCTTCGCCTTGCGGGTTCGGACGGCATCTCCAAGCTCGACACGCCTATGCGGCGCGCCGCGGTAGACCGCAACCTTTCGCTTGCCGCCGAGGAGGAGATACGCATCCTTTATGTGGCGCTGACGCGCGCACGCGACAAGCTGATAATAACGGCAAAAGCCGGTGCTGCGGGAAGTGAACGTTTACTGGCAGACGCCGCCGCACGCGCTGCGCGCGGCGGGCGGGCGGCGGTCATAGGCGCGCCCAGCCGCATATCATGGATACTTACCGCGCTTGCCGACGGACGCGCCGACGGTTGCTGTACGGTATCATGCGTGAATTCAGCCGACACGGTGTGCGACGACAAAGCGGCGGCCAAAGCCGCCGCCACGCCGCAAGGCGTGACCGATGCGCTTGCCATCCTGCGTCGGCGCCTTGAATATGTTTACCCCTATTCGCATCTTTCGGATGTTCCCGCCAAGCTGTCGGTCTCGGCGCTCTATCCCGGAGCGCTTGACAAAAAAAGCGACAGGACAGAGCCTGCCGATAACGGGCGCGTGCGCATTCCCGCATTCATGCGCGAGGGCGGCGCGGAGACGGTCGATACCGCCGAGCTTGCGGCGGCACGCGGCACCGCAACACATTTGTTCCTTCAGTTCTGCGACTTTTCACGTCTTGACGGCAGTGCCGAGGCGATAGACCGTGAAGCCGCAAGGATGCAGTCGATCGGATACATATCGGCATCCGACGCGGAGCTGCTGCGCCGCGACGAGCTGCTCACATTTTCAAAAAGCGGACTTTTCGCAGATCTTATGCACGCCGCCGAGGTCCACCGCGAAACGCGCTTCAACATTATGCTGCCGGCGGCGCAGTTTGCGACCGATGCCGGGCTTGTACACGACCTCGGCGATGAAAAGCTCCTTGTGCAGGGAGTCATCGACCTGTTTTATCTGGACAGCGACGGCAGGCTCGTGCTGTGCGACTACAAGACCGACAGGCTGAGCGCCGCCGAGCGCCGCGATCCCGCGCTTGCCGCGCGAAGGCTCACCGCGTTGCATTCCGCGCAATTGGGGTATTACGCCGAAGCGATATCGCAGATAATGGGGCGCCGCCCGGACAAGGTGATAATTTATTCGCTCTGCCTCGGCGACAGCATTGAGGTGAGGTTTTAAACGGAACCGCTGCACTTTTGCGCAGCGGTTCCCAAACAATGACTCGGCGGTTGAACACCGCCGTTTTGACCACATTGTTCAGCATTATAATCTTGTTTGGCTATTTGAAGGTCAAAAACGTCATTGTTTCGTTTGTGGGCTTAATTATTATAGAAAGTGGAACAGCCGCGCAAAAGCGCGGCTGTATCCATTATTTTCTGAATTCCGGCGGTAGGTATTCATCGGCTATCGCGTTATTGAGGTAATATCTCAACGAGCTGAGCGTTATCACGCCGCCGAATGTTCCGTCCCCGCCGCGCACAGCCACGCAGTGTGTCCTGCAAAGCTCGTCCGTAAAGTCCGAAAGCAGATATATCTCATTGTCGCGGAAATTCTTGTTGAAATATGACACCGTGGGCGTCAGAAGCACGTTTTCGACCGCAACGCCGCCGAGTCCGACACGGATATCAAACGTCAATATTCCGGACAAGGCGTTGTAATCATACCCCTGCATACCGAGGAAATTGCCGAGCGAATACGCGCAGAACGCCGTATGCTCGCCGTCGGTGCTTTTTATATATTCTATCGGCTGCAAAACGTGCGGGTGCTGACCGAGAATTATATCCGCGCCTGCGTCGCAGAGTATCTGCGCGACCTTTTTCTGCTCTTCATTGACCTTCTGCGTATCCTCATAGCCCCAATGGACCGATACGAGCACCACATCGGCGGCGGCCTTTGCCTTTGCCACCTCGCTGCGGAGTTTTTCCTCAAATATCGTTCCGTAGTCCGGGGAATCCTTGTGCGGCTCCTTGTAAAAAGGAACGACAAGCGACGAATCGGCGGCTACCGTCCGTCCGTTTGCGCCGTAGGTATACGCCAGCACCGCTATCCTCACGCCATTGCGTTCGATAATACGAAGCGTGGCTTCGTCCTCGGCGTCAAGATATGCGCCGACAGTCACCACCGGCAATGTACGCCAGTAGTTTATCGTATTCAAAAGTCCGCGCTCGCGCATATCGAGGATATGATTATTGGCGAGCGAAACGACATCAAAGCCGAGATCGACAAGATCGTCGGCGATATCCTGCGGGCTGTTGAAGAGCGGATATCCGGAATAGCCGAATTCCGCACCGCCTATGACCGTCTCCTGGTTTATAAACGCAACGTCCGCGGCGGCAATGATCGATTCGACATTTTTATATATCGGTCTGAAATTGTATTTTCTGCCGCCTGCCTGTGCGCGGTCGGCAGCCTCCCATATCGCGGGACGGTAAAGAATATTGTCGCCGCACGCGGCGAAGCTCACAATGATATCCGGCGGCAGCGGCTCGGTCCCCGGAGGCTCGGTGGTCGCCTCGGCTGTCGTCTCCGGAAGCGTTGTTTCGGGAGGCAATGTCTGCTCGGCTGTCGTGACCCCGGCAGTCTCGGGCTCGTAGGTGTCCACGGTCTCCGCCGAGGTGGCATCCCCGCCGCTCTGCGGCAGGCATCCGCCGAGGAGCAACATTACCGCAAGCCATGCAAGGATCAGCGCCGCCGCGCTCAGCCCGATATTCTTTTTATTTCTGCTTTTTTCGAATGCTTTCAATTCAACCGCCGTTTCTTCCGGATGCGCCGTTGCCCTCCGGACGTTTTTTGTAATCGAACACCTTTGCACCGCGCAGCAGATCGCCCGTGGCGTGCTTGAGATACTCAAGTCGCTCGCCGCCCAGCGCGGCAATGCCGCGCACCGTCTCGGCGCGGTCGTCGCGCACGGCGCTGGTATGTATATCGCTGCCCACGGCTACTATATTGGCATTGTCTATCCAGCCGAGCAGCCTTTTGCGCCGCCACGGATTGCGTGTGCCTATGGAGGAAAGGTTGAGCTGTCCCTTCATTCCAAGCGCAAAAAGCGCCTCCGCCGCCTCGGGATCGTACCTGTCAAGGTGAGCAAATATTACGGTAAAGCCCGCCGCGCGGATCGCGCTCACCGTGTCAAGTACCTCGTCGCTCCACCGCGAAAACGGCATTTCGAGCAGTATGACCGACGTACCTATTATGCAAAGCTCGTCAAGCTCGGGCATGCGTTCAAGGTACTTGCACACAGCCACCTCGGCGCCGATGCATGTGGGGCACCACTCCGGGCGGCGTATTTTTTCGAATTCATTTGCCGCCGCGGCACGAACTCTGCGGAATTTATCGACGTTCGTCCTTGTGGGATAAAAATGCGGCGTTGCAACGGCAATTCCCGCCCCAAGATCGCAAAGCTCGCTCATCTCCGTAATGGTATCCGCCGCGCCTGTCGAACCGTGATCCGCACCGGGAAGTATATGTGTATGGAAGTCGAAATATACCGCGTCTCCGCTCATTGCCGTTTTTCCTCACTTCAATATGTTTATATGGATATTTTATCACAGACCTGCCGTCGTGTCAACCGAAAACAAAAAAACACTCACCCTATCAGGGCACGCCAAGGTGCCCGGATAGGGTGAGGTTCAATACTCTATTATACTCCCCGTGTCATACGGGAAAATATTTTTACTGAGCCTTGTTGACCTCTGCGAGATAAGCTGCGATGGCAGTCTCGTATGCAGTGGTGCTGTTGTCAAGCGGCTCGTCGCCAAGACCTGTCCAGACGGAGATGTTGTCAACATAGCTGTCGATCTTACCGCCGGTCTTGAGGCAGAGAGCGTAGTTATCGATCATACCCCAGTAGCCAGAACCTGTACCGGCAGAGTCGGGCTTGGAAACGCATACGAACTCGCTTCCGGGGAGAGAGTTGTCACGGATCCATACCATGGGACCTTCAGCGGTCACCTGATATCTGACGGTGAGATCCTTGTCAATAAGAGGAGTCGCGCTCTTGTCGTAGGTAAGACCGTAGAGCTTCTTGACAATGGATGTTCCGGTATCACCGTCTTTGCCCGCAGCATAGGAATCGCCGTAAACGTCATAGGTGTACCATGAGCCGATAAAGCGGACCTGGTTATTGGCGCTTCCGTCGGCACGGAGGTGGAAGCTGTTGTATGTATCGTAGCCGTTGTAGTTGGCAAGCACGCAGACATAACGGGTCGCGGAGCCGACTGCGATGTAATGCAAGTCATACTGGATGGTGTAAAGACCGACAGCGGCGGGCTTCATGTAGCTGTCGCCGACCATGAGCATATAGGAGTCGGTAGCACCGTCAACATTGTTGGCGAGCTTGAGTTTACCGTCCTCAATGGTGTATGTGGTGGTGTTATCGGTCAGAGCAAAATCCTCTTCGCCGTTGACCTTATTGCGGATCTGCCAGCCGAGGAGCTTTGCGACCTCTGCGCTGTCAGCGGTGTTGGCGAAGCTGTCGAAATCCTGATGGTAAACCATTATACCCTCGGGAATAGCGGGAACGGGGATCTCGGGAGCCTCGGTGGTAGCGGGCTCGGTGGGAGTGGGAGCCTTTGTGGTCTCCTGCTTTGTCGTGGGAGTGTCCGGTGCCTTGGTGTCGGCAGGCTTGGTGGTACCGGGAGCCGCAGGCTCCTTGGTAGCGTCACTGGTGCCGCCGGACGGAGTATTGTTGTTATTGCACGCCGCAAAAACAACAAGCGTCATGATAAGCGCAAGAATAATTGCAATAGTTTTCTTCATGGTAGGTATGCTTCCTTTCTGAGAGCAGTGGTTAATGTATGTTTATTTTATCACATTTTCAGCGCCTTGTCAACCCCCCGCTGATAAATAATCACAACTAAATTGCAAACTGCAAGCCCAATCCAGAAAAAATTCACAGTTTTGCGGCATCTGACCGCCGGGACTTGAAATCTGCGGCAACGTATGATATAATATATTATCCACTCGACTGCCCTGTCCGGGCGTGAAAGGTACACACACTGATGGAAGCTGTATTTACATATGTTGCCACATGTCTTTTCGGTCTTGAAAAGCCTCTCGGAGCCGAGATAGACGCAATGGGGCTTGAACGCGTATCGACGATGGACGGACGCGTTACATTCAGAGGCACCGCCGCCGACTGCGCGCGCGCAAACATCGGACTGCGCTGTGCCGAGCGCGTGTATATTCTCGTCGGCAGTTTTCCGGCTCCGACGTTCGACGCGCTTTACGAAGGAACGAAGTCGCTCGAATGGGAACGCTTTATAGGAAGAAACGATGCATTTCCGGTAAAGGGACATTCGATAAAAAGCGCGCTGACCTCCCTGCCCGACTGCCAGAGCATAATAAAAAAAGCGACCGCCGACCGCCTTGGAGGGAAGTACGGTCTTTTGCGCATGCCGGAGACCGGCGTGAAGTACCAGATAGAATTTTTCATTTTCAAGGACGAGGCATCACTGATGATAGACACCTCCGGGGTGGCGCTCCACAAGCGCGGATACCGCCCGGAAGCCAATGCCGCACCGCTGCGTGAGACGCTTGCGGCGGCGCTCGTCATAAATGCCCGTCTGCGCGATGACGTTATGCTTTGGGACCCCTTCTGCGGTTCCGGCACGATAGCGATAGAGGGCGTTATGCTGATGACGAACCGCGCGCCCGGGCTTTTCCGCTCATTTGCGGGAGAGAAATTCACCGCTCTGCCGTCCGGGATATGGGAGGCTGCGCGAGACGAGGCGGAAGCCGCCGTGCGCGACACCGACTTCCGCGCGCGCGGTTCGGATATCGACCCGGACGCGATCGAGACAGCCCGCGCAAATGCGCGTCGCGCCGGCGTTTCGAAGTACATCGAGCTTTTCACCGCCGATGCGACGAAGATCAAAAAGCCCGACTGCCGCGGAACGCTCATATGCAATCCGCCTTACGGCGAACGCATGCTTAGCATGCGCGACGCCGAGGAGCTTTACCGCGCAATGGGCAGGACCTTCCGCGCCATGGAGCCGTGGCAGGTGTATGTTCTCACATCGTGCGAATACTTTGAAAAGCTGTACGGCAGGCGCGCCGACGCCGTGCGCAAGCTGTATAACGGAATGATCCCCTGCTTCCTGTATCAGTTCTTTAAAAAGCAGGCGCGGGAAATGAAATAAAATAACGGGGTATTAAAAGCTCAAGCCGGGTTTTTAATGCCCCGCAGCCATTTGTCCCTGCGGCACAAAGAATTATTTCAAAATTAGAATATCCGATTTAATACGCGGTATATACCACGGCAACAAATGAATATTAAAATTTATCATTATAATTACAGAGATACGGTCCCGCCGGCCGTATCCGGAGGTATTGATGCTAACATTAAAGGAGATAAGAAAAAGCTATGTCACGGGAGACACGACCGTTGAGGCGCTGAAGGGCGTGTCGCTCTCCTTCCGCGACAGCGAGTTCGTGTCCGTTCTCGGTCCCTCGGGCTGTGGAAAGACGACGCTGCTGAACATCATAGGCGGACTTGACAGATACACATCCGGTCAGCTCGAAATAAACGGCAAGCCGACCGATTCGTTTTCCGACCGTGAATGGGATGCTTACCGCAACCATTCGGTTGGTTTTGTTTTTCAGAGCTACAACCTGATCCCGCATCAGTCCGTGCTCTCAAACGTAGAGCTTGCCCTGACGATATCCGGCGTTGACCGCGCCGAACGGCGCCGCCGTGCCAAGGCGGTGCTTGAGCGCGTAGGACTCGGCGATCAGCTTGAAAAAAAGCCCAACCAGATGTCTGGCGGTCAGATGCAACGTGTGGCGATAGCGCGTGCGCTCGTGAACGACCCGGACATTCTGCTTGCCGACGAGCCGACGGGCGCGCTCGACTCCGAGACGAGCGTACAGGTAATGGAGCTTTTGAAGGAGGTCGCACGCGACCGCCTTGTAATAATGGTCACGCACAACCCGGAGCTTGCCGAGAGGTATTCGACGCGGCTCGTCCGACTGCTTGACGGCAGGATAATCGACGATTCCGACCCTTACGAGCCGTCGGCGGACGAAAAGCGGCGCTCCGATGAAAAGCGCGCGGGAAGCGACGCAAAAAAGAGCGCACGCCAGAGCGGAAAGACATCTATGTCCTTCCTCACGGCGCTGTCGCTCTCGCTGAACAACCTTATGACCAAAAAAGCGCGCACACTGCTGACTTCATTCGCGGGAAGCATCGGCATTATCGGCATTGCGCTGATACTGTCGCTCCAGACCGGCATTCAGGCGTATATTTCGCGAATGCAGGAGGATACTCTTTCCTCTTACCCGATAACGATAGAGGCGGAAAGCGTTGACATGACGAGCCTTATCGCCTCGATACGCGGGAGCCGTCCGGACGGCGACGACATAGAGCACGAGGACGGCAAGATATATGCCAACAATATCTATACAGAGCTTGTCAACACGATGCTCTCCGAGATACGCTCAAACGACCTCGTGGCATTCAAAAAAATACTCGACGACCCGGGCAACGAATTTGCGCAGTACGTATCATCGGTAAAATACACGTATGATATCGACCTCAACGTTTACAGGACCGACACCGCGGAAGGACTTATAAAGGTAAATCCCAGCCCCCTGCTTGCGGAAATGATGTCATCCGCCGGCGCGTCTCTCACACAGGAGATGAGCGGCATGGCATCCACCATGTACCGCATGAATGTGTGGGAGGAGATGATCGACGATGAAGAGCTGATGCACGCGCAGTACGACTGCATTGCGGGACGCTGGCCCGAAAAATACAATGAGGTCATGATAGTCGTTGACAAAAACAACTCGGTAAGCGACCTTGTGCTTTATACCCTTGGCATAAAGGATCAGGCGGAAGCCGTAAAGATGTTTGAGCAGATGATGCGCGGCGAAAAGATAGAGACATCCGACTCGGTATACTCATATGAAGATTTTCTCGGGCTCAAATTCACTATGCTGACAACGCCGGACGGCTACGCGTACAACGAGAAAAGCGGCATCTGGGAGGATATCAGCGGAGAGGGCGACAAGAACGGCGAAAAGAACACCGAACGGCTCGAAGCGGCGCTCGCCGAACGCGGCGTTGAGCTGAACGTTGTCGGAATAATACGTCCGAGCGCAGAGGCGGTAGCTTCCTCGATAGGCGGCTCGGTGGTCTACACGTCTGCTCTCACGCGCGAATATATAAAACTCACCGAGGACAGTGCGGTCATAAAGGCGCAGATAGCCGACCCGGACACCGACATACTCACCGGTATTCCCTTTTCACGCTCGGAAGGCTCGGAGGTGACGATAGAGGACGTTAAGGCATATATTGCCACGCTCCCCGAGGAGCAGCGCGCCCAGCTTGAAGGATATATCGCCACAATGACCGATGAGCAGGTGGTGGCTATGTTCAAGCAGTATATTCCGACGACGGATGCGACCTATGAGGGCAATCTGAAAAAGCTCGGCAGAGCCGCGCTCGACTCGCCGAAAACGATAAGCATTTACGCAAAAACGTTCAGCGACAAGGATAAAATATCCGAGCTGATCGAAGCCTACAACAAAAAGGTCGAGGGTGAAGGACACGACGAGCTTACGATAAAATATACCGACTATGTAAAGCTGCTCATGTCCTCCATCACCACGGTCATCGACGTCATCTCCGGCATTCTTATCGCTTTTGTTGCGATATCTCTTGTGGTATCTTCGATAATGATCGGAATAATCACGTATATATCGGTGCTCGAACGCACAAAGGAGATCGGCATCCTTCGCGCCATGGGCGCATCGAAGCAGGATGTATCCCGCGTATTCAATGCCGAGACCTTTATCGTGGGCAGCGTTTCCGGTTTGATCGGTATCGGCATAACGCTCATATTGCTGATACCCACAAATATTGCGATCCACCATTTCTCCGGAATGGAGAACATCGGCGCGGTCCTTCCGCTTCTCGGCTCGCTCGGGCTTATCGCAATAAGCATCCTCATGACGCTTATTGCGGGACTTCTCCCCTCCCGACTTGCGGCTAAAAAGGATCCCGTCATAGCCCTCAGAAGCGAATAAAAAACACACAAAGAGGCTGTTAAAAGCGCACTGCTTTTAGCAGCCCTCTCGGAAATGAAGGCAGAAGGTCCTATAATTTTTTCAGGGTGTGCTTCGCCGCAGCGAAGCACACCCTGAACTTTATTATATACAATTTTCATTAAAGCCGAACGGCTGTGGCCGGTTCGCCGCTCACTGCTTTACGTAGAATGTTTGGCGCGGTCCGGTGTCGTTCATAAGCGTATCCGGCGAGCGGAATTTTACCGCAAACAGCCATGTATCGTAAAGATCTCCCACGCAGCCGCCGAGATGCAAGGCAAGCATTATGCCCGCCAAAATACGGTCAAGTCCGCTCCGGCACACCAGCATAGGGATAAGGAATACCGGAATAAAGACGCAGAAAGGAGCCAGCAGCGCGATAAGAGCCGTGCGACGGTAAACATAAATATCCGGAACGCCGCAATATGCCACCGACAGTGTAAAACCGAATTTAAGTTTTTGCCGTGTTATCAGCCAATATGCCGCACCGTGAGTCAGCTCGTGCAGGACGAGATACGCCACGATGGTCACTATAAATATCAGATACCGTGAGAGTATATTTTCAAACACACCGGAAACATCCGCGCTTCCGTCCTTTATGCCGTCGAGCGGCCTCAGGACAGCCCAGAACAGCGCGATTGCCGCAGCGGTAACGATGATATTCGCCACATTCATTGCAAGGACGGTTTTTTTATTATCCTTGGCGTCAAAAACGTATGCGGCGCGGTAGCCATCCGGCAATGATGTCTCAAATGTTTTTTTCATTTTTTCTTCGGGGCTTCCGTATCGTTTTTCTCGACCGCGGCGGTGCGCGTGTTTATTTCACGGAAGATCGCCGGATCGAATTTGAACTTGCGGTCATAAGTCATAAGTCCGTTCTTTTCCTGCTCCACATCGTAAAGCTGGGTGTAGCAGAAGCCGAGAATGTATTCATTGTCAAGCAGTGCGTCGGTAAGTCCGCGGTAACGGGCAATGAACTCCTCCTCGGTGGCGGGTCCCTTACCGTAGCCCCAGCCCGCTTTGCCCTCTGGCATCCAGCCTATTCCGCCGTATTCGCTGACAAAAACGGGCAGCTTGCCGTCGTATTTCTGTCTGTTCCTGCGCGCGGCATTGCGCTGTATCTGGTCGTTGATGATACCCTCGGGGATCTTATCGTAATATGTACGGAAAAGCTCGGGGTTCTGCTCGTAATCGTGTACGTCGAAAATATCTGTTTCGACATGATAGTTTCCGCTCGTATCTATTACGGGACGTGTGGGATCGAGCGCTTTTGTTACACGGTAGACCGTTGAAAGCACGCTGTTATCCTGCGCTCTGCCGGCGTAGTCCCATGTTTCGTTGAAGGGGCACCACCCGATCACAGACGGATGACTGTAATCGCGTGCGACAGCCTCGAGCCATTCCGGGAGGAAGTGCTGTATCTGTCCCGCCTCCGAAACATTGAGTCCCCAGTTTGCATGCTCGCCCCAGCAAAGGTAGCCGAGCTTATCCGCCCAGTAAAGGAAGCGCGGTTCAAACACCTTCTCGTGAAGTCTGGCGCCATTGAAGCCCAGCTCCATTGATTTTTCTATATCGCCGCGCAGGTCGTCGTCCGTCGGCGCAGTGTAGATCCCGTCGGGATAAAAGCCCTGGTCGAGCACCCATCTGCCAAATACGACTCTGCCGTTGAGCCTGAGAACGCGCCCGTCAAGGCTGACGCTGCGCAGTCCGAAATAGCTTTCGGCGCTGTCAAGCACTGCTCCGTCGCGGCGCACCTCAACGCTTACGTCGTAAAGATTGCCCTCTCCAACATCCCAAAGGTGACGCTCGGAGAGCGGGATGGCAATGTTGACCGTGCGTGCAGTGATGCCCGCAACGTCGGCGCGTCCTACCTCTCTGCCGTCAAACGACACGCGTACCGAAAGCTCCGCACCGCGGAAATCGCCCTCAAGCACAAAGCCCGCCGAGACGGATACCGACGGCACGTCGGGTGTGAATTTTATTTCCTTTATGTAGCAATCGCCAACTGCTTCGAGCCACACAGTCTGCCAGATACCGGTCGTGCGGGTATAGAAGCAACCGTAGGAATTATATTTTGCGCTTTGCTTGCCGGCAGGCTGATTATGCGCACGGACATCGTCATATGCGCAAAGCGATATCATATCGCCGTCCCACGTGAGAAATTCCGTTATATCGGCAGAAAACGGCGTGTAGCCGCCGCGATGCTCGCAAACGCGGGTGCCGTTTACAAAGACGATCGCATGATAATCGACAGCCCCGAAATGCAGGATGATGCGTTTGCCGCGCCACTCCGCGGGGATATCGACCGCACGTTTATACCACACGGAAGCGATAAAATCTCTGTTTCCGATACCGGAAAGGCGGCTTTCGGGACAAAAAGGAACATTTATTTTACCGTTTAAGGTATAGTCGTTGGCATAAAAGCCACGCTCCATGCCGCTTTTGGCATTGTCAACTTCAAACTGCCACTCGCCGTTAAGGCAGAGCCATTCCTTACGCACGAGCTGGGGGCGCGGGTATTCGTTTCTGGGAACCGTCATATCATTGGTCTCCTTTTGCTTTCAAGTTTATATTTTCATCAGCGCGGATCATTCAAGGCAGATGCAGTACATCCTTAAATCGATCCGATATTTATTATAACATATTATTTTCAAAGGTCAACGGTTTTCGGGAAAAAGCGCAGAAAAAAATACCGCCGTCATCCGTGCGGTCAAAAAAGTATCTATGGCATACAAATTTGCGTTTTTGTTATTGAAACGGCGGGGTTTTTCTGATATAATATTAAGCAATACATAAAGTAAGGAAGTATATACTTATGAGCACACTCGGAAATATTCTTTGGTTCATATTCGGCGGACTTGCGGGCGGACTCGGCTACGTGCTTGCGGGATGTCTCTGGTGCATCACCATAATTGGGATACCGGTCGGACTACAGTGCTTCAAGCTTGCGGGAGTCGCGTTTTTCCCCTTCGGGAAGCAGATAAACTACGGCGGAGGAGGATTTTCCTTTATCGTAAACATCCTTTGGATAGTTCTCTTCGGCTGGGAAATGGCGATAGGATATCTTCTCCTCGGGCTTCTCTGGTGTATCACGATAGTCGGCATCCCCGTAGGCAAACAGTGCTTCAAGCTGGCTAAGCTCTCTCTCATGCCCTTCGGCACAACGATCTCATGACCGAAACAAAGGAAGGAACAATCGTAAAAATGGAAAGATACAGCTTTATACCGTTTGAGCAGGTCGATCTTGCCGACGGCTTTTGGCGTGACAGATACGAGATCAACCGCTCGGTCTCGATGGAAAACGTAAAAAAACGCTTTGAGGAGACCGGGCGCATGGATGCGCTCAGATTCAATTTTCTCAAGACAGGCAAGCGCCCGCATATTTTTTATGATTCGGACGTTGCAAAATGGATGGAGGCTGTTGCGTACCTTTACTCAAAGGACCGCGACTCTATGCGCGACAACATAGCGCTTTGCGAGGAGCTTATCGACTGTATGGAGCGCGCGCAACGTCCGGACGGATATCTCAATTCAGCGCACCAGCAGTTGACTCCGGAGGGCATCTTCATGCACCGCAGCGAGCATGAGCTTTATTGCGCCGGACACCTCATTGAAGCGGCGATAGCATATCACAAAGCCACGGGCAGGGCGCGTTTTCTGCGCATTATGGAGCGCTACTGCGACTGCATAGAACGCGCATTCATCACCGAAAAGACCGCCGCCTTCACGACTCCGGGGCACGAGGAAATAGAGCTTGCCCTTATAAAGCTCTACCGCCATACCGGAAAACGCAAATATCTTGACATGGCGCGCTTCTTCCTTGAGAACCGCGGCAAAGCCGAAAACGAAAAATATGCGCCGGACGACAATCCGCGCGGCTGTCAGGACGACGTTGATATTTACGGTCTGCGCGAGGCGAACGGGCACTGTGTACGTGCGCTTTACTATTACAGCGGGATCGCCGATCTTGCCGCCGAGACGGGCGACGAGCGTCTGCTTGCGAACCTGCGTTCGGTATTCGACGACATTATCGGGCACAAAATGTATATAACCGGCGGGGTCGGCTCCGCGTACCGCGGAGAAGCGTTCACGGTGGCGTATGATCTGCCGAATTTCATGGCATACGCGGAAAGCTGTGCGGCGCTTGCGATGGTCTTCTTCTGCACGCGTATGCGTGAGCTTGACCGCGATGTGCGCTTCTCGCACACAGTTGAGCGCGTGCTTTTCAACTCAGCACTTTCATCCACATCGCTTGACGGCAAGTCGTTTTTCTACACAAATCCGCTTGAAATTGCGCTTGAGCAGTACGGTCGCGAGGTGGGATTGCCTGAAAAAAAGCGCGAGCGTTTGCCCGCGCCCGAGCGCGTTGAGGTTTTCAGTTGCTCCTGCTGCCCGCCCAACATCAATCGCTTCTTTGCGGAATTCGGAGGCTACATCTGCCTCTCCGAGGATGGGCATCTGACAGTGGACCAGTACATTCCCGCAGTGATACACAGCGATATCGGCACCGTAAGCATTTCGGGCGAATACACCGCCGATGGGAAAATGACTGTGATCTCCGATGATTACAGCGCGGACGTGATCGCCCTGCGCGTTCCGGAATGGTGCCGCCGCGCCCCCGTATACCGGCTCAACGGCTCCGAGATAACGCCCGATGTGCATAACGGATATGCATATTTCAGCGTCGGCAAGCGCTTTACCGTTGAAGCGGACTTTCCCATAGAAGCGGCGTTTGTCGCTGCCGATCCTATGGTACGAGCCGATGCGGGGCGCGTGGCGCTCACGCGTGGACCGGTGGTGTACTGCATAGAAGGCGTTGACAACGGCACGAGGCTGAACCAGATATCAGTCGATCCCGCGTCCGCGGCGTCCGCTGTGATCGGCAGCACCGACTTCTGCGGGGTGCCCGACATCACGCTCCCCGCGTTCCGTGACACCGCAAAGGCGGAAGGGCTTTACGTATCCGCCGACGCGATAAAAAAAGCGCCGATAAGCGCAAGATTCATTCCCTACTTTGCCTTTGCCAACCGCGGCAAAAGCGATATGCAGGTGTGGATCCGCCGGGCGTAAAAGGTATATAGACATGGGGGCTGTTAAAAACTCGATGTTTTTAACAGCCCCTCAAAAATGCCGGTCAGGATCCCGGCATT
>ENA-UOJS01000701-UOJS01000701.1-human-gut-metagenome-genome-assembly--contig:-C74-NODE-701-length-33487-cov-9.147254_pt1 | contig 33487 bp, 30 predicted proteins | sample MGYA00242355_ERZ723902 | MGnify/ENA metagenome assembly ERZ723902
CTATGTATAAAAATTCTTGTAGAATCTGACTCTGCGATTTAATCAGCGTTTCCCTTGTTTTACCGTCCGGCTCGTTTTAGAAATTCGTCTTCATCGATGACAGGGATGCCTTTGGCTCTGGCTTTTTCCAGCTTACTGCCGGCATCCTCTCCGGCAACGACAAGCGTGGTCTTGTTCGTGACAGAGCTCTGGGTATCACCGCCTTGCTGCTTGATGAGATCCGAAGCTTCACGGCGGCCCATGCGGGTGAGCTTGCCGGTCAGTACGACCATCTCGCCCTCGAAAGCGCTGCCCGCATGTTCTTCTTCGATTTCCTCCATCGAGACGCCGGCATTGCGAAGCTTGTCGATGATCATGAGATGCTTCATGTCATGAAGATAGTCGAAAAGGCTGCCTGCGATGACTTTGCCGATGCCTTCCGTCTCCTGTATATCACTCACATCGGCCTCCATGAGTGCACTCATGGTATGGTAGCGCTTCGCGATGAGCTCGGCCCCTTTTTCACCGAGGAAACGGACACCCAGTCCGAAGAGAAGCTTTGCAAGGCCACGCCCCTTGCTGTCCGCGATGGCAGCGATGAGATTCTGTGCGCTCTTTTCCCCCATACGCTCGATCTGTTCGATATCTTCCTGCTTCAGGGTATAGAAATCAGAGGGATCATTCACGAGATGGTAGGCGATCAGGCTGTCCACAACGGATGGTCCCATGCCGTCGATATTCATCGCATCACGCGAAGCAAAGTGAATGAGTTTCTCACGGACGACACCGCCGCATTCGGGATTCGTGCAGCGGAAAGCCGCTTCGCCTTCGATGCGACTGACCGCGCCGCCGCAGACAGGACATACCGCAGGCATTTCGAATGGCACCTCTGTGCCGTTTCGCTTCTCCTTCAGGACCTTTGCGACCTCCGGAATGATCTCTCCGGCCTTGTAAATGAGGACATAGTCTCCCTCACGGATGTCTTTCTCCCGGATGAAGTCCAGATTGTGCAGCGTCGCACGCTTTACGGTCGTCCCCGCAAGATGCACCGGCGTAAGGTCGGCCGATGGTGTCAGCACGCCTGTCCGCCCCATCGTGACGACGATCTTCTCTATGCGCGTCTCGGCTTCTTCCGGCGGATATTTGTAAGCCATCGCCCACTTCGGATCTTTGACGGTCGCTCCCAGCGCACGCTGCTCGCTGAAATCATTCACCTTGATGACCATGCCGTCGGTATCATAGCCCAGGTCATGTCGCTTTACTTCCCACTCATTCACCCCTTCGATGACTCCTTCGATGGAGTTCCATTTCCGATAGTTCGGATTCACCTGAAAGTGGAAATCGGAAAGCTTCTTCAGCAGTTTCTCCTGGCTTTTGATCTCCATGCCTTCGATGTCCCCGAGCGCATAGGCAAAAAAGGCCAGATTCCTTGACGCCGTCACATGGGGATCGAGCTGACGCAGAGAGCCTGCCGCCGCATTGCGGCAATTCGCAAAGGGCATGATGCCCGCCTCATCACGCGCTTCATTCAGTGCGATGAAGGATCTCCGCGGCATGTACACCTCGCCGCGCACCTCCAGATAGGGCGGCGCATTCTCGATATAGAGAGGGATGGTGTGAATGGTCTTTACATTCGCCGTCACATCTTCCCCCACGCGGCCATCCCCTCGTGTCAGACCCTGAATGAGACTGCCGTTCTCATAGATGAGATTCATGGAAAGTCCGTCGATCTTCAGCTCCGTGATGTACTCCACATGGTCTGCGCCAAGCCCTGCCTTCACGCGGCGGTCAAAGTCCCGAAGCTCGTCCGCATTGAATGCATTTGCCAGCGAAAGCATGGGCTTTCTGAAGCGCACCTTCCGGAAATCATCGGACGCTTTCCCGCCGACACGCTGCGTCGGGGAGTCCGGTGTCACCAGCTCAGGATATGCTTTTTCCAGATCCACCAGCTGCCGGTACATATGGTCGAATTCAAAATCCGAGATCTCCGGTCGGTCCAGCACATAGTACAGGTAGCTGTGATGGCGGAGCTCTTTTTTTAGTTTCTCTGCTTTTTCTTTGATGTCTTCCGGTACCATAGATATTTCCTCGTATACAAATACAGCACAAAAGTTGTCGTGGTCAGGTTTAGCCTTCGGGGCGTATCACCATTTGATTGCGCCCGAAAGAGGTTCAGCAGGTTCAATGGGTTCAACGGGTGATGTGGCGGCTTCGCCGCAAGTATATATGGGGCGATGCCCGAAAGTGAAATTCAAGTCACTAGTCACTCAAGGTTCCTAATCCCCTATTACTAGCAACTAGTCACTCATTTCCCTTCGTGATTGGCGCAAATTCCACCATGAGGCTTCTCATCTTATTCCCCGGGAATAAGACCTTCACGATCATATTCTTCCCGCTGCCCGTGACAGAGACGACCTTGCCCTTGCCCCACATGGTATGAACAGCGGTATCACCGACCTGCCAGTCATAGCGCGCGCTCACCGCCTTCGGCTTCAGCTTCTTGACGGGAGAGGCGGCTTCCGAGAGGGCGAAGCGGCTCGCTCTTTCATTGCGGCTTCTTTCCTGGAAATGCACGCGTTCACGATCTTCCTCCGTGATGACCTGATCCACGAGATCCGGCGGGATTTCCTCGATGAAACGGCTCGGCATGTACGAATTGATCTTGCCGTACATGGTACGCATGTGTGCATTGGACATATAGAGCTCTTCCTTCGCACGCGTGATCGCCACATAGCAGAGGCGACGCTCTTCTTCAAGAGCCGCAGGCTCCATGAAGGAACGGACCCCCGGGAAAATGCCTTCATCCATGCCCGGCAGGAAGACAAGCGGGAATTCCAACCCCTTCGCACTATGGATGGTCATCAGGGTGACGCGGTCGTCTTCCCCTTCATAGGAGTCGACATCGTTTACGAGAGCGACTTTTTCAAGGAATTCTGCAAGTCCGCCTTCCGGCTGCTCGGTGATGAAGTCTTTCGCGACAGAAAGCAGCTCGCCCAGATTTTCCTCACGGCTCTGCGCCTGCGGATCCTTGCTCTCCTGCAGCTGCGCGAGATACTTCGTATCTGTCATGACCTTTTGAATAAGCTCGAAAACATTCATTTCCGTGGACGCATTCAGGAAATCAAAAATCATCGCAGAGAAATTTGTAAGCTTGCGCTGCGTAGCAGAAGAAAGCCCACTGCCCTCGATGCCCATGATGCCCTCGAACATCGACATGCCGCCGGCATTCGCATAGTCCAAGAGCTTCTCGACCGTCGTCCCTCCGATACCGCGCTTGGGTGTATTGATGATGCGGGTCAGACTGATATTATCCTTGAAATTATTGATGACTTTCAGATAAGCCAGCATATCGCGGATTTCCGCACGGTCATAGAAGCGTGTCCCGCCGACCATCGTATAGCCGATGCCGCGTCTGACGAGCGCTTCTTCGATGACACGCGACTGCGCATTCATGCGGTAGAGGACTGCCATATCGCCATAGGGGCGATGCTTTTCCATATGCTCTTTCTGCATCGTTTCGATGATGAAATTTGCTTCCGCATGTTCATCGATCGCGGTGTAATGCTTGAGATGCGTACCGGCATTATTCTCTGTCCACAGACGCTTCGACGGGCGATCCGGATTGTTTTGGATCACTGCATTTGCCGCGTCCAGGATCGTCTGCGTCGAGCGATAGTTCTGCTCAAGCTTGATGAGCTTCGCCTTCGGATAGTCCTTCTGGAAATCCATGATATTCCGTAGGTCCGCGCCGCGCCAGGAATAAATGCTCTGGTCCGCATCACCGACCGCGCAGATATTCTGCGTATCCCCTGCGATGTACTTCGCCATCAGGTACTGCGCATGGTTCGTATCCTGATATTCGTCGATCAGGATATAGTGGAATCTGTCCTGCCAGCGCTTGCGGATGGTCTCGATGGAGAGCAGCTTCGTCGTGATATATAAGAGATCATCGAAGTCGAGCGCATTGTTCTCCTTCATGTGCTTATCATAGAGCTCATATACATCCGCCGCTTTCTGGTTGAAGAAATTGCTTCCTGCCAGCTCTCTGTACTTCTTCGGATCGATCAGCTGGTTCTTCGCAGAAGAGATCCGGTTCTGCATCGCATTCGGCTGATACTGCTTATCATCCAGATTCAGCTCCTTCAGGCAGTTTTTTACCAGCGTCTTCGAGTCATCCGAGTCATAAATGGTGAACCTGTCCGTATAAGGCGGATAGGAAGCGATCTCACGGCGAAGGAAGCGCGCACCAAAGGAGTGAAAGGTATACATCCAGATGCGGTCCGCAGCAGGTCCCACCAGATTGTGTACACGTTCTCTCATTTCCTGCGCCGCCTTGTTCGTGAAGGTGATCGCGAGGATTTCATTCGGATAGATCCCCTGCTCAAGCATGTATGCGATGCGGCAGGTCAGAGCTTTCGTTTTGCCGGATCCGGCGCCTGCCATGATGAGTACAGGCCCTTTCACCGTCTCGACCGCCTCCCGCTGCCGGGGATTTAATGTATTTAAATAGTTGTTCATGAGTCGTCCTTTTCATAGTATCAAGGGATTTGGGAATAAGGTTCAGCGAGTTACATAGGTTCTGTGATTTTGAGCAGGATATGTTTGTCTGGCGGAAAGCGCAAACCAGCCTCCTTCCTAAGGAAGTAGGGAGAACCATACCTTCATCCCTCATTAAGAAAAGCCCATATGACTTCCGTCGTATGGGCTTTTATACACTCGATCTTCTTATTCAGCGTAAGCCTTCAGAAGGAACGGAGCGACCTGTTTCTTACGGGACATGACTTTCGGCAGATATACAGCGCCGTCTTCTGCTTTTTTGCCGAATGCCTTTTCTGCGGCCTCTTCTGCGCCGGAGGTGAACCACAGATAGGTATCTTCTGCGAGGATATCCGTCACCATGAGGTAGGAAGCAGTATAGCCTTTGGCAGCCTTGGTGGCTTCCAGAGCGGCCATGATGTCCGCCTTCTTCGCATTGATCGGAGCGAGATCCATGACGGAGATCTGTCCGCAGCTGAAGGTCTTACCAGCGGATTCGAATTCCTTGGTATCGTTGCCGGCGAGTTTTTCCGCCGAGTAGTCAGAAATGTCTGCGCCTGCTTTCAGCATATCCATGCCGTACTTTTCATAGTCGACACCGGCGATTTCTGCAAGTTCTCTGACTGCGGCCTTATCTTCTTCGGTCGTTGTCGGGGAACGGAAGAGAACGGTATCGGAGATGATCGCAGAAAGCATCATGCCGGCGACAGCCTGAGAAGGTTTTACGCCAGCAGCCTTGTAGAGCCCCCAGATGACGGTATTCACGCAGCCCACCGGACGGACGAGGATGAAGATCGGATTTGTCGTTTCGAAGTCACCGATGCGGTGATGATCGATGAGCTCCAGCACATCGGCCTCTTTGGCCCCGTCGACGCACTGCTTGGATTCATTGTGATCGACGAGGATGAGCTTCGTGCCGGCTTCGACTTTTTCGAGGTATTCCGGTGCTTCTACCTTGAAATAGTCCAGTGCGTAGCAGGTTTCTTTGTTCGGTTCGCCCGCTCTGGCAGCGACGGCTTCCACGCCCTGCTGCTGCTTCAGGTAGGAATAAGAAATCGCAGCCGCAATGCTGTCGGTATCTGGGGATTTATGTCCGATGACGTAAATTTTGCTCATGATTGAAATGCTCCTTTACCATGCAAAATGCAATAAAATTCCTACCCATTATAGCATGATTGACCATCTGCGTATAGAGAGAATGCAGGAGCAAAAGGCCAAGCGGCAGGAGATCAGATGCGACTGGTGACTAAAGATCTCAAGTGCTTAGAAAGTGGCAGCAGAAAGTTCGATGATTTGCGCCATCTCCTTTTGGAGGGAAAAGGGAGATCCTTTTCACAAAAAGCTAACATCGTGCGGCGATTCCATTATTTCGCGCCGCGCAGCCATTTCTCATTTCTAGATCCTGATGCTTTTCGCGCTCAAAGACCCCATAGAAAGAGCGAAACCTGTTATCCTTCCCCATCACCTTCTCAGCTTCGCATTCCACAGCTGCTCATAGAGATACCCTGCCCCGCGAAGACCACACTGCGGGAGATCGGAAAAATGAACCTCGTCATGCGACGGAAGTGCGATATGGAAGCCGGTGAATGATCTTCCCATACGCCGTAAGAGATGCGTCTCGTGGGAAGACGAGAGGACAAGTCCGCCCTGCCAGTCTTCGTAATCCTTGGCGATCTCCTTTTCATTTTTCATGACGACACGGATCGCATCTGCGGCCGGCGTTGATTTCTCTGTCTCACACTGGGCATGGATGCTAAGACGCGCGGTATCGATCCATTCGCTGCGGATCGCTTCAGCAAGGCCAAGTGCTTCCGACGGCGGCGCTGAAATGAGGACGGCATCAAACCAGAGCGGTCCCCAGAGAGACTCCAGATTATTGCCTTTTCGAAGTAAAAATTCTTTCAGCTTCGCCGCCTCATGCGAGACGCGTGTCAATTCGCCCGCCCCCAGCTTTTCGATGATTTCCGAGAGCCAGGCCACCGTACCGTCCGTCCCGTAAGGAAGGCCGCAGGACATATACGGCGTCCCGAAATCCTGCTCCATCTGTTTGGCGAGAGAGAGCCCCAGTTCATCTCTTATGACAATGTTGAGAGATGCCGAAGGAGCATCCATGATGTCTTCCCAGTTGCTTCCGCCGCCCGGCATGGAAATCACGCGGATGCCGCAGAGAGAGAGTAGCCGCCGGATTTCTTCCGCATCCTCCTGTCCCTTCATATGAACGGTAGAGAGCCCAAGCACATTGACGGAGACAGGGATCTTCTCCTTCGTTTTCATTTCCTTTTCGATGCGAAGAGAGGCTGCAGAATACCCCGCCTCAAAGCTTCCTTTCATGCCACCGCTGTCCATCGCATAGACCGGCCAGGGGAGATCCATCTGGTCGGCGATGCCCTGCACATCGTCGCCGACCAGACTGACGCTGCAGTTGTTCTCTACAAAGACACGCTCGGGCTTCGCATAGGTCTCTATACTGGAAAGCCCCTTACGCAGATCATCCTCGGTCCCGTAAACAAGAGAGTTCGGACTCACCTGTGTACAGGAAAAGCGCATGGACGCCATCGGATTCTCATTATCCACATATTTCATCGCATAAAAATAGCACCAGAGCGGGCCATTCACCACCGTGAAGCTCCCTGGGATGGAGTCAAAGAATGCCGCTGATCCCGTCAGCGCACAGGTACTGCCGTGGTGGCAGGCCGCTTCCCACTCAGACCGTGACATAGGCGACGCCCCCTTTCTTCCCATAGCGGCACAGCAGCCGATACATCGCGCGAAGCTCTGCGATCTCCCCCTCCGTGCCGGTCAATGGCACCATCGGGATGAAGAGCTGCCGCGCTTTCGTATTGTAGATCTCATTCGTTGTAAGGAGGATGTCACAAGCATCCATCACCGCCTGTCCCTCCCTGCTGTCATAGATCGGGATGTCTCCCACAGCGGCGATTTCCTCCCGCAGGGTCTTTTTGTCATCCTCCGTCAGATTATCGAAGAAGACGACTCCCGAGCAGGTAAGATGCAGGCGAGCAATGCTGGCAAGGGTCTCTTGCGGATGATACCAGCGCGGACCGCGGCCGATCCCGATGACCGCGGTCTTTCCCTCTGTGACAGGCAGGAAAGACGAGGCCGCATGATCGATGCGTGCCTCTTCTTCTCGGATGATTTCCTCTCCCCGTTCCTTTTCATGGAGGAAATCAGCCAACGCGCGGATCCAGTCCTTCGTTCGCTCCCAGCCGACCGGGTATACATCTCCGAGTGTCGGCACATCATAGGTATCCTCTAAGAGCTTGGCGATCTTCATCATGCCGCCAGGCTGTCCCGCTGTTCCTAAAAGGATGGAAAAGTCAGCTGAAGGAATGTCCTTCCACTCCTCAAAAGGCACATACCCGGGAAACTGCCACTTCACCGTAAGACCGAAACGGGAGAGCAGCCGCTTCACTTCACGTACATACTGCCCTTCCGGACCCATCTGATCCCCGAGAAGCAGCACGCGCCCTTTTACGCGCTTCCCTTTCCGGAAGAAACGGCGAATCATCATCTCTGTTGTCTGATAGTAGGCATCGGAGTACTCCCCGCCCAGAAATCCTGCAAACGGCATGGGAATGACAGGAATGCCATAAGAGGCTTCTGCCGCTTCGGCTTCCTGCTCAATGTCATCTCCGATGACCCCTGCCACGCAGGAGGAAACGATCCATACGCACTTCGGGTGATAGGTATCCATCACATAGGAAATACAATCAGAGAGGCGATCGATCCCACCGAAAATGCCATCTTTTTCCCGCAGATGAGAAGACACGAGCGGGATCGTCTCACGGTTTTCCTTCCCTCCGTCCGCCATGACACGAAAGCCGGATCCCAGATCCATGGTGGAAGCCACATGCGCACAGCCGATCGGGCCATGAAAAATGACGACCACGCCGGGGCAGAAGGCGAGCGATCGGTAGACGCCGACCAATGTGCAACTGCACGATTTTGATTTCGACAAAAGCCATTTAGTCTTGAGTGCCATAGGTACCTGCCAGTTTCTCCAGCTCATCAAATGTCATCGGAGTCGGGATAGAAAGCTCCGTGTTCTCCCAGATGGTCTTCGCAAGAGCTCTATATACATCCGCCTGAGAAGACTCCGGAGCATATGATAGCACTGTCTGCTTATGATTCTCCGCCAGATTCACGATCTTATCCCGCGGAATGAAAGCGACGAGGCGGGTATTCAGCTTCTTGCAGAATTCAGTCAGAAGTTCCTTTTCGCCGGGCACATTACGACTGTTTCCGATGATACCTGCGAGACGCACCTCTCCCCTTGCCGCAAAGCGGCGGATGCCCTTGGCGATGTTATTCGCTGCATAGAGAGACATCAGCTCGCCGGAGGAAACGATATAGATCTCCTTCGCGTATCCTTCACGGATCGGCATGGAAAACCCTCCACAGACGACATCCCCGAGGACATCGTACAGCGTCACATCCATATCAGGGATGGCTTTCATTTTGTCCAGAAGCTGCAGTGCGACGATGATGCCGCGTCCCGCACAGCCCACCCCCGGCTCAGGCCCGCCTGCTTCGACACAGATGATATCATGAAATCCTGTATGTACGATATCCTCCTTGCAGATCTCATCAGGATCCTTTCTCCGCACCTGATCCAGCACGGTCTCTTTACAAATATGTCCTAATAGAAGACGCGTTGAGTCATTCTTCGGGTCGCACCCGATCTGGCAGACCTTCTTCCCCATGAGGGAGAGCGCCGCTGACACATTGGAAGCCGTCGTGGACTTTCCGATACCACCTTTTCCGTAAAAAGCAATTTTTTTCATAGGATTCACTCTCTTTAGTCAGGAAACACGGTTCCGATCTCTGGCAGAAAAAGCCGCATTCCCATAAAACCAGCCGGCACAAGGCCAGCTGCTATCAACATAATCATAATACTATTATAACAACATTAAGCAAGGTGGAGGACATAAGAAAACAAGAAAGAGCTGACAGCGATCTCAACATGATCCTCTTAATTCTAAACCGCAATTTCCAAAATCCTCTGCGTTCTGCGCTAATTCTCAGAAAATATTTTCAATGAAAACGTAAAATTCATTTGACTTTATCTTAACGTTGTACTAAACTAGGGTCATGCGAAATACAGATGAAAGAAAGGAAATCGAGTGCATGGGAAATACTCGACTCACCTCTTCTCTGTATGAATCCCGACAATCGGGAATTTTTAAAGGAGTGATTTTTCATGAAAAAAAGTCTGAAAACTGTTCTGTCTGCATCTATGGCAGCTCTGTGTGTATTTGGTTTCGGCATGTCCGCCAATGCATATGAACTGAATCCGGAAGTCAAGGATGTAACCCCGGCTCTTCGCGAAGCTTCCACCGTCGGTGTATGGACTGCAGAAAACCCGGCTATGAAGAATGCACCAAACAAAGATGCTGTCCTCGTCATGACCTTCGGTACCACTTTCAAAGACACAAGAGCTAAAACCATCGATGCTGTAGAAGCAGCCATTCAGAAAGCTCATCCGAATGTACCGGTATTCGAAGCATACACTTCCCATATCATTATCGACCGTGTGAAAGCCAAAGAAGGCATCCAGAAAATGACCCCGGAAGAAGCTTTCCAGAAACTGCAGGATGAAGGCTACACCCGTGTCGCTGTCGTTTCCCTCGACGTCATCCCAGGCATGGAATATTCCTATGACTCCGTCGTCACCAAGATGCAGGTTCCGCATTTCAAGAAGATCTCCCTCGCTACCCCACTGATGTACTTCCAGGGCACCGAAGGCGAACCGGATCAGGTCGTTGACTTCCTGAAAGCTCTGTCCTCCCAGTTCCCGAAGATGGGTAAACAGGACGCTACCCTGATCATGGCTCACGGCACTCCACATCCGGGCAACGCTTACTACAGCGTCATCCAGGATCGTCTGCATCAACTCGGCATGAACAATGTCTTCATTTACTCTGTCGAAGGCCGTCCGAATCTGGAAGATGTCATCCCGAAGCTGAAAGCACAGGGCTACAAACATGTCACACTGATGCCGATCATGATGGTTGCTGGCGATCATGCAAACAATGATATGGCTGGTGATGAACCGGACTCCCATAAGAGCATCCTGAAAGCAGAAGGCTTCTCCGTTGACACCTATATCCATGGCCTTGGCGAAAACGCAAACATTCGCGGCCTGTATGTAGATCGTGCAACCGAAGCTATCGAAGCTCTGCAGAAATAATGAAATGTGCTATACTAATGCAGAGATGATGTCTCTTCATTAAAAAAACGCTCTTACGTCATCTCGGCGTAAGAGCGTTTTAGTATGTTTTCGCTATTCCCTATTATCTCTAAGGAGTCTTCTTATGAAAAAAATTCTTGCATCTATCGCAGCGGCTGCCCTCTGCCTCTCCCTTTCTGCCTGCGGCGGCAGCGGTCAGCCTGCTTCCTCCTCTGCCCTCTCTTACACCTATAAAGACCAGACCATCAGCATGAAGGCCGCTCCTTCGCGCATTGTCACATTGTCTGCGCCACTCATCAATATGGCCTATGCAGTCGGAGGCACCTCCATCGCGCGCCCGGAGACCACGAGCCCGATCCCGGAAGAGGCAAAATCCCTCCCCACCATCGGCCATGTGCAGAATATCAATATGGAATCTCTGGTTGGCATGAAGCCAGACCTCGTCATCGGAGAAAAGACGCAAAACAGCAAGCTCGAGTCTCTTCTGAAATCGAGCCAGATCCCCTACGTCCTTATCCAGTACGACGGCATCCATGACAATGTGCCGCTTTTGAAATTCATGGGTGAACTCTATGGTAAAACAGACAAAGCCAAAGAAGTGATTGATGCTTACGAAAAAGGTGTCAAAGCAGTCATGGATAAAGCGGCCGCTGAAAAGACTCCGGCGAAAGTCGCTGTCCTTCGCGCTACTGGGAAATCTGTCACAGCAGAAACTCCGAAGTCCATCTGCGCCTCTATGGTGGACATGCTGAAAATGAATAATGTCATCACCGCCCACAAGGACCTGAAGCTCGACAGCAAGACTGTTCCCTACTCCTTAGAGCAGCTTTCCGCTGACGATCCAGATGTCATCTTCATTGTCACCATGGGCAAACAGGATGAGATCAACAAATCTCTCGATGAATCGATGAGAAATAACCCCGCATGGGCACACCTCAAAGCCGTACAGGAGAATCACGTCTACTTCTTGGAGCCAAACCTTTTCCTCATGAATCCGGGAGTCAAGACCCCGGAAGCACTGGAAAAGCTGTACCAGCTGGCATATGGAAAATAGTGGGAGCTAAAGGAAACGCTGGTTAAATCGCAGAGTCAGATTCTACAAGGATTTTTATACATAGCCTTCGTCATAACCTTCCTTAAATAGCTTGCTATTCGCGTCAGGTTATTTCTTGCTATGCATAAAAAAATCCTAGAGTAAAATCTGACAACGATTTAATCAGTGCTTCCTTAGGGAGTAGGGATGTCGTCATTCCCCCTACCTCCTTCCGGATAGAAAAAGGATAAAGGTATAGTTTTACCTTCTCCTCTCTCCCACATAAAAACGCTGAGAAATCGCCATACGATTTCTCGGCGTTTTTTCTAATCCCCAGCTGCTGATTCCCAGTCACCCGTCCTCCCCAGATTCCAGGCATCACTCTTGCTAGATTTTAATCTGTTACACGCCGGCACATTATATCATAAATGTATGAACCGCTCCTGTGAAAAACAAAAATGAATGCCTATGGGCATAGTCACTCAATCTCACCATACAAAAAGCAGCGCCTGCACGCTGCTTTTTGTATGATTTTATTTCCCTTCTTCATACGCTCTGATCTCTTCCATCAGAGCATCGATGAGCTGATCTTCCGGGACAGAGCGGAGGATCTTTCCTTTGCGGAAAACCAGGCCACTACCTTTTCCGCCGGCGATGCCGAAATCTGCCTCCCTGGCTTCGCCCGGGCCATTCACGGCGCATCCCATGACAGCGACTTTGATGGGTTTCTTAAAGTGAGAGATCTTCTCCTCCACTTCTTTGGCCATCTCGATGAGATTCACCTGTGTGCGACCGCATGTCGGACAGGAAATGAGGACTGGGCCATACTGCTGCATGCCCACGGAGCTCAGGATTTCCTTCGCTGCTTTTACTTCCTTCATCGGATCATCGGTCAAAGATACACGAAGGGTATCGCCTATGCCGTCTAAGAGCAGGCTGCCGATCCCGATGGCTGACTTGATCGTCCCGCGATAGAGCGTCCCCGCCTCCGTCACGCCGAGGTGTAGCGGATAGTCCACTTTTTCCGAAAGAAGACGGTTCGCCTTCACCATCATCGGGACATCTGAGGACTTCACAGATATCACGATATCATAGAATCCTTCCGCTTCGAGAATGCGGACATGAGAGAGTGCGCCTTCCACCATGCCTTCCGCGGTCGGATGTCCGCCATGTGCTGCAAGGATGTCTTCCGGAAGGGAGCCTGCATTGATACCGATACGAATGGGGATATGCTTTTCTTTCGCCATATCCACCACCTTCACGACGTTTTCCCGCTTACCGATATTTCCAGGATTGATGCGAAGAGCGTCGATCCCCTGCTCCATCGCCGTGAGCGCAAGACGGTAGTCAAAATGAATGTCTGCAACCAGCGGTACATCCACTTTCGCACGGAGCGCGCCCAACGCTTCTGCTGCCTTTTTATCCGGCACGGCGACTCGGATGATATCTGCGCCCGCCTGATGCAGGGCATGGATCTGCGCGGCAGCAACGTCCGTATCGAGCGGGCTGAACGTGCTCATCGACTGGATCGCAATGGGCGCGCCCCCACCGATCCTGACACCGCCGACAACGACCTGTCTGGTATTTCCCATTTGAATCTCCTTTTTGTAGTGATTTACATGAATATATGGTTTAGAGTCAGGTTTGCCTTCCGAAAACCGTCCTATCCTTCTCATCGCCGATTGGAATGAAAGTCGTGCGAGAAGCCTACCGATAAGAGCATATCCCTCTGAACCCGCTTTTCTTACATCAGCGCGCTGATATCATGGAAGAGTGCATAGAAGAAAATCGCACCCAGTATGGCGATCCCGACCGATTGAATATAAATCAGCGCTTTCTCCGGCAGCTGTCGCCCGAGAATAGCCTCCAAAAGAATAAGGATCAAATGTCCGCCATCAAGAAGCGGGACGGGAAGTATATTGAGAAGTCCCAGATTCAGACTGAGAAGGGCGATAAACATGAAGAGCGGCATGACTCCGTAAGATGCTACCTCCCCTGACATGCGAGCGATTCCGATCGGACCGGATACTTCCGCACGCCCCGTGCCCGTTACTATATCATAAAGCCCCGCCGTCATCATATGCAGCAGATCGGCGGCGCGTCCCACCCCCATGGCAATGGCTTCTGTCATCGTGGTTTCGTGGTGTTCCACATATGGCGTGATCCCCATGATAGCACGGCCATCGGGCTGCACCTGGGGGATGATCGTCACCTGTCTTGTCCTGCCTTCGTGCTCGATTTCCATGGAAACCACCCGATTTCCCTTCTCTTTCAGGGCTTCTCCGATATCCGTCCATTTCACCATAGCCTTCCCTTCAATGGAAAGAATGGTATCTCCGGGCGAAAGATGCTGCTTCTCTGCCGAACTCCCTGCAAGTACGGTACCGACTTTGGGTAAATTCGGGAAAGTATTATAACCTTCGATCTTGAAGGCGGAGATGAAGATCAAAAGGGCGAGAAGAACGTTGAAGAGCGCGCCCCCCACGATGACAAGTAGCTTTGCCCATGTCGGGCGCTGGTTGAAAGCGCGTGGATCATCCTTATTCTGATCATCCATGCCGGCGATCTTATTGAATCCCCCCAGCGGAATCAGACGAAGGGAATAGAGCGTCTCTCCCCATTTCTTTGAAACGATCACAGGGCCGAAACCGACAGCAAACTCGATGACCTTCATACCCGTCCACTTCGCCATGAGGAAGTGCCCGCCCTCATGGACGATGACAACGACGGCAAAGACAAAGATCGGAGCCAGTATCGATAAAATCATAGGCATTTCCTCGAAATGAATGCATCTGCCAGCGCGCGCGCCTTGCGATCCGACGAGAGTACACTGTCATAAGAAACGACAGGCTCAACACTCCAGTGCGAGAGCGTATCTTCCACCACATCGAAAATGGAAAGGAAGGAAATCTTCCCGGCGATAAAGGCGCGGATGGCCTCTTCATTGGATGCGTTGAAAGCGACGCCGCCGTCTCCCCCCATTTCTCCTGCTTCGTAAGCCAGCTTCAGCGAACGGAAGACTTTCATATCAGGCTTCGCGATCAGGATCTGCGCAATTTCATTCCAGTCCACGAAAGCATGCGACGGCGAAGGCAGGCGGTCCGGATATGTCAGAGCGAACTGGATCGGAAGACGCATATCCGGCAGACCGATCTGTGCCATGATGGTGCCATCGATATACTCGACCATCGAGTGGATCAGGCTCTGCGGCTGGACAATGACTTCGATATCCTGATAGTCCACGCCAAAGAGCCAGTGCGCCTCTATGACCTCGAGTCCTTTGTTGAACATGGTCGCAGAGTCGAGCGTCACTTTCATCCCCATGTTCCATGTCGGGTGCTTCATGGCATCTGCGACCGTCACCTGCGCGAGCTCTTCTCTTGTCCTGCCACGGAAGGGACCGCCAGAAGCGGTGAGAAGGATTTTATGGATGCCTTTCTGATCCTGCCCGATCATACTCTGGAAGATGGCAGAATGCTCACTGTCCACCGGACGGATCAGCGTATGATGCTTTTTCGCTTCCTCAAGAACGAGCGCACCGCCTGCGACCAGCGTCTCCTTGTTTGCAAGAGCCAGCTCTTTCCCCGCGCGAATCGCTTCAAGCGTCGGAAGAAGTCCTGTAATGCCGACGACTGCTACAAGGACAAGGTCGACATCGTCTCGCTTCACGACCTCAGAAAGAGCTGCTTCGCCGATCAGCACATCCGCATCGCCATTATAGGTTTCCCGAAATTTTTTCCCCGCATCCTCATCAGTGATGACAATGGCATGCGGATGAAAGAGCGCAGCCTGCTCCTGTAATTTATCGATACTCTTGTGCGCAGCAATGACGGCTGCATGAAAAAGATCCGAATGGAGACGGATCACGTCCATCGTCTGGGTTCCAATGGAACCCGTGCTGCCCAATACAGCGATTTCTTTCATAGAAGACTCCTTTCGGGGGAATATGAGTGACAGTTTGACTGTGGAGCAGAAGTGAGACTGGAAGACTTTAGAAATCAAAGCCAGAGGGGCTTACCATCTCTACGTCTCCCATTGATAACCAGCGCGCAATACCGCATCTTCATTTCTCATTCACCTCAGCAGCGCAAGCACCGCGACAAGGCTCGGGGCTACAAAGAGAAGGCTGTCGAAACGGTCCATCATCCCGCCATGCCCCGGTAGAATATTTCCGGAGTCTTTGATATCACAGGCGCGTTTCACATAAGACTCGAAGAGATCCCCCATGGGCGCCATGATGGCCGCCATGACAGAAAGGATGCCTCCTTCCAAAAGATCAAAGCCGGCACAGAAGGAAACAAGGACCCCTAGAATGACGCAGCCGACTGCGCCGCCGACAAGACCTTCGACCGTTTTATTCGGGCTGATGTGCGGCGCCATCTTATGACGACCACAGGCCTTCCCCGTCAGGTAAGCAAAGGAATCACTCGCCCAAGTGCAAATGAGTGCGAGAAGAATGAGGAAAATCCCCGGCTCGATGGAAACTGTCGTCGGAGAGAGCAGCTCATGACTGCCGCGAAGGATCGCCAGACTGCCGAAGCCCACACCAAAATAGACGGCACCGAAAGCAGAATAAATAAGCCCGGTCATATTTTCCTTCTTAATGCCCAGAATCAGGTAGAGAAGAAGCACAAAGGCTAGAAAAATAGCAGCCAGAAAGGCTTTCAGCGAATAAAAACCGGATGCCAGTACCATGACGGCGGTGGCAATGGCTGTCGCTTTCAGATAGATGTGTACGCCGAAATGTTTCAGCATCTTGTCATATTCAAGAAGGGCCAGCAGCGAGACGAGGAAAATGGCTCCCGTCAGAAACCAGCCTCCCAGATATACCAGCCCAAGGACAGCGATGATACCGATGATCGCTGTGATCACACGCACTTTCATTTTTTATCCTCCGTGAGCCCGCCGAAGCGACGGTCTCTTCCGGTAAACCAGTCGATCGCTTTTGAAAGCTCCTCCTCAGTGAAGTCCGGCCACAGGACAGGCGTGAAGTACAGTTCCCCATAGGAGATCTGCCAGAGAAGGAAATTCGAAATGCGCGACTCTCCGCCCGTACGGATCATGAGATCCACATCCTGGGCATCCGATGGATAGAGATGGGCAGAAATCGTTTCTTCCGTAATGGATTCCGCATCAAGAGAGCCGCTCTTCACTTCGCGTGCGATCTGTTGCACCGCCTGCACGATCTCCGTGCGTCCGCCATAGTTGATGGCCACATTCAGGATCATGCCGTCACACTTCGCGGTGTCTTTTTCGCAGGCTGCGATCTCCTTGCGTAGATCATCTGACAGTGCGGACGGCTCCCCCACGATGTGCACCTGCACATTGTCCTCCACCAGTTCGCGCAGCTGACTGATCAGGTAGCTCTTGAAAAGCTTCATCAGGAAACGGACTTCGATCGGCGGACGCTTCCAGTTCTCTGTGGAGAATGCGTAGAGCGTCAGCACTTTCACTCCCATATGACCCGCCGCACGGACGATGGTCTTCACGTTTGCCGCGCCGACCTGATGACCATAGGTTCTCTCTCTTCCTCTTTCTTTCGCCCAGCGGCCATTCCCATCAAGAATGATGGCCACATGCTCAGGAAATGATTTTTTATTTGACATAAATGGAATCTCCCATAATCAAAATAGGATGGAGTTTAGATAGTGTAAGGGTTCGAGGTTCAGGGGTAGCCCATGGGACGCCCCGTCCTTCAATTACGTTTAAAAGCTCTGCTCAAATGAAGAATGAAGGGGCAGGAAGATTATTCTCGCCGCCTCATGACTTTTTCCACACTCTCACTATATTTCATTCGTGGCATGACAACAGCCTTTTCTCCGATTCGGACAAGGTAAAGCGCGCCCTCTTCGAGCTGCGCTTCCCGCCCATGAGTGAAAGAAATCGTACCACTCGGATACGATTTCTCTACACACTGTCTCAATTTTTCAGTAAACGGCTGTCCTGCAAAAAGAACATCCTTACTCATACAGACATGATCTCTTTAATTTTCTTTTCAGTGGCAGCTTCCAGCTCTTTGATTTTCTTGTCCGTCAGCTTCTGGACTTTATCTTCAGTTTCTTTGATGACATCCTTGGAAACATCGCTGTTCTTTGCTTCCTTTTTCAGGAAATCATTGCCATCACGACGGATATTTCTAATAGCGACCTTGCCCTCTTCCGCTTTCTTATTGACAACCTTGACGAGCTCCTTGCGGCGGTCTTCGGTCAGCTGCGGGATGGCCATACGGATCAGGTTGCCATCATTCATCGGTACGAGGCCGAGGTCAGACTGCAGGATGGCTTTTTCGATATCTTTCAAAAGACCCTTGTCCCATGGCTGGACAACGAGCAGACGAGCTTCCGGTACAGTCACAGAAGCGACCTGAGTGATCGGAGTACGGCTGCCGTAATACTCAACAAATACGCGATCGAGCAGGCTGGCATTCGCCTGACCCGTACGGATGCTGGTGAATTCATTCTTGAGAGCAACGATGGATTTATCCATCTTGTCAGACAGTTTCTTCAGTTCTTCTTCGTACATGATTATTTCCCTTCGATTAATGTGCCCAGGGTATCTCCCTTGCAGGCCTTGACAATGTTGCCAGGAACGTCGATATTGAATACTTTGATCGGAATTTCGTTATTCATACAGAGAGTAATGGCCGTATTGTCCATGACAGCAAGCTCTTTCTGCAACACTTCACTATAGGTGAGATGAGTGAACATTTTTGCTTCGGGATGGAACTTTGGATCTGCATCGTACACACCATCGGTCTGCTTCTTCGCCATCAGCATGATATCAGCTTCGATTTCTGCACTGCGCAGAGCTGCCGTCGTATCTGTTGTGAAATAAGGATTGCCCGTACCAGCGCCAAAAATCACGACTCTGCCCTTTTCAAGATGGCGGATCGCACGGCGGCGGATGTAAGGCTCTGCGACCTGCTGCATTTCGATGGCTGTCTGTACGCGGGTGGAGACGCCAAGTTTTTCGAGCGCATCCTGCAGAGCGACGGAATTGATGACAGTCGCGAGCATGCCCATGTAGTCAGCCGACGCACGATCCATCCCGCCCTGGCTGCCCTTGAGACCTCTCCAAATATTGCCGCCACCTACAACGACAGCGATCTCGATACCTGCATCGCTGGCTTCCTTGATCTCGCCGGCCAGTCGATATACGACCTCCGGATCGATACCGAAGCCTTTGTCGCTGGCCATCGCTTCACCAGACAATTTCAGCATGACTCTCTTATACTTCTTGTTTTCTGTTGCCATTGTACACCCCCGTAAAAATCAGTGATACATCTATATTATTATATAGTATTTCAGAAATAGCTGCCATAAGAATTTTGAGAGATGAGCCTTGGAAACTACAGCCTTTCGACTGTAGACATCTGACTTTCTCACTTCCAGGCTTCCATCCAATCCCCGAAAAAGACCATAAAATAAGAGAACACCAAAGATGATGTTCTCTTATTCCTATTTTATGGATTACTGATTCAGCTGTTTAGCGACTTCAGCAGCCAGATCGTCCTGTTTCTTTTCGATGCCTTCGCCGAGCTGGAAACGAGCGAAGCGAACAACTTCTGCATTCTTGGATTTCAGGAGTTTCGCAATGGTCAGATCGCCATCTTTAATGAATTCCTGATCTACGAGGCAGACTTCCTTGTAGTATTTGTTGATACGGCCGAGAACCATCTTTTCGATGATCTTTTCTGGTTTGCCTTCATTTCTCGCTTCGACAGCCAGAACTTCTTTTTCATGTTCGATTTCAGCCTGCGGTACCTGAGTACGGTCGAGGTAGGAAGGATTTGCTGCAGCGACCTGCATAGCGACATCTTTGCCGAGTTCAGCGTCTGCGCCCTTCATTTCGACGAGAACGCCGATTTTGCCGCCGCCGTGGATGTAGCTGTAGACAGCGCCTTCTGCACTTTCATAGCGAACAAAGCGACGAACAGAAATGTTTTCGCCGATCTTAGCTACAGCTTCGGTGACCTGATCTTTGACAGCCTTGCCGTCCATTTCAGAAGCAAGCAGAGCTTCTACATCAGCCGGATTTACAGCGATGATCTGCTGTGCGATACGAGCAGCCAGTGCTCTGAAGTCATCATTGCTACCTACGAAGTCGGTTTCGCAGTTGACTTCTACGATGGTGCCGACTTTGCCATCAGCGGAAATAGCGGAAACGACAGCACCTTCAGCAGCTACACGGCTTGCTTTCTTCGCAGCCTGAGACAGTCCCTTTTCACGGAGAATATCTACTGCTTTTTCCATATCGCCTTCAGCTTCTACGAGTGCTTTTTTGCAGTCCATCATGCCTGCGCCAGTCTTTGTGCGCAGATCTTTGACCATGCTAGCGGTAATTGCCATCTTTATGACCTCCATCATAAAACAGTAAGGTGTTTGTAAAAATTTCTCAAAAAAAGGAAATCCCCAGCCTGCGCAACGCGCAGGCCGAATTTCCTATACAGCCATTATTCCTGTTCAGCAGCTTCTTCAGCCGGAGCTTCTTCAGCTTCTTTAGCAGCTTCAGCTTCCTGCTGACCCTGACGGCCTTCGAGGACAGCGTCAGCCATCTTGGAAGCAAGCAGTCTTACAGCACGGATAGCATCATCGTTTGCAGGGATCGGGAAATCAACAACATCCGGATCGCAGTTGGTATCAACGGTAGCGATAACCGGAATGTGCAACTTGTGAGCTTCGGCAATAGCGATTTCTTCTTTCTTGGAGTCAATGATGAAGAGTGCGCCCGGGATCTTCTTCATGTCTTTGATGCCGCCCAGGTTCTTTTCCAGTTTTTCCAGTTCGCGTTTCATCAGGATGACTTCCTTCTTCGGATACTGATCAGTGGTGCCTTCTTCAAACATTTTTTCCAGTTCTTTCAGACGAGCGATACGGGTCTGAATGGTACGGAAATTGGTGAGCATGCCGCCCAGCCAACGTTCATTGACATAGAACTGATTGCAACGGGTAGCTTCTTCCTTCACGGAATTCTGCGCCTGTTTCTTGGTGCCGACGAAAAGGATCGGAGCGCCGGTAGCTGCGACTTCACGCAGGAAAGCGTATGCTTCTTCTACTTTCTTTACAGTCTTCTGCAGGTCGATGATGTAGATGCCGTTTCTTTCCGTGAAAATGAAACGTGCCATTTTCGGATTCCAACGACGGGTCTGATGACCAAAGTGAACGCCTGCTTCGAGTAACTGTTTCATGGATACAACTGCCATAATAAAGACCTCCTGTTTTTAACCTCTGTCCGTTTCCTCCCCTGCAGCCACTTCGGGAATGTGTGAAATGAAATTTTTCCCGCAAGCACAGATGCAGAGTCCGCCAGACATGTGTACTCATGCGTTATTTATTCTACCAAAAGAAAAAGGGGAAAGCAAGGGGATTGGAAAATATTTTTTAGGTTCAAGGTTGTGGTAGCGGCTTCGCCGCAAGTATTATATGAGGCGATGCCCGAAGGTCTCTTGATAGCAGATTTACCTCGTATCGTCAGCCGCCTTGCCGCGAAGGTGCCCCGTAGAGGCGGATAGGGCACAGGCGGCAGGAAAGATAGATGAGAAAAGCGGAGAAGTGCGCGGCACATGTGGCGAAAGCGTAAGACCCTCGCCGCGAATGACAAACAAAAAAGACGCCGTGACCATGTCACAGCATCTTTCTTTCAAGGCGAGCATTCAATAAGCCGAGTTCTGTCCCACTTGCGTGGTGATGATTATCTGTCTAGTCAGCCGATTGCTCGACTGCTCAAGCGACGCAACCCGGAAGGTCAGCGGGCAACCTCAACCCTTCCCTATTCGGTCTTGCTTCGGATGGGGTTTACCAAGCCAGCCGGTCTCCCGACTGCTGGTGCGCTCTTACCGCACCTTTCCACCCTTACCACTTGCGTGGCGGTTTCCTTTTCTATGGCACTTTCCCTAGGATCACTCCCGCCGGACGTTATCCGGCATCCTGCCCTGCGAAGCTCGGACTTTCCTCACGCCTTACGGCCCGCAATCATCTTTCCTGCTCGCGTGCTACAGTATAGCATGGAGACGGAATTTTTTCAAGAGAAAGATTAAAATCAGGTTCAGAGTCAAGGGGCGGCACGCCCCTTAGGCTAACCACGAACCTGTTTTTCTACATTTCCCCGAAAATATCCTCTGCTCTGCTGTCTTCGATGACCTCGATCTCCCAGCCATGCTCTGCGGCATACGTCCGAAGGCGCTTTGCCAAAGCAGGAACGATGACGCGCTCGGTATAGAAATGGCCGCCATCTGCGATGAGAAGGCCGAGGCGGGAAGCGTCCTGCGCTTCATGGTACTTGAGGTCGCCCGTCAGGTAGAGATCTGCTCCCTTTGCTTTTGCAAGCGCAGCAAATTCACTGCCGGCACCGCCCAGAACAGCCACGCGGGAAATGGTGGTATCAGGATTTCCTGCATAACGAAGGACGGGAATACCGAGCCTCTCCTTTATATACAAGAGCGCCTCTTTTCCGCTCATGGGCGCAGGCAGATTTCCGATCCGCCCCATGTACTCCTTGTCCCCGTGGCTTTCCAGCGTATATACATCATAGTGAATATCTCCACAGATTTCCTGTACTTTCGCAAGGACAGAAGCAAGCAGCGCGGTGGGTACATTACATTCGAGCTTCGCCTCATCCGTCGCATCATCCTCATCATCCAAAAGATAGAAATGATTTACGGCATCCCCATAGAGTTCTGAAAGTGCATGTCGGAGCACCTTCGCGGTGACAGGCTTCACATAAAGTGCAAGCTTCCTCTCTTTCGTTTCCTGCTCAAAGACCAGCCCTTCCGTATCAGAAAGAGAGAGCGCAGCTGCCAAAGCATCATTCACGCCGCCTTTGGCTGTATCCAGATTCGTGTGAGCTGCAAAAGACAGGATATCATGCTTCACGAGCTTCTCGATCACGCGCCCCTTATACGTCCGAAGGTCAAGCTCGCGTATGGCCTTGAAAAGAAAGGGATGGTGGGAAATCACCATCTCAGCGCCTTCACGGACGGCAAGATCCACATTTTCTTCCGTGAGGTCGAGTGAAATCAGCACCTTCGTGACCCTGCGGCGAGGATCCCCCACCTGAAGTCCCGGGTGATCCCATGACTCTGCAAGACTTCTCGGTGCCCACGACTCCATCCATCCGATCAAATCATTTCCTGTGACTTTCATAAGAGTCCCTCCAATATGCTTACTTCTTCCAGTGCTTTTTCTCTGGACAGGCGATGCCGCTCACTCTTCGAATCCTTTGCCCCTTCGATCACAAAGCGCCGTCTCCGGATAAGCCGCTCGATATGCGTCTTGAAAAGAGGATCCTTCCGATATGCCGCCGTCGCACCGATTTCTGCCTGCAGCATCGAAAGCTCCTCCATCTCGCCGGGCCGAACGAGCATCAATTCATACAGCTGCCCGCCATCCAGTGAAAGCACCTCTTTTTCAATGCGAAAATGATGCCTGCCAAGAAACTGCCGGAGCTCCGCCACATGCCCCTGCGGCTGCAGCACCAGCCATGAGAGCGCCTGCGCCTTTTCCTCATTCTCCGCGAGAATCTCCCGCATTAAAAGGCCGCCCATCCCGCAGATGGTGACACCGTCCACCTCTCCTTTACCAAGCGGCGCAAGTCCTCCGCCCAGTCGTAAACCGATCTGACGTGAAAACCCGGAAGAACTCACGTCCTCCCTGGCGCGTGTGAGCGGACCGTCATTCACATCACAGGCGATCGCCCGCCTGGCGCGCCCCTCTTGCACAAGATAAATGGGAAGGTAGCCATGGTCTGTACCAATATCGGCCATACTCTCACAGACAGGCACCAGATCGGCTGCCGCCTGTAGACGATTCGTCAGTTTCATAGATGGATCCTTTCAGCGATGACTTTCCATGCAGGACTATCCTGCAACCATTCCTTTTCTCTATCAAAAAAACGTATCCAAATCACTGAAATCAGCACGGATACGTTCATTGTGGTGGGCCCACCAGGACTCGAACCTGGGACGGGGCGGTTATGAGCCGCCTGCTCTAACCAACTGAGCTATAGGCCCACAATATCGACATATGTTATTTTAGCAATAAATGAGAGAAAAAGCAAGAAAAAGTCGCACATGTAAAATGGACGAGGAAGGGCATTCAGGCTCTGTGTGGAATCATCGTATCCCTGTCATCGACAGCAAGCAAAAAAAGTGACCCTCTTTTCGAAAAAGGGTCACTTCCATCACAAAGGCGCAGCAGAGTTTTATAAGTATCCATGAAGGCATTCCCTGCAATCTGGCACCAGCGCATTTCACGGTTCATGTCGTACAAGTACGGCTAAACTTCGCTCTAGGGTTTGCCGTGGAGGCGAATCCTGCATGAGATCTTTTGACCTGCTGCGTCTTTCTGTGATTTGTGTTTCTTACGCTCTCCGGCGGCTAGCACGCTTTCGAGCGAGAGAAGAGAAATCGGATCCGCCGTCTGCCCTCTCTGCGCTCCTTTCCTATAGGTCTGTGCACGAAGGAGTGCGGAGAAAGCTTTGGGCTCCCGGGAAAATTTCCCTCTCCGAGAAATACCATCGTGGAAATTCAAGGGAAACACTGATTAAATCGTTGTCAGATTTCATTCTTGGATTTTTATACAGAGCAAGGAATCATCTGACGCGAATAGCGAGCTATTTAAGGAGGATGATGACGAAGCTATGTATAAAAATCCATATGAAATTCGACTCTGCGATTTAATCAGCGTTTTCCAAAATTTTACACGGTTTTCTTTTCATAAAATAAAAAATCTGAACATTCTACGATTGAGTCCGTGTTTCCTTAATTTCGCTCGGGATGATAGCCAGGGAGTGTATTTGCGGGGATGCTGAGATCCAGATCATAGCCACTGAGCGGATCGATGTTGCTGGCGACTGCACGCTGGTAGTCTCCCATGGAGGCTCTGGACTGCATCGACTGATAATCTCCATATTCTGCCGCATCACAGTACCTTTCGATCGCTCTCACGCGGGCATGGATCTCATCCATCAGCTCGGTGTAGCGGATTTCGTCCGGCTCGATGGTACCAAGGCCATTTTGTGTCGCGTAGGCACGCCATTGGATCATACTTTCATACTCTGCGACGAGGCGTGCATTCGTCATCGTCCAAGGCTGCGTGCGGTTGTCGAACCAGTCCGGGCGTGCGGAGAGTTCATCCGGCGGCCATGGATCGAGCGTGCCTGCAAAGGCAGTGGGATTTGTGCCATCTGGACTTTCTATCTGTTTCACGCCATACTTTTCCGCTTCGCGTTCGCTTTTCTTCTGTTTCTCGCTCTTGGGTCGGGACTGTTTCACTGGTTTCTTTTTGACGGAAGAACCAAGAACGCTTCCGATGGATTTATCCGCTGCTTTGCCCGCGATGTCTCCCCAACCGAATGCCTCTGCTTCTCCGATAAGGCCGAAAAGCAGGGCAGCGGTGAGCCCGATAGCAAGAATAGATTTCTTTTTCATCATGACCGCCTCCTTTGAAACTATAACCGCATTATAACATAAGTATATAGAAAGTCCAAACAATTCAAAATGACGATACGGGAAGTCAGATACGGAAATTTCAACCGGCAAAACTTCGACCCCCACAAGCCTCATCACAAGCGGTATCCTCATAACTTGGATAGTATCTGTCGAAATCTTTTCTACCATGAAACAATCTACGCTGTCCGCGAAAGATTTCTCATCTGCGTTCAGCTGCCGCTCGGCCATGTTCTTCTTTATCGACTTGCCTAATGGAATATTATGGGCATATTCACCGGCCATTTGGTGATAGACGCTTTTCTTGACAATGCCTATTTTTTCTGTAAACTCTGAAGTGGAATAGGAGCATTCTGGTGACTGTCAGACGCTGCCGCTTTGTCGGTGAGCATTTCAGCGTGGAATTGCTCCTATTTTTTTGTATTGATTCGACTGCTTTTCATTGACCTGCGGTTGCAATCCAAATCTTTCCGTTCACAGCTAACCAAACAGATTGCCTACATCGGAGAGAACGAGCTCGGCGTAAAACGAATGAAAACGAGTAACTCCCGCCGGACGGTCCCCCTCCCCCCCACCTTGCACCGCACTCTCATGGAATACCGTAATCTGCGTGTCTTGTACTGCCATGGCCGCTTGACGCGCTACCAGAGAAGCAATTATCTGAACTATGTATTGCAGCGAATCCTTCCCGATCACACCATGCACGACTTCCGCCACACATATGCGACGCGGCTCCTATCCTCGGGCATGGATATCAAGACGGTCGCAAGTCTCCTCGGAGATACCGTCGCGACGGTCGAGAGAATGTATATCCACTACACGGATGAGATAAGGGCGAAAGCAGCAGAAGATATCAACCGAATATTTAGCTAGCAAAAAGAGGAGTACCCACACGGGTGCTCCTCTTGAAGTTTTTGACAAATTTCTGACGGTGTGAAAAGAATTCCCGATAATAGCAGGGATTTTCCGCATATCAGCTATTTGACGACGATATTGACGATTCTCTTCGGTACGACGATGACTTTCACGATGGTCTTGCCTTCGGTGAATTTCTGAATTTCCGGAAGAGCCTGGGCTTTTTTGCCGATTTCTTCGCGCGCCATAGCGACCGGGACGGAGATTGTCGCGCGGACCTTACCATTGACCTGGACAGCGAGTTCGACCTCATCGACGACGAGGGCAGATTCATCGCAAGCCGGCCAAGCAGCCAGATGGATGCTTTCTTCCTTCTGTCCTGCACTCTGCCAGAGTTCTTCGGTCATATGCGGAACAAATGGCGCGAGGAGGATGAGGAGGTTTCTGACGAGCTCGCCGGAAAGGCTCGCTTCGATGGTATCATGGGATTCGATGAAGCGGTACATATCGTTTACGAGTTCCATGATGGCAGAAATCGCAGTATTGAAAGCAAATTTCCCATCCAGATCTTCGGTGACTTTCTTGATGGTCTGATGCAGTTTTCTTCTGAGAGCGAATTCATCAGAGGAGAGTTTGCCTTTTTCTTCAGTCTGAATGTCTTCGTACTTGCCGACAATGTTCCAAACGCGTTTCAGAAAACGGTAGGAGCCTTCGACGCCCTGATCGGACCATTCGAGGTCTTTTTCCGGCGGAGCGGCAAAAAGGATGAAGAGGCGGGCCGTGTCAGCGCCGTATTTCCCGACAATTTCTTCCGGGGAAACGACGTTGCCGACGGATTTACTCATCTTGCCGCCATCTTTCAGGACCATGCCCTGACAGAGCAGGTTCGTGAATGGTTCCGGATAGTCGACCATGCCTTCATCTTGAAGGACTTTCATGAAGAAACGGGAATACAGCAGGTGAAGGATGGCGTGTTCGATGCCGCCGATGTACTGGTCGACGGGCATCCAGTAGTTTGCCTTATCCTTTGCGAATGGTTCTTCGGTATTGTGCGGATCGCAGTAACGCAGGAAGTACCAGGAAGAATCGATGAAGGTATCCATCGTGTCGGTTTCTCTCGTAGCATCCGCGCCGCACTGTGGACATTTGCAGTGAAGGAAGGCTTCACTGGTTTCGAGCGGAGAGGTCGCACCTGCGACAAAGTTGACGTCTTCCGGCAGTTTGACCGGGAGATCTTTTTCCGGGACAAGGACATTGCCGCAATGCGGGCAGTGAATGATCGGGATCGGGCAGCCCCAGTAGCGCTGGCGGGAAATCAGCCAGTCACGCAGACGGTAGTTCACTTTGCCTTCGCCGATGCCCATATCTTCGAATTTCTTGGTGATGGCTTCACGGGCTTCTCCGGATTTCAGACCATCAAATTCCGCAGAGTTCACAAGGACGCCGTCAGCGTCATAGGCTTTATCCATCTCGGCAAGAGAAAGGGATCCGGCTTTATTCTGGACGACGAGTTTCATTGGGAGGCTGTATTTCTTAGCGAAATCCCAGTCGCGCTGGTCGTGGGTCGGTACAGCCATGACGGCACCGGTGCCGTATTCGTAGAGGACGTAGTTCGCGATCCAGATCGGCACGCGTTCGCCGGTCAGCGGATGGATCGCATAGCTGCCGGTAAACATGCCGAGCTTTGGTGCATCTTCCGCGGTTCGGACGATGTCGTTTTCATTTCTCATCTTTTCGATGAATGCTTCGAGTTTTGCTTTTTCCGGGTTATTCGCGATGAGTTTTTCGACGAGCGGGTGTTCCGGAGCAAGGACCATGTAGGTGACGCCGTAGACTGTGTCGACACGGGTGGTATAAACCGGAATCTGATCATCCATGCCTTCGACCTTGAAGGAGAACTGGGTACCGGTGGATCGACCGATCCAGTTTCTCTGCATAGTCTTGACGCGTTCCGGCCAACCGGGCATATGGTCGAGATCCGCAAGGAGGCGGTCTGCATAGTCGGTGATCTTCAAGAACCACTGAGAGAGGTCTTTCTTGACGACTTCATTTTTGCAACGCCAGCAGCGTCCTTCTTCGACCTGTTCATTTGCAAGGACGGTGTGGCAGCTTTCGCACCAGTTGACCTTTGCTTCCTTCTTATAAGCGAGACCTCTCTTGTAGAAGATCTCGAAGAGCTTCTGTGTGTGCTTGTAGTAATCTTCACGGCAGGTCAGGACTTTTCTGTCCCAGTCATAGGACAGACCGAGTTCTTTCTGCTGACGGGTCATGTTGTCGATATTGGAATAGGTCCATTCCGCCGGTGGAATGCCGTGCTTGATAGCCGCATTTTCGGCCGGCATGCCGAAGGCATCAAAGCCCATCGGATGAATGACATTGAATCCCTGCATCGTCTTGAAACGAGCGACAACGTCGCCGATGGAGTAGTTTCTGACATGTCCCATATGGAGATTGCCAGACGGGTACGGGAACATTTCCAGTACATAGTATTTCTTTCTGCTCGGGTCAGAATGAGTTTCAAATGCTTTGGTGTCCTCCCAGATTTTCTGCCATTTCTTTTCGATCTGCTGAGGTACGTACTTTTTGTGCATAGTTTCACCTTCCAAATTTTTCGTTACTGTCGACATTTTTGATAAAACAGTTCTTACTATTATAGAGCCTGCCGGAGGTAGCGTCAAATAGATTTTCGTTTGTGAAGAGGGTTGATTTCCGTGATTCAAACCAACAGTTGTTAGTTGATAATAGATAATACTTGACATTGTTTGTTTTTCATGCTTTTAAAGAAATTCAAATTCAGTCCGATCCTGCAATTAAAACGATGCGTTCTTTTTCTAAATATATCTTCTAACCAGCTATAAGGACAACGTAAAAAGGGATGCGGCAAAATGCTTGTGCATTTTGCCGCATCCTTTTAAGCGATATTTCCTTCTTTTATCTTATGATCTGCAGAAGCTCCTCAAGGCTCTTCTTCCCAAAATACGTCTTTCCATCCATGATCAGACAGGGGACGCTCATAATGTTGTATTTCTTCTGCATGTCCGGATAGTGTGCGAGATCATACACATCGACAGAGACATGGTCATTATCCGCAGCGATCCGTTCGGCAGCGGCAACGAGATCAGGACACATGGTACAAGAGAGAGAAACCGCAATATCTATGTGAATATCGCGAGAAATCCCTTCTATGCGCTGCTGCAGGATTTCTCCCACATCCTGCCCGGGACCTGCTGCATTGTAGAGTGCCAGAATAAAGGAATTAAATTCATGCCCGCCGGGAACACCGTGAAAACGGAGTCCTAGATCCTTTCCTTCCGCGCTGCAAATAGAAATGGTAACATCCGGATTCCCTTCTCTCACCACTTCATAGGAAAGTGCATCTGAAAGGCTGGCAAGTTCCCGTACCAGACTTTCTGCTTCGTCTGCAAGCAGAGTGCCGTCACTCGATACTCTGAGGAGGAGAGGCTTCTCAAAACGAGCAAGGACCGGCGATAAAGCTTCACGCATCGCATCATCAAGAAAAGCTCCTGCCACAGCTTTTGGAGCCGTCTTTTCCTCTTTGACGACTTTCTTTCGCTCATAGGTACGACGAAGGCCGAGACGTCGATACAGATTTCCCAGATACCGTTCCAGCGAAGTAGCAGCGACCGCACCATCGCTGACAGCCGTCACGACCTGACGGAGCTGCTTCACACAGATATCGCCCGCTGCATATACGCCGGGCAGATTCGTCTGCTGCTCACGATCTGTCACCACGTAGCCTGCAGGATCCAGCTCGACCTGTCCTTTCAGAAGTCCACTCTCCGGCGCATATCCAACGAAGACAAAGACACCGAAATAGTCACCATCTTTGGCTTCTACAAGACGCTCTTCTCCGCTCTTCCGATCTTTGAGGACGAGGCAGCGGACAGCGCTGTCACCCTCGATCCGCACCACCTCCGTATGATAGGAAATCGTGACATCAGGATGCTCTTTCAGCTCATCGACAGCTGCGGACGAGATCGAGAAGTCATCTCCGCGAACAAGGACATGGACTTTGCGCCCGTACTTAGTGAGGAAAAGGGCTTCCTCCACGGCTGCATACCCACCGCCAACAACAAAGATGTCCTTTCCAGTGAAGAACTCCCCATCACATGTCGCACAGTAAGCCACACCATGCCCACGGAATTCTTTTTCGCCGGAAAATCCGGCAAGACGGGGATGCGCACCGGCTGCATAGATGATACCCATCGCCTCAAAATCGCCTCGATCGGTATGTACCACCTTTGTATCTGCAGTAAGCGACAGGCTCTTTACTTCTGCCGTCAAAAATTCTGCACCGAAGGCTTCAGCCTGACGCACCATTTCTCGGGTCAGTGCCTCACCGTCTGTCTTATAAACGCCAGGGTAATTCACTACTTCAGATGTGATCGTGATCTGTCCGCCCATCTTCTCTTTTTCGATGACAAGGACATGAAAACGTGCTCGTGCCATATAAATAGCGGCGGAGAGCCCTGCCGGTCCTCCGCCTACTATAATGGCATCATATCGTTTTTCCATGATGCCGCTCCTTTTTATAATTTCCCAACCAGATCAAAGGACGGTTTCAGTGTTTTTGCACCTGGCTGCCATTTAGCCGGGCAGACTTCATCGCCATGCTCATATACGAACTGAGCGGCTTCCACCTTGCGAAGCAGCTCGTCCGCATTGCGGCCGATGTTGCCTGCGCTCACTTCGTACAGTACGACTTCGCCCTTCGGATTGATGACAAAGGTACCTCTTTCTGTGAGACCGGAGTCTTCGATGTAGATATCCAGCTCCTTAGACAGTTTACCAGTCGGGTCGCCGATCATCGGATACTCGACCTTGCCGACTGCCTGAGACGATTCATGCCATGCTTTGTGAACAAAGTGGGTATCGCAGGAAACAGAATAAATTTCACATCCGATTCTCTGGAAATCAGCATACTTGCCCTGCAGGTCTTCAAGCTCGGTCGGGCACACAAAGGTGAAGTCCGCCGGATAGAAGAAGAGCACGCTCCACTTGCCGAGAAGATCCTTATCAGTGACTTCGATGAAATCGTTCTGCTGGAATGCATTCAGTTTGAATTCGCTAATTTTTTTACCGTTGAGAGACATTTGGGATTCCTCCTTATAAGAAATACTCTCTCGTACAGGATTCGTATCGAACCCTCACGAAGCATATTTAACTTTCTGAATGTATTATAGTGGGTTATTCGAAAAATGTCAATATAGTATTTTGAAAATTTTCGATTTCAGGTATTTTTACCAGTTTAAGGGGACTACAGGAAAATGACAAAGAAAAATAATTCTATGCCTCACAGATTTAGGAAAATGCCGATGAAATTGCTGTTTAGTTTTATGCTTTGCCTAAGGAAACGCTGATTAAATCGCAGAGTCAAATTCTACAAGAATTTTTATACATAGCTTCGTCATAGCCTTCCTTAAATAGCTTGCTATTCGCGTCAGGTTATTCCTCGCTATGCATAAAAATTCAAGAGTAAAATCTGACAACGATTTAATCAGTGTTTCCTTAAAATGCCTGTGAAGTCAAACGCTGTGATATACTTGTGTTTCCCTTGCCCCTGTCACCAGTAACGCCTGCTTTCGTGCCTTCACTACCGCTTCGGCGAACGTATTCCCGAAAAGTTCATGCGTCACATAGTCTGGCTCGATGGCCTCGACGATCTCTCTGGCGGCTCCCGTACGAAACGGATCATGATGATCCAAAGAACATATATGACGCATCATGACCTGATTCGTCAGCGGAACCGGCATTTCTCGCCTGAACTGGCGGATATATGCTCCGGAAAGAGAGCAGGAGAGATGAATACCTTTCACGAGCGCTCTCATTTTCCCCAGCCGCTTCATGCATTCCCTGATATAGAGCGCGGCCTCTTTTTCGCTTTTCAGATCCGGATTCGTGATCATGAAATGTCCGCTGTCAAACATAAGGCCTGTATGAGCGGGATCATCCAGTCTTGTGAAAAAGTATTCCACCTTCTCTGGTTCAAGCCGGTAAAGCCCCGGCCAGAAGATATTTTCAAAGAGAATGAATACCCCGTCCGGGATCAGATCGCGGAAAGACTGATAGAGCTCTGCCGTCGCTGCCAGAACTTCTTCATCGGTATGGCGGAAGCGCCAGGAAAAGGCCTCTTCAGGCGTACTCTCCTGCACATGCCAGACCAAATAGCGGGGCTTCTCAGCCAGTGCTGCACGGATATTCGCACGGATGACCTGTATCCAGCCTTCTCTATCCTCTGCGCCATACATTTGGCGTATATTATCCTGATTTGTAAAAATTTCAAACAGACGATCCTTATTCCCTTCATAGAAATCCATCCAATAGGGCCAGTACCTGAGATGCGTTCCCACAGTGATTTGCAAAAATGGCGGACTCCCCGCCTGACTGCCATATATGAGGTTTTCCACCCCATCCAGACCTTCCGCATGGATAAGACGCGAGATCTCCTCCTCCCGGTCACCCGGCATACGATAGTAGCTGATCAGTTGTTTCATCGGAGTATATCCTTTTCTATGTATCTGACTGGAACAGTTTATTATTTATCAAAAAAGCGATTGTACACATCTACCGCTTCCTGTGCCTTTTTTACAGCTTTATTTCTGGCTTCTATGATGGCATTCGCATCATTTGTCGCTCCGTCAATGTAGTGCTGGCAGGCTTTCACATACAGATCCACCTCTTCTGCATATTTTTGAAAAGCGGCTACATCCTGGATCCCCTTCTCCGGCGGTACAGGCACTGGCGGAAGGATGGCATCCGGAGATGGATATGCCTCTGTCATCTGTGTCGCTGCCGGATCGACCTCCGGGCACGTCTTCTCCTCCTCTGCAAAGACGCATCCCGCACCAAGAAGGGCGAAGCATAAAATAAAGGCACCCATTTTCTTTTTCATTTTCATTCCTCCTTAAAAATGAGAAATTCATCGCTGTAACACCTAAAAAAGCCGCACGAAGTCAGGATGGACTTCTCCATCCCAAGATCCTGCGGCCACTCTCTCGATGGCTTACGATCGGACTACATCTTTCAGGCGCTCTGACTTGGTTCCCTGCTCTCCCATGTCCGTGCGAAGGAACTGCCATGAGAAAACTCCCTATACAGTTGCGGAACAGTTCCGGAGTCTCACCGGATTCCCCTGTAAATATCACTTACTAACCTTTTCATAGGATATTCTTATTTCCCACTAATGTCAAGAGATTTTATTGTCTTATGATACTGGAGGACCGACATAAGCAGCCGATGCGCACTTTCCGATTGCTGTGCGTTATCCCTTCAAATCCTAATAACCTGAAGAAACGCTGATTCAATCGCAAAGTCAGATGTATTCGGTGTTTGTGTAAAGAACCCCATCATTCCCATAAAAAAGGCGATGTGAAATAACGATCATCTCATTTTCGCGTTCCATCTGCCGCGG
>ENA-UOJS01000702-UOJS01000702.1-human-gut-metagenome-genome-assembly--contig:-C74-NODE-702-length-33430-cov-6.917483_pt1 | contig 33430 bp, 26 predicted proteins | sample MGYA00242355_ERZ723902 | MGnify/ENA metagenome assembly ERZ723902
ATAATAATGCTTTATAGGTATCACTATTAGAATTAGATAATTCTTTATGTAGATTTATAATAGTATCTAAATAATGATTTTCAAATTCATCTACCGAAAGTTTATCTTGAATACTATAAAGTGTTTTATAAATAGCATCAAATTTAGTTTGAACTTCACTTCGAATTTCAGTAATATCCATACCTGCAAGTTCTTTTGCAGAATATGTATCTTCTTTACCAGTCGCATCATCTTTTATAGTAACCATTACAGCACTAAAATCGGTTTCGTCGTCGGTTACGACCTCAATTCTTTGCACGGTTTTGGGCGATTCTGCGACATTAAATTTTGAGCCTACCGAATATACCTTATTTTTAATATCGACGGTATTTGGGGCCTCGCTGTCATCGAGAGAGTACGAAATCCCGTTACTGTCTGTCAGCACCTCGGTAGTAACATTTTTGGGTTCTTGACTTGCTTCTTGATTAGTAGTTTCAGTAGTTTCTTCTACTTTATCTTTAGCTTTTTCAATCTCTTCTTGTTTATCATAAACTTCTTTAAGTAACTTACTTCGTTCAGCCATAATCTCATCTCGATTATTAACATTTTCTTCGAGAGCCATTACAGCCATACTCAGTTGAGTTCGAGCCTCTTCAAGAGATTTATATGTTTGATTATTGTTATTACGAGTTTCACGCAAACGTTTTGCAGCTTCATTATATTCAGCTACATTATTATTTTCACGTTCACTCTGTTCTGCAATATCACTATTAATTCTATCAAGTCTTGCATCGTAATTAGCTAAATCATTTTCAAATAATTCAATCTTCCTACGAGTATCAGCAATTTCTCCGTTATGAATAGTAAGTTCTTGTTCATATTGGAGTTTACCAACTTCTAATTCTGCAATAGCCTGACGAGCATTTGCAATTTGTTGTTGCAGACTTAAAATAGATTTTTTACTATTTTTAATCTCAAGAAGATAAGGTTTATGAGCTTTACGATTAGGTTGCTTTGTACTAATAGCACCTTGATTAGCAATATAAGTATTTAACTCATCAATTTGAGATTGTAAACCATTAATTGTATCTTCAATAGTTTTAATCTTATTTACTAATCGAGTACGTTTACCTTTAAGTATACTAATCGCTTTATTACGAGTTTTATCTTCAAGTTGAGTTTTATAATCTTCAATAACTTTTTGTAGTTCTTCACGTTCTTGTTCGAGAACAATTTTTTCTACATTTAAGCTATGAAGTTTACTATCAATAGCTTTAAGAGCTTCATCTCGTTGTTTACGAAGATTAGACGCTTCAATATCGAAAGTTTGAATATCAGTATCAACGATAGCTAATTGACGACGATAATAGTCAAGTAAATAATCATCAGTTGATGCCTGAACTTTAAGAACATTGTCGAAAGGATTACCCCAACTTAAACCCATATTACGAGCATGAATATCTCGCATAATAGTAAATTCTCTACGAAGAGCATCTACGACAGGTCGTTTATTAGCACCGTAAACTTCTTCAAGTTGAGCATCTGATAATTTACTTAATTCATCAAAATATTCAACAGCATAATTGAACCCATTAGCAGAACCAATTCTACCCATAATACCAACAAGCAAATTTGAAGCAGGGTCAGTAATAGTTCTGTTAACTTTTGGAGTACCATCACTATTCATAACTTGATTACCAGCTTCATCTAAAACTGGTGTTTCAGTTACTTTAATATTCATGTCACCGTCAAAATCAGCAATAGCTGCGGCAGTATCTTGAATACCATTTATAATGTTAGTAGCTCGTTTATTTTCAGCTTCTTGCTGAGCTTTACCATTAAGTATTCGTGTAACACCATTACGTCCAGCAGATATTACACCACCACCAATAGCACCCCAAATAAAACTATCCCATGAAGAAGCTTGTTCAACAAGTCTTCCCATACGAGCTAACGGAGTTAAATCAGCAGTTTCATCTTCAATCCCAAGTTCTTTTTTTGCAGCAATGACACCTTCATTAAGTGCCATATCAACTCGCATTTCTTCAAGACCTTCAGATAAAGCAACAGAAAAGAAATCTTTTGTTTTACGAAGTCCAACACTTGGAATGAGTTTGCGATTAAGTTTAGATGTTTCACTATCTAAAACAAAAGTCTTACCTTGTTGTGCAAGACCTTTTATATTACTTCTTAAACCTTTTTCAATAGAAATACTATTAACTGGAGCTTCTTTAATACCACGAAGCATACTATTGAGTTCAATAGCATTAAATAATACTCCATAAGCCCAAGCATCATTGTAACTTTCAGAAGCATAAACAGATGCAAACTTACGAGCATCATCTTCACTGAAACCTAAATCGAGAGCATATTGATATTGTTCATCATAACCACGAACAATTTCTTCCATACTATCGAGATGTGCTCCATATAAAGTACCAATTATCTGTTGAGTATAATGATTTTGTAATGCACGACCTGCTTTATTCAATGCAGAACCTAAACGGCCAACACCGTTAATCATTGTTCCTAATTTACCAACAGCTTGTAAAGCTCGCATTTGTCCAATAACAGGAAGCATAGATGCAGCAGCAGAACCTACGGTAGGAAACATACTTGCCCACCAAGTAGCATCACCCATACCACCAGCAAAACCACCTTTTTGAGCTTGTTCTGTTTGATAAATAGGCATTGCTTTACGACCCCAATTCTCAATGTCTTTACCTATTCTCTGCCATTCAGAACCAAGACCTTCGTTGATAGCTTTGTCCCATTTATATTTAGCATTATCATCCCATATTTGACTAATAGCACGATATGTAGTAGGAAAGAAATTAAGAATACTACCGATACCAGTAATAGTACCACCGAGAATAGTAGTTCCTAATTGACCAATAGCATTTTTAGTTAAATACCAACCGTTTTGATTTTGTGCTCTATTTTCATTAAGAACACTTAAATCAAGATTAGGATTAACTTGACCTCGACCTAATATATTTTCATATTCAGAAATATTAAAAGGTCGAATTGAAGATTGTTTTCTACCACGAGAAAGTTCAGGTTCCGGCATATTACCGGGTAAAACAGGAGTAGCTCCTACTCCCTGAACTGGTGTTTCAGAAGGAGTAAGAGCTTGCGAACCTGTAATAGGAATTTTAATATCTGTTAGATTTGGCATGGTTTAATATCCTATATTAGCATTATTTATTTTATTCATTTGAATAGCTTCAGCGGCCTCTTGCATATCAAGAACAACTCCATATTGAGTTAAAACATATTCTGCAATAGGAGCTAATGCTTCATTTATAGTTTCATAATATTGAATATTATTAGGAGTTATACCTTTAATTGTATAAAGACTATTAGGAATTGTGTTATATCCAAACTCCCCATAATGAACAGAACCATCAGGATATTTTAATCCACTAATATCTTTTATATAATAACCTTGTGTTGTTCTACCAATCTCAACTTTACGACTATTACCGTCAATACTATTATAGAAAGGTTCGTGAATATTCAAATCATATTCAACTTTACCTAAATCATCAACAGTTCTTTGAAGGTCTGCGATATTTGCAACAGCCGGACTATTATTAGCACCAGTAGTATTGAAATCAATAAATCCCGAAGCGTATTGAGATTCAATCATTCCAGCACTACGTTGTAAACCTTCACCACCAATTTTAGCATAAGGTTTAATATTGCGGTAATTATCAAGAATTTGACGAGCAATAGTAGATGGGTCTACTTGTTCAGAGAAAATAATATTACCACGAGCAGCACCAGTTTCATCGAAAAGAGTAATTGCATATTCATTACGGCCTTCACGAGCTGCAATTCCATTAGCAATCGGACTAACCTCAGTTTTATAAATATCATAATCAAGACCAAGTTCTTTACCCGAAAGAGGTTTAGAATTTTTAGTAGTGTTACTCTGACGAGTTACACTTGTACCTTTTGAATTAGTAGTAGTCGAAGTAGGAAACGCATCAAAGTTCATATACTTAGCTAATTGCATTCCGGTAAGACCAGTACCTTCTCCAGATGGAGTTTGAACAACACTAATATTACCAGCACCTTTTTTCCAATTTACCATAGCAGCTGCCATGTAATTTTGTTGGAATCTTGAAGGATTAGCAATGATATCACGAGTTGCTGTAAATTCAAGAGGTGCATCAGCAATAGCTTTACGATAACGATTTGAAACATTATCTGCTGCATTAGACAAAGTAGATTCAAACTCTTCTTTTGTCAACATATCACCGAGATATTTAGCTCCAGTTGTTACACCATCTTTTCGTACCCAAGTACTACTATATGTTTCAGGATTATAAAGTTCTTTATAATTTTGATTTATATAATCAACATATTTATCATAACTATCAAGTCTGTTATCAAGAATAATCTTAGCTTCTTTATTATTAACTCGATACCAACCTATACCACCTTCAATCCTATCTCGGTGTTCTTTCCAAGTATCAAATACGGAATTAAGTTGAATTTCGTCAGAACGAAGTTTAGCTTGAAGATTATTATAATTACGTTGAGCAGTCTGAACTTGTAAAAGCTTACCTTTAAGATTAGCTGCTGTTTCTTCGTCAAGACCTGCTGAATCAACTAATCTTTCAGCAGTAGAAATATTAAGTGTTTTAACAATATTACCATCTCCAGGATTAAGACCTAAAATTCTAAGTTCATCAGATGTAAATATCTGATTCATAGAATTTGAAAGTTTAGTCATTTGGTCAGTAATTTCATTACGACGATTAATGTTTTCTGCAACACTATCACCAGTAACTTCAAAACCACCTAATGTATCAAGATATGGAGCATATTGTTGAAGAGTTTCAAGTTCTTGCTGTTTACCTTTTGCACGAGCTTTAATATAAGCTGCATAACCGGGATTAGCAATTAAATCAACCGTAGTTTTAATATCTTGATAAGAATATAAACCTGCGGCAGCACCAGCTAAACTTTGAATGTTATTATTAATAAATTGACCAGATAAAACACTTTGTGTAAAAGCGGTTCTATCAAGATTCTCAATATCATCAGTAGCTCCAAGTACACCCTTAGCGTAACTTTCAAACATTTTATCTACATAATTCTGTAAACCAGCTTGAATAAGTTCAGGTGGAACTTGAGCTTTGTTCTGTAATATATCAAGAACATTAACTCCATATTCCTTATTAACAGTATCTAACAAAGTTTTAACTTCAGCAGGTAATTTAGAATTAACAGTAAACTTACCGTCTTTTGTAGGAGCACCAAGTTCATTTATGTTAATACCTAATCCATTAAGAGCAAACATTGTAGGATTGCCAGCAAATAAAGGAGCATAATCTCCTAATTCATAATCTCTTAAATGTCCTCCAGCAGAACTACCATCTTTTACAAATCGAGTAAGAGCATCTTGATTTTGCCAAATAGTAGTAAGATAATTAGTATAATCAGGATTAGATTTGAGTAATGACATAGCATAACTCATAATCTCTTGTTCTGTAATACCTTCTCTTTCACTACCAGTTTTAACAAAGTGACTTGCTAACTTCTCACCATCAAAACCTGTTGCAACATCCAATCCATACTGACGTATCATATCAGGATTAGTAACAAGATTTTCAAATGATACTTTATCAGCTTTAGCTTTTGAAAGAATATCAAATACGTCTTTTTGATATTTATTTACATCGAACTTTTTACCGATTTGAACTCCATTAAAACCACCGCTTACAACAGTATTAGTTTCTGCATCATAAATAATATCAGAAGATTGTAAACGACTACGAAGAAGAAAAGCATTTTGATTTTGAGTATCCCAATCACTCTTTTTCAAATCTTCTATATATTGCTGTTCCAAAGCATAATCAGCTTGAACAGCTTTAAGACCTTCATTGGTCAGAATATTCTCAGTTTGCTTATAAATATAATCATCTGCTGCAAACCAATTATCTTGTTCTTTAAATTCATTAGCACCTTCAACAATCTTAGCTCTTTCAGAATCAAGAACTTTTTGTCCACGAGAAGTTGCTTTAATTTGACTTAAAGGATTAGCAATTCTGTTAATATACGCTTCACGATTTTGGTAATACTTTTGATTCAAAGCATTTCCAACAGCAGCATATACACTTCCATAATCTTGTAATTGTGGAGTTTTTAATGTATTAGTATCGTATCGACCTATTGCAATTTCTGCCATAATTTTATAATGATTAGTTTGTAAATTAGTTGTAACTCGTATGGCTCCGCCTGCTGTGCTCCGCACAGCGGCTCCGCTCCCCGGTGGGGCAGGAGGTTGCACGCCCACTTGTCGCGTGTGTTTGTACCACTATTTGTATCATTACAAATATACAAAAAATCGTGAATATCGGACTATCCTATAAAAGAATAATCCGATATATCACGCACTACATTAAGCTCTTTTACGTCTTGCAAGACCACCGCAAGCAAAACCACTTCTCATGTGATTAGTTACTCCACGAGGCCATAACTTTTCATATAAGCGGGCACTTACATAATTATTAACTGCTCCGGCAAGACCTTCAACTCCTTGCAACATTCCTTGTAATCCTTGTGTTCTGACTGCCATTAACTGTTGATTTAAGCCGACAGCTTTGTTATATTCATTAATAGCATCTTGATACATAATTTGACTATTAGCATTTCGAGCATTAACTCGTTCTTGCCTATTCAAATCATATCTCTGACGTTGATAATCTTTCTTAGCTCCATACAGTTTATTTCGAGCAAGTTGAGCATTAATTGCAAGATTTGCTACACTATTTCGAGCAGTTTGAACATTACTTGTGTTATCAGTAATATATCGAGCAGCTCTACGTTCTTGTGTACCAAGTTCTTGTAATTCTTCACTTATATTATAATCTGTACTATATTGAACAGCATCTACTTTATTACCTTTCGGAACATGAAGTGTAGATTCAAATTCAATAGCCTTTCGATTAGCACGAGTATTAAGAGCGTTACCTACAATTCCAAACAGTGAACTTGCAAGATTCATACCAAGTCCAAATTCATTAAATCCGAACTTAAATGCAGAACCACCGCCAGCACTTGCAGTAGTTTGAATCGGCGGTAAAGTAGTAAGTTTAGGAGCTGAAACTCCTGTAAGACTATAAGGTGAAGTATATCCACCAAAAGGTCTTTTCTTTCTTACCATTCCACCACAACGCATAACCGGAGCATTATTACGAAGTCCTAAAGCAGTAGCATAAAGTTCTTGAGCTTCAAATAAATCTTCTGTTTTAGCATCAATAGCTTCAGATTCACCACGAGCTTTATTCATTCTATAAACTAACTTTTCAATATTACGAACATTTGTTCCAGTTTGTAATTTGTTAGTTTTACTCTTATCTAATGCAGACAAAGATAATGTAACTCCATCAGCAAGTTGAATAACTTGAGCTTCTTTTTTACCTTTCATATCAGTAAGTTTCTTTGCGTAATCAGCGAAAGTACGATTTGTTCCGGGAACTTTAATCGTATCACTGAATACTTGACCACCCTCAGGAGTTTCACGAACAACTTCACCAGCATACATTCGACCATTTTTAGCGCCGCCGCCTTCAATTTCCGAATCTCCATATATGATTCCAGTTTCACCAGTAGCAGGATTATATTGTTCATGTGTTTGACCATAAGCAACAACACTATTAGATGAATTAGGAACTACTTGACCGCCGGTGTTTAATTTTCTACGACCAATCATTCCACCTAATTTAGCATAAAATCCTGTACCTTCAGAGTAATTACCAAGATTACTTTGTCGAATAGTTGCAACATCATTTTCAACTTTATCTTGCATATTACCCAAAGTTTGCTGACGTTCCATTTCAGCTTGTTCAGCTAAAAGTTCTTGACGACGACGTTCTTCTTGACGCTTTTTCTTACGTCCAGTAAACAGACCAACGATGCCACCAATTAATGCACCGATACCAGCACCGATAGGGCCAAGCCAAGAACCAGCAGCTGCACCAGTGGCAAGCGCCGCAGTTCCACCAACAGCAGCTCCAATTCCCAATCCAGTCCCAGCTCCACTTAAAGCACTACCACCTACGATACCTTCGCCGTCTGCACTATATTTAGATTCATCAATATTACTGGCTTGAATTCGTGTACCCCATTGAACACTACCGGGGTCATTAATACTTGTTCCACCCCAATAGAATTTTCTACGAGGAATTCCAACAAGTCCACCGAATTTAGCAGTAATACCACGAGAAGTTAGAATTTCATTATTAATCTTATTTTGCATATTAGCATAAATCGCTGAATCACGAGCCATCAACTGATTTGCCTTTGCAATACCTTGTGTATTCAAATCAATATCACCTTCAGCATAAGCATCATCTAAATATTTAGTTTTTAGGCCAACATCTACTCCATCAAAGTAATCTCGATTGTTTTTACCAGCGACAATACTTCGATAAACATTACCAGACATAACGCCACCGAAATCTTTTCGCTTACGTCTTACAAGACCACCACAACGAGCAACTCCACGAGCAGTAACAATTTCATTATTGATTTTGTTCTGCATATTTGCGTAAATCAGTTTATCGTTAGCAATTAACTTATTTACATAATTCTTAACTGGGATTCCAGTATCATCATTCTTTCCACCATGATAAAACATATCAATCATGGCATTTCCAAAAATACTATTACCAGAATCGCGAGCCATTCCTAAATAATCAGTGGTAGCATCATGTGTTGAACGAATACCACCGAAATTATATTTTTTACGATTAGTTTTACTCATATCTTCAACATAGTTATCAGGATTATCATCAGTATTAAAATTAGAAAATAATCTATTTCTAATCATATCATAGTCATTAGAACTATTAGTCTTAAATATTTCTAATTCAGATTTATCTCTTCTTTTATTACCAGTAGTATATTCTTTAATAATACTATCTGTATTACGTTCATTAGCACCTTTTAACAATTTTTTATATTGTCTAAAACCAGTTCGACCTACTCGATATGCAAGATTAGACATAAGATTAACAATAGGTTGAGGTAAAGTATTGAAATCATCAATACCATATTTCTCAGAATAAATATCACGAACATCATTGTAGGCTTTCGCCATACGACGATTCAATTCAGCATCAATTTGTTTTCTTGTTGCTTTACCTTTCGATTTAACAGATTTAGTAAAATCAGAAGTATCATTTAATTTAAAACCGGGGCCAATAGTATCATCACCACCTTCATACGAGGGATAAGGATAATAATATTTACCATCTTTTGAACGTGAACGAACAGTTTTAAGTTTATTATTTTCTTTAACACGAACAAATTCTTTATCACCAGTCAATTCGTTATCCCAAATATGTTGAGAATACTCATTAATATAACGAGTAACTTGACGAAGACTATCAGGATTAACTTTACGATTAGACATACCATTAAAAGTTTGAGTAACGTGACAAGTGGGCGTGCAACCTCCTGCCCCACCGGGGAGCGAGGCCGAAGGCCGAGCCGCACAAGTTGTTACAAATTATCTTTGATTATTACGATTATCAAGAATCCATTCAGAATTAACATCAATAAGTTCCCAAAGTCTGTTATTATCACTATTATTAAACTTCATTATACAATAAACATATTGACAAATGAATTTATTAATATCATACCATTTAGCTTTACGTTTTAGTGCAGATTCATCTACAACTAAATCAGTAATCATAAAAGGTATTTGTTTGTGTATATCATTAACATTATTAAATCTCCAAAGATTTACTTTATTAACACCAGTTGTACCATTATACCAAATATCATTAAATTTAACAAGTTTATAACCAGTACATTGGTCATCATTATGAACCAATATAGCATTAATAGTTTTCTCAAATTCATTAATAGTAGGTAACAGATTATTAACAATATCAACTCTGTCTTTCCAAGCAATATTATTTAATAACTTATTATAACTACTATTATCGTTAAGAATAAATTTAATATATGATTCTTTAACAAGTTGATTATTATTATTATCTTTTAAGAATCGACCATAATTATTTTTAGATATTGCATAAATGCCATGTTTATCAAACCAGAATAATCCATTTCGATTGGTAATACCTACAATAGGATTATAGTCATGGAATGAAATCCAAGCATTAGCAATAGGACTAAAACTAATTGTGAATTGTTTATTATCAACATTTTGGACTAAATATAAGATATTAGTATCTTCATTAAATGCCCAAATTCTACCATTATTCTTAAACGGATTAATTACATCTTTTGCAAGATTACCGTCAAACCATTTAAGAGCATTAAGAGCAGTCATATTACTTACTTTATCTCCATTGATATTAAAGATACGTCTATGAACTGCATCAATAACAAAATAACCAATAACATTAACGTGAGTATCAAAATAACTTTGACAACCTATATAACCACTGGGACTATATGTAACCTCTTGAGGTTCCATATTAAATATATCAGCTGTACCTAAATACGAAGTACCTTCATCAGTATTAGAAAGTGTATCACGAAGTTGCAATAAATGCAGACCATATGTTTGTTGAATATAAAGATTTTTATTGTCAGTTTTTAATGCAATAATTTCACCTCGATTAAAAGGCATATCTTTATAATCATCACTTCTAAATAATCGCCAATTAAGATTAGCATTTTCAGCACTCTGTAATTGACTACGAATTATACGATAAGGATGGTCTTGAGTTCCGGGAATTTCTTCAAAATAAGTAAATGTTTCAATACCATTCTCATTATAAACAGGAGAATAACCTTTACCAACACTACTATTTATGAAATTATCAACTTGATAACTTAATTGATAAAATTCACGTAATTCATTACCACGTTTATCGTGATATTTGAAAGATTTATCTACGTTATTAACACTGAATCGAGCAAGAATATTGAATTTACTTTCAAGAGGAACAGTAAATATCCAACGATAAACAGTAGCATTACTATCTAATTCTTTTGCTTGAGCATCACCATAACGATAATCAGATGATGGAGCGGTAGCTCGAAGTGTTATATATCCAATAAATGTATCACCAACTAAAGAAGTTATTACTTCAGAAGAACCTTTAATATTAATTATATTAGATGCGATTTGAAGTTTCTGATTATTAATATCCGAATAAAGTGTTTCAGAATTATTAATTAAATCGGCAATATAGCCTCTTGCCCATTCCTCATTATCTGTACCTTTATTAAATCCATCAAAACCCTTTTCGATACGATAATAACTGTCGCCAGCAATATTGTTTTGAGAACTAATATTAGCATTGATATATTCAAGTGAAACGTCTTTGGTTGCACGAGAAGTATCAATTGTAAGACTATTAATGTCAGCATCTAAGAATCGAGTTCCAGATTCATTAGGATTATCATTAAATCCATTAAAATCAGAACCATTCCATTCAGCTGGGAATACTTTTATATCATCATCAAGTTCTTCATTTTTAACAAATTTAAGAACATCAGTTTCAAAGTATAGAGGTTTAAGTTTACCTCGAATACTATTTATTTTGTTATAGAGATATTCAAATGTGTAAAATCTTGCATTATCTCCACCAAAAGGATTTTTATAAGTTTGGTTTTTACCAAAATTGTTAGTTTCAGTATCTCGCATTGCGAAACCTTGTGTAACAATTCGAGAATTATTAATATTATGTTCAATAAAGAAATAAACTATTGAACTAATATATTTATTCATTAAGTCTGTTTTACCAGCAAGATTAGCTTTGATATTAATATTAGGACTTAATGTATAAGTAGGATTCCATTCAGAAGAAGTAGAATATAATTGGGTTAACCAATTAAATGTCGGAGCAGTTGAACCATTAACTTTATAACTTAATCGAGCTTCAATTAAAATATATTTAGTTTCTTTTGCATCAAGATTAATTACGAAATTAGTTTTGGTATTAATTGTATTACCAATAAATGCAGATTTACTATCAGATGCTAAAAGATTAGATTCAGAAACTTCATAATACCCAGTTTCAACTTCAGATTCTTCTGAATCAATCCGTTTAACTACCGATGTAGCATCATAAACTTTTGTAGTTGAATTTATACCAGCAGGTATCACATTATTTCCACCAAATGTAGGACTACATTCAACACCAATTAACTGGCTCGATGTACTCTCACTTGTTATCTCCAATACTACAACTTGATAATCAGAAGGATTAACTCCACCTTCAGAATCTTCAGTTATATATGGTAACGGAAGACTTGGTAATTTCAGTTTACCTTTTGTTAAAGAACGACCTTTCGTTTTAACAGTTATGTGTTCAGTTGAAACTCCGTATAAAGTGAAATAACGATTACGAGCTATTGTAGGATTCTCACTACCAACTCCAGTTTTAGCAATTTCATCTATTTGTTCAGCAGCATTAATATTAGGTAAACTCTTCCAAATCGGACTTATAATCTTACTAATGTTTTCAGATTTATAAGGAATTTTATGAGCATTTTGATTAGTAGAACCTACGGGATAAGCTTCAATATTATAATTATTAGCTTTCCAAGGAATATGATGTATATTTACAAGGTCACCTTTATAATCATAATATCCAGCGTAAAGAACATAAACTTCACCACTCTTGAAATAACGTCGACTACTATTAATATAAGAAGAACTCGGATTCCAACTTAATTGAACATCAAGATTGTTCTCTGTAAATTCTTTAAGTTCACTATCAAGTTTACTATAATCAAGAGTTTTTACATTACCTCGAATAAGTCTATTATTGAAATTAACAAGAGTATTATCTCGAATATATGATATATTTTTAATAAAAATATCATCAAGACTTATAGTAGATAAATATGAAACATCACTTACAATATGAGTAGTACTTACACCACTAATTGAAATATCATCAGTTTCATATGATAATTGAGCTTCGTCAGTAATATAAACAATAGCAAATCTACAATGTTTATATTTAATACCACTATTTCTAAAACTAATAGTAATATTTTTATTGATTTCGATACCTAATGCATAATCTTCTTCGTAATTACCACAAACAATAAGTGATGTACTTAAAGGAGAATAGTTTGTATAAGTACCATCATCAAGACGATATTTAATTGCTATTTGATAAGCACCAGTTTTAAGATTACCACCGTCTTCAACTTCTAATTGAAGTTCAGGATAAGTAACATTTGGAATAAGATTAAACGAATCAACTTCATCAACAGTGATGACATGTCCTATTGCAGTATCATCTCCATTGTTACCATCATAAAACGGGTCATTCAAATTAATAATTCTTGTTTCATTTGCTGATTCATCAGTTCCCTCAGTAAATGTAACAATCAAATCTTCTTTATAATTATATATATAATCTCCATGAATTGGTCTATCAATACTGAATCCAAATACACCCGATGTGCTATATAGACACCGTTTTACAGTTGGATTATTATCATCGAGATTAAGATATATAATAGCGTCGTTAGTTTGTAAATCAGATTTATCTGCATTATTCCAATGTTCTACAACGCAAAAAAGTACAACACCAACATTAGTTGGAATTGTACCTATAATATTATATTTATGATTATCGGCATCACTATAAATATAAGGAATGATATGCCGATTTGTCGGATGATTTTCAAGAATATCATCTAATTCACCTATGAAATCAAATCCTCTTTCATTAAAATAACTTTGACCTTTATTATCAATAGTTATATTTTTAGCATATCGTAAAGATTTATCTTGTGCAATATGAGGTGAATTATCTAAATCAAGACCTAAAACTTTCATAATTTCTATTATTCTAATGTACGAAGAATAGTAGCAATATTCTCTCGACGGTCGTTACTAAATTTATTACAAGAAACTCGAACTTGTATTCTCATTCTATCGAGTTCTATCGCAGGATTTGTATAAGGATTGTTTGCTGTAAGACTCACAACCGGATGTTTATAACCTCTTAATAACATTTGTTTGAGAACATAAAGTTTAAGATATTTTTTAAGAGGGCCATTATTATAAATAAGAGGAACATCCATATTTATAATACTATCATAAACAACAGGTAAAGCTCTATATCTTAAATGAATAGTTCCATAATCAACGTTAGTATGAATCCAGTTATTACTAATATAATAATAAGGTTGCTCTTTATCAACAGGAGCATGATTAAAACTATCATTTTTATCACCGAGACTTGTTATGTCTGCATTTGGAATACCGGGATAAGGAGTATATGTCGGAACAGTTGTTACCTTTTCAGTAATAGTATCTTTGTTAAACTCAGCTGAATTTTTAAGAACAGCTTTTTTATTATTTATAATGACATCAATTACACCTCGGAAATCCCACGGTAATTGACAACGATGGTCGTCAAATTCAATATCTTTTTCTATATCAACATAAGCTTGAATGAATTTGAGTTCTTCCAAAGCATTTGCAACCCAAATAGGAAAACGACTTACAAAGTCATCACTTTGTATATTATAATCGTTATACATATCTGGAATTAATGTAGCACTACTAATAAATATATTATTATCAATCATAAAGCATTATTTTGTTTAGGAAGATTATTTCGATATAGTTTAATAGCTTCGTCAGGATGATTAAAACAAATTGCAAGAATTTTATTGAAACAATTAAGTCTTCGATTTGTTGCAATTTCATCAACAGTTTTACCTTTCATTGCAAAAGGTGTTCTGTCAATAGTTTTTTCACCATTTTCATAAGCACTACTTGTGTGACCAAATTTGAATTTGTAATAAACGCTTTGCGGTATTCGACCTTTAACTTTATGATATACAGCTTTTATGCACCAGTCATAATCATAATATATGAAATAAGGAATACCATTTGGATTATCAGCAGTTCGTATATTAATACCTTGTTCTAACAATTTCTTTTTTAAGTCTTTTGTAGCACCCCAATCGACAACACTACATACATCACCGGGCATCGTCTTTTTATAGTAAACATAAACGTAACCTACGGAACTACCAAAAGAATAATTATTACCTTTGCATAGTAAATTAGCTATCTCATTATTAACTTCATCTTGCATATAAGTATACATTTCAGAAGGTAATTCTTTAAGAGCAGCAAGAGTTTCTATATCATCATCAAGTTTATCAAGACGTTCATAAACTAAGTAATTATAACTACGAATATAACTCATTAGTTTAGTACCAAGTAGAGTATCTTGTTTCTTATTAAAATAAATCTTACTACGATTATCAATATCGAATACTATTGAAACATCAACACCGGCTTCTTGATATTTAGCAAGATTATCTTTGATATTATAAATACAATCATTGCGTCGTTCATAAGCAAGATGTAATTGTTTAATTAAAGAATTAAGTTGTATTTGAACTTCTTTAACAAAATCTCTCCAATAATATTCGTTATCAACCATAATGATAGAAACATGATGTTAATCTTGACTATTACCACGTTGAGCAATAGTAGGATTATTATTATTTGTTTTAATATCCAAATCTTGAGGATAAATACCAAATTCAGTTTTAAGTATTTCTTGAATTATACTTTCAAGCATATCATTAGGTAAAGGTAATTCAATATCTTGACCATCTTCATTCTTAAAGAACGAAAGAACTTCATCAGGATTTTCAAATATACCTGTAATCATTACTTCATTAATTGGTCGTCTATCATCAATATCTTTTGTACCAACTTTTTCAGTAATAATTATATGACCGTTTAATATAATATAAGCTCGTGGATACCCGGTGGGAGAGCAGGTTGGACGCCCACTTTGACGTAGTTTAAGAGATGTAATAGAACTCTCATACATATATCCATTACCAACAGTATCACCTACAAACGCAAAAGGCGCATCACTTTGTATGCGCACGGGTGTAGGAACTTTATACTTTGTTCCTAACAATCTAATTTTATTAGCAACTCGATATTCAGTAGGAAGAATATCACTATATTTCAACTCTTCAACAGGAGCAATAAAGGTAAGTTTAAGAATATCATCTATTCCATTTTTCTCAACGCTTTGTCGGATACGATTTGCAAACATAGTTTTAATCATATCTTTAACACGTTCTTTAAGTTCGTGATTATTAGGTTGATTAACCATGTTTGCAATACGAGCTGCATATTGATTAAGTGTTCCCATATCTTACTTATTTAGATTCAAAAGATTAGCAATAGTATTTTGTTTTTTCCAAATATATTTTTCATCATCAGGATTAAATCCTTCTACGATATTATATTCAAGAGAAATAAAACCAATAGGTGTTTCTTTAATAGGGTCTTTAATAAGAAAAGTATAAGCAGACTTCATACCTCTACTTTCAAGTTCATCTTTATAACATCTATCTTGAAACTTATATTTACTAACATCATTACAATAATGACGATTTCTAACAAGAAGATTATGAAATAAATGAGGAAAATTATTAACAAGAATATCGTTAAAAGATTTCTTATAAGATACTACACAACAATCATAATCTTCACCAACAACAGTGTATTTATCCATTTCTACACCATTAATGAAATGACTGCCATTATGAAAATAAGCAATATAAACAGCATTAGCGTGAATAGTATCTCGAATAGAAGCACATATCTTATCAAGTTCTATATAACAATTACTTTTTTCAATAGTAAGTTTTTGTTCTTTACGTTTAGGAAATAACCATTCTTTTAGATAAATACCAGCAATCGTACTTATGGATGTTATTATAGCTACTATAATAGCTGTATAATCGAACATAGATAGGCGTATAAGAGGATTAATATTAATAGGTATATTATATTGGGCTACTAACAAATATACGTTAAAATCCCCCATTTCCAGCCGTAATTACATGAAAAAAGACGTGCTAATCTAATAGCACGCCTTACCAAACAAATTACAATAACCCATTAAATAACCCTAAAATATTCCCAAACCTTATCACTACTTGCATCTTCATCTTCGAACCAATTACTAATAGTTGCTTCTACGATTTTATCTTCGATTTCATTATTTGTTGCATTAGGAAACCATTTCTCATAAAGATTAATATTATCGTGATATTGAGCATTAAGAGCTACATATACATCCCACATAGTAACATCCTTATTTAACGGACGTATTCTCCTATCATAAATCTTTTTAGTAGCTTCAATACTAAATAAAGGAGCATCAATCTTAATACCTTTATTATTAGTATGATACATTTTTATTTTTAATAGCTTGAAGATATTTTACACGTTCATCAATTTCTCTTGTATAATCAACAGCTTGAGGAAAAGGATTTGAAAGGATTGGATCATATCCAATATTAAATGTAGGGCCATTCATAATTGTAAGATTTAATTGAAAAGGAGAAGTACTCCGGTTTTTATACCGAAATACTTCTCGAATAGAAAGAATAGATTAATTAGCAGAGGGAGTAGCTGCTGCCACACGACAAGCGCAAGGGTCATACGAACTATAACCCGTAACCGTAGGAGTATTCGGAAGAACAACTTCACCCGAAATCATACGGCAAGTACGACGGAACAAATTAAACTCAGCTTGCTCAGCAACACGAGCGATAGCAGCCTGAATAAGAGCATCCTGATAAGGACGAGTAGCACGAAGAACAGCTACTTCTTTCTCAAGCTCACCAACACGAGCATTAGTAACATCAAAACCATCACGCTGATTTTTATACAGAGCAAAGTCTGCATCTACTTGGCTCTTATAAAGACCAAACATTTCAGCATTAATCGTTTGACGGTCATTGCAACGAGCCGTTTGACCATTAAAAGCAAGAGACCACATACCATTAATAAGTTCACACTTATCTTCTTTCTCTGCAATACCCTCGGCACCGATTGCAGCCGCACCAGCAAGACCGGCACGGTTTCCGAATAAACCACCGCTAAGACCACCGCTTAACAACCATAAAGCCGTACCAGCAATACCAAGTCCAAGACCAGTACCCGCAACACCTTTTGAAGCATACTCTTTCTTGTCATGTCCAGAAACTTCAACTATCTCATGGCCAGTTTCAGTATCAATCATTTTCATACAATTATTGATATTAGTTTGTTTGTTATTAAATGATAGAGTAATCGACTACACTATAAACTTACAACTAATATCTCCAATAATATAAGGATATGAAAAATCCCGTAACCTATTAAGATTACGGGATTTACAAGCGCAAAAGGTTATTAATCATTATTATTAGCCAAATAACGTTTAGCTTCATCTAAATCTTTAAGAACCCAACTAAGTTCATTAAATCCTAAACGTTTACGACCGTGAGGAATAATACCTTTTCTAACAAGATAATCAAATTTATTAGATGTAATATGAAGAACATGTTCACAAGCATAAGCTTTTGAAACAGTAGCTACATCTTTATTAAGCATTGTAAGATGGTCTATAATAACAGAAGCTTCTTCCTCAGTTATATCAGTATTTCCAGCATTAACATTCTCAAGAGTATTTTCGAGAATTGCTACAAGAGCTTTCTTATAATCCACCATTTTTTTTAATCAGTAATTTTACACCTTTTCTTAACATACCAAATTAGTGCTATAAATATACCTGCAAGAATATAATGAATTGTAAGTAATAAACCGTCACTACACTCACCAATATTAGTATAACGAATTAGTAGAATATATAATAGCACAAATAAGTCATAAGTTATAACAATTTTATGCCAATAACAAAAGTTAAATACATAACTACAAGCATACATCATTACAACAAAAGCTAACGAACTACCAACAGTAATATCAAATAAATCTAATATTACATCTTTGACATCTAACATTGCAAGTGTATTATTAATCAGAATACCCGCAGCAACAGCTACGGGTATCCATTTAGCAATTAATAAGAACACTTTGTGCTTAAAGTTTGCCATAGTGTTTTATTTCTTTTTAGAACCTTTCTTAATCTTTTTAACATCACCAGATTTAATGCCAGTCGTACCAGCACCACGAGTTACTTTTGCTATGACTTAATTAGTTTTAGTAGTTTTATCAATTTTCTTATAATCAACACCAATCTTTTTTAGAATCGGTTTGAATATCCAACTCCAAGCAACTGGTGCAAGAATGGCAGAATTAATAAGAATTGTAGTATTTTCATATCCACCTGCTATATATCCTGCGGCAATAGCGAAACAACTAATTAACATAACCAGTCGTTTAGTCCATGTGCCAACAGATTTATCACCATTAATATCATCTATTACTTTAATGAGTATGTATGTTAAAACATTCACACAAAGCATAAATGATAAATCGAAATGAGTATTGAATAACTCAACAAAATGTCCTACGAGTTGTTCCATTTACCATTCATCAATTTCATCGACCACCATATTTCTTATTTGGAATATATTTTAAGAAACTAAAAGGAAACAATTTCTTTCTAAAATCTTTATCAGATTCTAAACTTCTTGCTTCACCTTCAAAACAAATATCTTTATAAGCTCTGTTATAAGGAGGTAATATAATTTCAACTATCCAACTAACAACATAAGCTAATAAAGGAATTGCAGGAATAGCAAGTAATCCCCACCAAGAATAATTTGTAGTAAGACTTAATATGATACTAACCAACAAACCTACAATAAAAAGAGTAATTTGTTGATAACTATGAACATTTTCATGTCGTTCAACAGTTTCAGTAATTTTATCTTTATATTCAGTTCGTATCACTAACCACCATAATATCGTCATACATAGATAACCTTTAAACGGTATGTGTTTACAATATAGCTTTTTCATAATTTTATATTGTTACAAAATAAGCAGTTAGATTCTCTAATAAAGTAGCATTATCTTTACTAATTTTAAACATATCTCCTATTGGTGTTATACTATTTTCTAAATCCAACCAATCATGTTCAAAAGAATCGATATCAATACTATTAGCTAATCTAAAAGTAGTAACATTACAAGTACCAGTATGATATGCAATTTTAGTATATATGACAGGTACTCTGAAAGTATAATTGTTATCTCCATCATTTGGAATGTATCCAATAGTAAATACAAAACTTACCCATGAATCTAATGTATTATATTCAGGAACTATTGTAATAACATTATTATAATCAATCAATTCTCCAAATTGAGCAGCAGTAGGTATTTTACCTGTTTCAAAATATTGTTTAAGCTGACTTTTAGTTGCCATAATTTAATTGTATTAATGCCGATTAACACAATTAATTAATCGACATGGTTAAACTTGTTTACATCTATTAGTTAAAAAATTTGTTAAAGGACTATTATCAGAACTAATCGTATTATTTACAATAGCGTTTTTAAGTTTATTCCAATCAGCTTGTGTTAATAAATCCCAAGCTTTAACTATATATAAAGTTGGAGATTTACTATCTAATAGTTGAATAGTGGTACAACGAATTAGTTGATTTTGATAAACACGATTAATAACATAGTATTGCTCATTATTAATACTAACAATATAAGGTTCGAGAACTTTTGGTTCTTTTAATGGTATAGAAACCCAATTACGACCGTCAAGTATTCCTTTAAGTATATCAGAATCATTAATATCACTAAGTACAAATTGTTCCGATTGATCACCATAAGATGCTTGAAATAAGAAAGCTTCATCACCTATATTTGTTGTATAACTTCTAAAAGCTACGGGTATAGTGAACTGTTCTGCATCGATATCCTTTATAGCAATAATAGCTATATAAGTACAACAATCAGTACCATCAACAATAATTCTAATACCATTTAAATAAGGTTTAGAAAGATTACTTAAATCAATATCCCCTCCCCCTCGTCGTCATTAGGAATTTTATCTATAAGATTTTCAAAATCACTTTGAGTCGGAATAGCACCAGTTTTAAATAGTGCTTTAATTTGAGCTAGTGTCATATTTGATTAATTAAGATTAGTAATAATACGTTTAATTTTAGCAAACAAACTTTCAGATTTAGTTTCTGTTGCAACTTCAGCAGGTTCTTCTGATAAAGTTTGAACATCATTAGAACGAGTATTTGGTGTACGACCAACTTGGAAAATATAGTGGTCAACACCATTACCTTCAATTTGCATATAACCAATACCATCAGGCCCAGCTAATTGAGTAATAGTAACAGATTTAGAAGTAACTCCTTCTATTGATGCTGTTACTGTACAACTTCGAGCTCCAACATTGTTTTTAGATGCTGTAACAATATTATTAGCTAATGTAAATCCATTTCCACTAATACTCAATGAAGGAATTGAAGATACAGTAGTACTACTTCCAGTAGCACCTGATGTATAAACAGGTATTCTATATCGTATAGCACTATTTGTAAGTTGTGAAGTTCCACCAGATGCTGGAATTGTTGTAGGATTAGCTCTAAGAACAATTTCCCATTCTTTGTAATTATAAGAAACAATTTCATTGGCCGCTTGATAAATATACATTACTTTAATTGCAGATTTACCATTAGCTGACCAAATAACAGTTTGACCTTTTACAGTAGTTTGAGAAGAAACAGTAGCTCCTTTTGAAGATGCAGTAGCTTCAATAGAAGCAATACTCGGTGAAACATTATTTGTTCCACTTGAAGCATTTTCAGTTGTAACATCTTTTGTAGAACCAGAATCATATTGATAAGTAGTAATAGTAGCAGACTTGTTCCAACTTTGAGTACCATTTCCAGCTGTAGCAGTAGCAGAACCACCACTTGCAGGAATAATACCATTTGTTACTGTACCAGCTATTACATCACCATATGTATAAATACCACCAGAAGTAGATTTAACAGTTTTACTGTTTGTTATACTCTTAGAAGCCGTAGCTGATTTAGAACTATCTCCGTCATTTACAGCTTTTATAGTAATAGTATCAGTAGTTTCATTAGTTCCCATACTACTATGAGTAATCGTATTTCCAGATAAACTGAATCTACTATTGCCATTAGCAGTCATAGAAATTGATAAACTACCACCAACACTTCGTGTTTGATTCGTGCCAGTAGCACCCGAACTATACAAAGCATTATAAGTTTCAGTATTAGTAACAGAAGCACTTACAGTCGCAGAACCACCAGCTGCTGTCAAACCACTACCAATACTTATAGTAGGAGTTCCGTAAGCAGTAATTCGAGGATTGTAATTACTATTAGTTACTTTATTTTCAGCTTGATAAATATCAACAGTTTTCTTGGCAGTTACACTACCTTCACCAGTATAAGTTACAGTAACTTGTCCAACCTTAGTTCTTGCCTTAACTGTGGTTCCAAGAGAAGAAACTGTAATTTCATTTGTTTTTGAATAGGTAACTGTACCAGCACGAGTCGAACCAGATGTATAACTAATTGTTTGCGACATATTAGAAATACTGGTCGAAGAAGTTCCACCACTTGCAGGAATATCAGATGCTAAAATAGAACCACCTGTTAAAGCACCATAAGAAGCCTTATTGGCTTCTTGATAAATAGTAATAGTTGATGATACTGTTTGACCATCAAATGTATTTGAATATTTACCAGTTACAACAATACTTCTCCTACTACCAACAGTTGTAGTTCGATTACTTGCAGTAACCTTAGTACCAGATATAGAAAATCCAGTAGCACTTCCTGATAGAACTGGTGTAACATTATCTGTACTAACTAAATTACCATTACGATACGTTTTAAGTACAGCTGTAATAGTTGTAGTTCCACCTTTTGCGGCAATTTCAGTATTATCACTATTTAACGTTAAATCATATGTATAGGTAGATGCTTCTTGTTCAACAGTAAGAATAACTTGTTTACTGGAATCTTTTTTACACTTTCCAATAAACTTCATACTTCTTTTAGAAGTACCCTTTTGAACAGGTGATGAAATTTTAACAGTCTGATTTCCTTGAAAAGAGGGAGATTCAATATTAATTGAATCTCCACTCCCGTCATTCCATTTATTAGTGATAACACTCATAAATGATTAATTAATTTATTTAGTAGGTTCGAATGTCCATTCGTCATTAGACAGAACACTCAGAGTCTGCTCACCACCATCCTTCGGAATAGTAACAGTTGCAGTAGTTGTACCCTGCGAATTGAGATACAGATAACTGTCACCAAGAGCCTGAGTAATAGTAATAGTTTTAACAACAGTCGAACCTTCACCCTTAATTTCAAGAGTTGCAGAACGAGCTTTAATAGTTCCATTCTTCGGTACAACAACAGTAACATCATAAGTATATTTTCCAGTAGCACCGGGGTCACCAGTAATAGCAGTACCAGACGTAGCAGTTGTACTACCATTAACCTTAAATGATGTTACATTTGCAATACCGAAGTTAGTTTTCCATGTAAATGTAAGAAGTTTCGAGTTAGACTTACCAGTTACATGAATTGTTTCACCACCTTTAGCAACATTAATAGTTAAACCATCGGGAGTAATAAATTCGTCAGCAGCCTTTTCAAGAACCGTGACTGTAACTTCGTTAGACTTTCCAACAATCTTACCGGGAACTTGAGTGCTTCTATCTGCACGACCAGTATAAGGACTCACAGAATTAATCTTAATCTGTGCATTTCCAGTACCAGTTTTAGGAACCCATGATAAATAACTCGGAATAGTTGCCATTTGTTTTTTTTTTTGGTCGATTAACTATAATAACAAACTAATTACCAAATTCCCATTCAGCTGTATCACTTGCGAAAACAGTTATGGTATCATGATAATTATTATCTTTATTTAGAATAACAAGAGTTTTATCAACAGCTAATTCTACAACAGGTTCATCTATTGGCCAAACTTTTTTACCATTAAGCCACATATCAAGAACCTGCCGACGATTACCATTAAGCATTACGACAGCTTCCGTAGCTCGTTCAAGAAGATTAAGTTGTGCCATAGTTGTAGATTAATATTAACCTTGTGGTGTTTCAAGAGCAGTTACACGACTTTCCAAAGAAGTATAATTACTCTCTAATGTACTTACTTTACCACTTAAAGTAGTAACAGTTTCTTGTAATGTATTAACAGTACTTTCAAGAGTTTCTACTTTTGTTTGTAATTGTTGAACAGTTGAAGATTCAGCCTTAGTGGCTAAACCTTCAACTACAAAAGTAATTAACTTCTGAAAAGCACCAGTTTTCGGAGGCCAGTTTAAGGCACAAAATACTTTGCGAATTACTGATTCTTTCATATCATTAAACCGTTAATTAGATTCGACATTACCAACCCTAAATATAGGATGTTTAGCACCGTCACCTTCGATTTGCATATAATCAATACCGTCCTCAAAACGAAGAGTAACAGGTATGATTAAAGATTCATCACTTTCAGTTTGAAGAGTAACATCAATTTCTTCAGTAATAAATCCAGTAGCAACAAATTTGACTTTAATAACAGTTCCCGGTATAGCAGTATAGTTAAATCCGATACTTGCTACAACAGTTCGTAAATCTTGAGGCATCCATTCACCATCAACTAATACAGAAGCAGCAGTAACTGTTTCAACTGGTGCGTTCTTTTCAGTAACAGCGAATACAAAATATTCCTTAGTTGTAGGTTGAGGAGGAGTTTCCTCTGTCATTACGACTTTAACATCAATCGGTTCTGTACTACCATCTTCTAAAACAATATCTTTTTCAGTATCGTTGTATCCGGTAGCAGTAAACTTAACACGAATAGAAGTTCCGGGTTCACCAGTATAAGCAAATCCCATTGCTCCACCTTGTAAAGTTTGTTCAACCCAATTATTATTATTCCATAAATAACCATGAACATTGGTTGTGATATTAACAGATTCTTCGGTTACAGCATGAATATAATATTGTTTAGTAGTAGGTTCAGGCGGAACCTCTTCAAGTACAATAGTAACACTATGTTCACCAGTAGAATTAATCGTACCAGTTCCAGTGTTAGTTATATAACCAGTTTTAGAAGCTCGGAAATCAACACTTGTTCCAACTGGAGCTGTAACAGCCTCAGATTTACCAGCAGTCGATTCATCATTATGGAGAGGTTTCCAATCACTTTCAGTACTGAGTTTATACTCAAACGTAACACCGTCTAAAGCAGTAGATTCAGTATTTACAGCAGTTGCATAGATAGTACCAGATTGAACTGGAACTTTATCCATTTCAACAGTAACTTCTGCGGTAGGGATTGCATAAGTTACCAGTTGTTCAACCTCTATATAACCCGACGAAACAAACCTCAAAATTCGGCTCGTATTGACATCTCCGGTGAGTTGTAGCGGCGTATCTTTTGTGACTTGACCTAATATACCACCCGTGTCCTTATCATAGACGTATGCGGCTATTTTGGCCTTTGTTTCGCTATCGACCACCGTAAGACTTACAGTACCTTGTTCAACTGGTAGAGCTGTAAGAGTAATATCACGAATTATATTCTCATCTAACGTAATACGCTCTTCGTAAGTTTCATATCCACTTGCACCAACCTGAATTAAAATATCACGCGGGTCATAAGTTTCATATGTAAGAGTACCAGTACCTTGAGCAATAACTACATTAGAAGATTTATCAGTAAATATAATTAAAGCATTATTAGGAGTTGCATTTACAGTTAATGTCTTTTTAGTCTTAGGTGTAAGAACAACGTTAATCGTCGTATCTTCAACACCTACATCGACATAAACATCTTTTGTAATGTAATTCTCTTTTTCTACAATATAATGTAAACGACTTTGAATTAAACATTCAAGACTTGCACTGCCAAGACCTGCTGATTCTTTACCTTCCGAATTAATCATTCGTATAGTAGAATCAACCGGAACAGCTTCAATCTTAATTGTTATATAATCTTCTTCATTTCGAGGAATACGAATCCAAAGTGTACCATCTTCAAACGTAGTAGGAATCTCACTTGTAACTTCAATTTGATTAATACTGTTGCTACGAACATGATTATTATGTTCTACAACAATACCATAAATCTCATTAATAGCATCTACAATACGTTTGTTATCAGTAACAAGTTCTTCAGAAGTTTTATCTTGCTTATTAATAAGCAAACCTTGAAGCTCTTGAGCTTTTTGTTTTAATTTCTCAATATCACTTGCAGCTGTTGGTAAACCAACTTGTGCGGCAGTAACTCTATGAGGATTATCATAATTACGAATATGAGCATTGAAATTATCTTTGTCATTCTCGTAATCTTCTTTATCAAGTTTCTTGTTTATAGCAGCCCAAACATCTTGAAACTTCTTATTAACTTCTGTAACATGATTGTTAATCCAAACATTCAACTGTTTGAACCAACCTTTAACCCTATTTTCAAGAGCATTAATATACTCTTTTTGAGGTCGAGATACAGGTTTATCCATATCGGCAGTGTTATCAACATTGCCAAGACCAACTTGTTCTTTTGTTACCTCATGAGGATTAAACTTATTATTAATATGTTCAAATAAAAGTTTTGTAAGTTGTTCAACAGGATTTAAGTCCTCAGCTGTAAGCTCACGAACATATACTTGAACATCAAGAATCTCATTAACAGCATCATTAAAATCAAAATTGGTCTTTACATTCGTCCGATAAATCCACCAAGATTTACCCTCGTGAACATAAATACCAGTAAGAGTGAATATCTGATTACTTATGATACCTTGTACTGTAATTGTATGTATAGAACGAACAATCGGTACAAGTATATAAAGATATTGTTGAGTTGATTTAACCCACGGAACTTTATATTCATAATGTCCTATATTAATATTTCGAGATTCAAACTCGGTAATCTTTGCAGAACTAATATCAGATTTTTCAGTTAGCTTAAATAGAGCACTATTATCGTAAGCAGTTACATTAGTTAAGTCTATTTCAATCCTCTCCTTTGTCCTATATAAATATAGGTGGCCAGTCTTTCGATAGTACATATATAATGTAGGAACTGTTTTAACACCAGCACCTTCACCATCTACTGTACCAATATATTCTCCGGTTTGGCCATTATAAACACTCGGATATACACCATCTTCAAGTACACCGAGCGCTACAACATTTCGAAGATTAATTACTGCCATACCAAGAATAATAACGAAATAAATACTCCAACTACAAAGTTAATAATAATAGGATGAATTTTAAGACCAGTTATTGCTTTCTTTCTTGCAGCTTGAATACCACAAGTAATGATTTGATAAGCTAATGTAATCCATAAACTCATAAACCAAGTAGCAACAGTAGCTTTAAATAAAATACCTACGACAGTAGCAATGACGAAACCAATAATAATATCGTCTTTATGTTCTGAATAATAACCACTTAAAAAAGTAGTTATTTTATTCCATATTTTCTTTATCATAATACTAATCGTATTTATTATTATATGACGATTAATAATAATAATGGTGCAACTTGTATGGCTCGGCCTGCGGCCTCGCTCCCCGGTGGGACAGGAGGTTGCACGCCCACTTGTCACATAACATTAGCATCATTAAGAGAATAACTCCTAACACCACAATTAATAGCATTAGGAGTTATCCTTGTGGTTACATTTTTAACAAATCAATTTCTTACTTAATGAGTGCTAATACCCCTTCAAGTGCAGTAATTGCAGTACTCTCGGTATTGTTAATAGCAATAAATTGAGTAACCTGTAAACCCTCTGTATGTAAATTAAAGGGATGTGTGAAATCAGCACGAGAAGTAATTACATAAGTGTCATACATAACACCCTCGGTAGCTGTAAAAATATCACCATAAACACGGTCATATTCCTTGAAATTAGGATTATAACCTACACCGGCAACATCTGCTTCTTTCTCAAGTTTAGCAACTTGGTCATAAGTACCAACCGGAGTTTGATTCTTATTACCCTCTTCAAGCGTAGCACGAAGAATACCATCAAACGTCACATAATACTCAAAACCTGCGGCACCAGTGAACGTAACGCTTGCTTCGGTGAAATCATCAATCGTGATGCTATCAGCACCAAAGCGAGCATTAATCTTAGTCAAAGTCTTTTCAACCTCAACTTTCAGACGAGCAATAATATCTGCACTTGCTTCGTCAATTCCGTTAATAGTTACGCTGGCATTGTAAACTTCCAGAGGATAACCACCAAAAGAATTAATAGGCTTGCACGAGATAATAACCTCAGCATCGAAACCTTGATAACCAATACCACGATTAGCTACAAGATTCATAAACTTATACGTTTTACCAGCAGGAGCAAGATATTTTTCTTTATGTTGCTTCGACCACTTAGGATTAATCCAAACGCCACGTTTAACCTTGCCATCACCAAGACCAAGAACAAACTGCAACATCTTATCATCCTTGACATCCGAAGCAGCTGCAACGACTTTACCAGCCGAATTAAGAAGAACAGCTTGTCCGCGAGTTAACTTGCTAACATCGTTATTAGCAAGTGTTGTCAGAAAATCATTTGCGACAATTACACTTTTCATTTTCTATTCTAAATTTGATTGTTGTTTAACAGCACTAAAACTGTCATCTTTAAGAACAAGAAGAATATCGCTAACTACACTATCTATGAAATCAGGTGTAACTTCCATATCTGACATTTGGTTAATATCAATATTAAAAAGACGTGGCTTCTTAATATATGAAATCTTAACCGCATCAACACAAAAATCATCACCGTAATAAACAAACAGCCTATCATCAACAAGCTCACTTATTGGATTAAGATGTCTGTTTTTATTACCATAGAAATTATTTAGAGTAGCTCGAATATTTTCGGTAGCAATTAAATCATTTTCAGAAAACTTATTTCCTACATTTACGAACTCGTCATAAGTAGTATTATAAGTAATAACAGGAATGTCTGTATTATTAACTTTTAATGCAATTTCATCTTTTACATTAGAAGTAATAATAATACAATCTTTATAATAACGACCAATTAGATTCTCCCAATAAACATTATATTCATTAGAAAGAGTTTGACGTAATCTATCACAAGTTAAACCTGCAATTTCATACAAATCAATCTTATCTGAATCACTATCATAAAGAGAAAGAATATCTGAAATATCAATCTCATTCCCATTAACAATAATTTGTCCATTAAATTCATCACCAGTTAAGGCAATTTTAGACAAATCTATTAGATGATAATACAAATTCTTAACTTCATCATCAGGATAAACTTCATGTAAATTCTCAACAAGTCGAGTTTTACCATAAGTTAATCGAGAAGTAGAAGAAATAAGTTTTAAATAATCACCCGGAAGAATAACGAAAGCTCTATTTGGATAATCCGCATCTTGCTTATCACGTTTAAGTTTAAGCCACGGTGTTTCACGCTTTAATGATTGAATATCATCTACACGTTTTTTACTATCTTCAAGACCTTCGCCTTTATAATTAGTTTTCCTATTTGATTTAGTTTGTATATATTTAACGGCAGCTCGATTCAGCATCATATCAATAAACTGAGGAGCAATACTCCGATGTCTATTAGATGTTATTTGCTGTATTCGTTGCTCTATTTCGATGTGTAACTCTTTTACCGTTTCATACATGACTAACCTTTCAAACTACGATACTTCGCGTTCCACTCGGCAACAATACCTTTGTTGTTATCATTTGAGAAATACGAGATAGCATCATTAATATTATTACCAATAACATTTTCCGGATTAGAAGCATCGACAATGATAGAACTATTCGGAAGTTGTCGAATAATATTCATCCAAAGATAAATAGCAATCTTAGCTTTCATCGCCAGATGTTTATCATCAACAATACTAATAAACTTCTGCGGGTCACTGTCAATAAGTTCAAGAAGAACAGATTGCTTATCATCAACAGTCATTGCCATAAATTCCGAATAATCACCTACGCTACCTGTCGATACAACAACGTTGTCGATAAGTGCGCTATTCGGATTATTAATAAGTTCTGTATATTTCTTGAGAGCATCAGTGCGAAGTTTCGTCCGAGCAGCTTTAAGTGCTTTACGCTCACTATCCGAAGTAAGATAAAATTGAATATTGACACTCTTATTAATGTCTTCAACCTTATTAGCAACTTTGCTACTTAAAAGGCAATATCTCCAACTAATATAATCGGGAATATTAACAAAAGTAACATACTTATAAAGTTCCGTTTCATCAAGTTCCTTAATCCGTTTCAGAACAATAGTTTCAAGTTCCGAACCAGTTTCATTCTTAATCTTATCAGCTTTTTTAAGTTTACCAATAAGTTCGTCGATATTACTTTTCAGAGCAGGATTACCTAAATCTAAAACGTAAGAAATATCGAACTCTAAGCCATGAACAGGAATCTCAAGAAGAAAATCATTTAAGTATGTAGTGATTCGTTCTTGCCAAGAACTATCAATAGGAGATACACCAACAACAGTAGGAAGAAGAACTCGCATTTCCTCACTACGGCTCAGCAGTTCATTAACAGGACGAATAGCAGAACCAAGACGAAGAAAGTCAGTTTTGAAAGCATCTTTATTCCGAAGTTCAAAAGAAGAAGGATTGTTCCTCCATTCAATACGAACTGAGCGATTAACTTTAATCATATTTTTAACATTTTAAGTTATTCAATCTTTTATATGTTAATGAGTAGTAATAACCTTTCGATTATTACTACTCAAATTGGGTGTTTAGTTCAGAGCTAAATCAAGCCAGAACGAAGTAGTAGGATTATCAATATTGATACCCTGCGAACCAAGAACTTCATAAGAAGCAATATCCTTCGTATCCGACAGTTGAGTACCACTTGCAAGTCCCCACGAAGCAGGCAGTTCAGCCATACCTTTATAAACACCTACTTTATACTCACGACCCTCTTCACAAACAAACTTAATATTACGCTCACCATTCGAACCCATAGTATGGTCAAGGAATACAGCACTATAAGAAGTAATAGGCAGACCTTGATACATATTACCGGCTTCACGGTCACGACGAGCACGAATACCGTGGTCAAACATATCAACAATCTTGACAGTAAGAATCTTACCATTAAACATCTTATAACGGTTAAAATACTTACCATAAGACATCATTTCACCATCGCTCTTAATCTCGTTATCACCAAGAGTTACAAAGTAATTCTTCAGACGAGCATCATAGTAGATAGCATCATTGAACATTCGTGCGAAACCTTTACCGCAATAAAGAACCAGTTCCTCAACGGTAGAATCAATACGATTGTCAAAGATACGAGTGATGATACGGTCGAAACGATTAAGTGTCAGAACGGAATACGTTTCATAATTACCAACAGCTTTGAGAATATCAAGAACACCAGCACCACGAGGAATTGCCTCACCAGTCTTTTCATCCTTTAAGTGGATAATACCATTCGAATCGCGGTTGTACTCCGAGAACCATAAGTCCTCTTCGAGCATCTCGCGTCGCATGATTTCCCACATCTTCATTTCGTAAGGCATCCACAGACTACGCTCACCACCAGATGCAGTATCAAAGGCAATATTAACAACCTTATTACCCATGTTACCAGCAATCTCTTTCGAGAAACGGTAATAACCATACTGGTTGGTTGCCTTGCTAAACGACTGGTTATTCGAACGGTTTCCGTCAGACTTGCTACCCGGAATAGTCGAAGCACCTAATGCCCAAATAGCACCACTAATGAAGTCTTTTGCAACAGCATCAGCCGAAATAGGAGCACCCGACATATTGGTAAAACGATAAACGTATCCACCAGTCGAAGTAGCAATACCCTCATTCTGAATACGCCATTGCATACCAGAAGGAGCAATAGCTGTGTGCTGATAAATAAACCAATTATCCTCCATTTCAACCTCAACAGTTCCATAAGGCTGAATAGCAGCTTTATCAGATACCAGCTTTTTCAGACGAGAAGTAACACGCTGACGAGGAGCAATTTCCCAAGTATATTGAGTATCACCACCATTCAGCTTAACTTTTGTTGTAACAGCACCCTGACCCTCAGTAAGAGTAAGAAGAGGATACTTGTCACTATCCTTACCCCAAAGATAAGTAAGATTACGATTAAGTTTAACAGGGTCAATCAAATCAAAATTCAGAAGCATATTAGCATCTGTATATTGATTCGAGTCAAATTTTACAGTTCCAATTTCACGCATTGTAAATTAGATTTTTGGTTAAGTTATTATTATAAGGCAAGAACATTTGCTTTATTTAATAGGTAAAACAATTTTATCATCCTTTGCAGTCTTTTGAACTCTGGGATTACCATTGTTTTTACCAGTCTTACTTGCTAATGAACGAAGACGTTTAACTTCTTTTTTAGCAAGTTCAGCTTTAATCAGTTGGTCAACTCCACCGTCAAGATTCATAATAAATCGCATAGCCAATTCAGCAGGATTAGAAAGACGATTAATCTCATCAATCTGTGCTTGACTATAAACCATTCCATTAATCTCTTGAACAGGACGAGAGAAATAATCAAATAACTCTTGACGAGAAATAAGTTTCTCACCATCAGTTGTCTTAATTCTCAGACCTTCTTTCGGAAGAGCGTATTCTCCAATCTGACCTTTAACAACAATTAAATCATAAAGACTACCCGGTGCATTATGAACTTTGACAGTACCATCATCTTCATACGAAACACCAAAGTATTTAATTTCCTTTTCAAGTTCAGCCTGCATTTCTTTGGCCTCACGTTCACGAATTGCTTTAATCTCATTCTCTTGAGTTTTACGCAACCAATTAAGACTTTCAGTTGCATCATCTTTAAGAGTGTTATTTGCTTTTGCAAACTCAACAATTCGTTTGGCACGTTCCGGGGAAGTACCTTTTTGAATTTCAGCTTTATAGATTAAATCAGCAAGTAAGTTATCATCATCTTTGATTTCAACTTTACTATAATCTATATTTGCCGAATAACCTTCGATTGTACCGAACTTACTCTTATATTCAACAAGAGCTGCAATATCAGGATTGTTAGTTAAAAACTCGTTAAAACCTTTTGCAAAACCCTCTTGTTCACCAAGAGCTTTTACAGCAGCTTCACGTTTAGCAAAACCTTCAATCGTAGGTTCAAACTTAACAGGTTCACCTTTCTCATCTTTAATAACAATGCCACTGGCTTTTGAAATAGCTTCGATATAATCACCGTCTAATTCATCAGGCTCTTCATCAGACATTGCATCAATCTGTTCTTTTGTGAACTTAATTTCGCCATTATCATCTACGGCGTTTCCGTTATCATCAAGTGTGTAAAGAGTACCATCAATTTCTACTTGTTCCGGTTCAGTTTCTTCTTCACCATTACCAGTAGAACCACTCTTCTCACCTTCTTCCTCAGCTTTCTTACGAGCAGCTTCCTCTTCAGCTTTACGTCGTTCTTCAGCTTCTTGAGCTTCTTTAGCTTCCTTAGCTTTACGTTCTTCTAATTCTTTACGAAGACGTTCTTGTTTTTGCTCCTGAGTTTCACCATCAGGTATAACAACTTTTTCAACAGCCATATTAGTATTTATTTATAGTTGAATATTATTACATGAACAAAGATATACTATATATAATAT
>ENA-UOJS01000705-UOJS01000705.1-human-gut-metagenome-genome-assembly--contig:-C74-NODE-705-length-33283-cov-9.066119_pt1 | contig 33283 bp, 44 predicted proteins | sample MGYA00242355_ERZ723902 | MGnify/ENA metagenome assembly ERZ723902
ACGTCCCTCCGGTTGCGATATGCCGTTCTGGTTGCCATATAAGGCATAACACGTTAAGGCGAATGTCCGAATCTGCCAATAAATGCGTATACCAATTAAGGGAAAACGGCAGCCTCTGGTTGCATTTGGGCGTTTTGGTTGGCATATGGGAAGGAGGTAAGCCAATGAAAGTACGACAGTTCCTGAACAAGCTCCTTTATGCGTCCAGCTCGATCCACCGCATTTTCGTTGTTCGCGGCGTGGAAGAGAAAACGCAGCTTGTCGGCGTCGCGGTTAATCCGATGGCAACGGACACGCCATATGAAAGGCAGCTCAACGCGACGCTTGTTTCTTTCCGCATCAATGGGGAAGACCTGACGATTTACGTAAAATGAGGAGGTGAGAACATGAACGATCGAGACGGCAGCATTGAGCTTCGGCTCAACACGAAGAATGTGGACGAGGCTTTGAGTAAAGTCCGCGAGCTGTATGCGGCAATAGAAAAAGCCAACGCAGCGGCAACTGCGTTGGCCAAGATGCTGGACGGGCTAACGGTCCGGATCGACTATGTTTAGCTCGACCTTGAGGAGAAATAACTCAAGAGGAGGTGAGAACATGAACGAATTGAAAGAAATGCTCATGGAGCAGCTGCAACTACTCCATGAGCGTTCCAAGAGCGGAGACTATATGCCCGGCGGGCTGGTCGATCTGTCCTACGCCATGGCACGCATCGCGGAAGTTTTGGTTCAGATCAGGGAGTCGAACATAAGAGCGGGGAGGTGATGACATGAAACCCAAAAGTTGCTTTCCGAATCTGCTGGCGGAGATCGCCCGGCGGGGGCTGACCATATCCGGCATGGCCGCAGAGCTCGGCAGAGCCCGCGACACGCTCTCGCGGAACTTCAACGGCTCGCTGCGCATTGACGAGGCGCTGCGGATCCGTGACCGGTATTTCCCGGATTGCAGTCTCGACTATCTCTTTGAGAGGAGATAAGCCGACAACAACTTTACACTCTTAGTGTATTGCATATTGCGTAAAAATTCAAGCACACAAAGCTGAAAATACCAGATATAGAAAATTCATAAATCAACAAGGAGACAGAACCATGAATGACAAATTTGTACTGATCCGGAAGCGGCCGGCGCCGCCGAAGGACGAGAGGAAGATGCTGTCGGTGAGAGACAGCACCTACAACATCGTTGCGGGCTGGTATGAGGCCCTCGGAAGGACTACGAGCATGACCGACATCGTCGGGCTGGCGATCCAGTTTGCCGCCGAGCATGTGGTATTCGTGGATGAAGAAAGCGGGGAGGCGGAAAAGCATGGATAACGAGGTATTGGAGCTGCAGCTCGCGGAGCTGAAAGCGGCGTTCCCCGGAAAGGTCATGATCCCACTGTCACACGCGGCGCGGTATCTCCGGGTAGACCCCCGGACGCTGCATGCCAACCACTCATTTCCGATGCGGAAGTTCAAGCGTATGTGGTATGTGAACCTCGTGGCGCTGGCCAAGTGGATGGTCCGGTAAACGCGGGCGCTTCGGCGCCCGGACAAAAATACTTAAAAGGAGACAAGAACCATGTACGGATTCAAGTGGCGGCTGACGGTCTGTGACCGCGTGGGCATTCCGATGAACGATCATGCCTACGAGTTCAGCACACAGCGCGCGGCCATCAAGCAGATGGAGCGCGAGTTTCAGATGGGGCGCAAGTGCCTCATGGAGCGTATCGACTGGATAGAGGAGGACAGCTATGAGCGTTAAGATCACGAGCTTTGAGGCCGAGAACGTCAAGCGCGTGAAGGCCGTGACGATCATCCCCGCGGCTGACGGGCTGACGGTCATCGGCGGACGCAACGCCCAGGGCAAGACGAGCGTGCTCGACGCGATCGCCTGGGCGCTCGGCGGTGACAAGTTCCGGCCGGGACACCCCCAGCGCGACGGGAGCGTTCTTCCGCCGCGGCTCCGGGTGTTGCTCTCGAACGGCCTTGTGGTGGAGCGTCGTGGCAAGAACTCCGAGCTCTACATTACCGACCCCTCCGGCCGGAAAGCCGGGCAGACGCTGCTCAACAGCTTCGTGGAGCAGCTGGCGCTCGATCTGCCGAAGTTTATGGCGGCAAGCGGAAGGGAGAAGGCGCAGACGCTGCTGCGGATCATCGGGCTCGGCGAGCAGGTCGAGGAGCTGGAACGGCGCGGGAAGACCCTGTACAATGAGCGGCTCGCGCTCGGGCGCATCGCCGACCAGAAGGCGAAGTTTGCCAAGGAAATGACGTTCTACCCCAATGTGCCGGAGGAGCCGCTGAGCGCCGCGGAACTCATTGCACAGCAGCAGGACATCCTCGCCCGCAACGGCGAGAACCAGCGGAAGCGGCAGCGCCGGGACGAGCTCAAGCGGATGCTGGACACTGCCGAGGGGCAGCTGGCCGAGCTGACGCGCCGCTGCGAGCAGCTGCGCGAGGACTACCGGATCGCGAGCACCGACGCCGCGGATCTTCTTGACCAGAGCACCGCCGAACTTGAGGAGAACATCCGCACGATCGAGCAGACGAACGCAAAGGTCCGGGCCAATCTCGACAAGGCGCGCGCCGAGGCGGACGCGCAGAAGCTCGCCGACGAGTATGCCGCGCTGACTGCGCAGATCGAGGATGTGCAGCGCGAGAAGCTCGCCCTGCTCAACGGCGCGGACATGCCGCTGCCGGGGCTTTCCGTTACCGACGGCGAGCTTACCTACAACGGCCAGCCGTGGGACTGCATGAGCAGCAGCGAGCAGCTCATCGCCGCGACGAGCATCGTCCGCCGCCTGAATCCGGAGTGCGGCTTTGTGCTTCTCGACCGGCTGGAGGCGATGGACACCGATACGCTCGCCGCGTTCGGACGCTGGCTGGAGGGCGAGGGGCTGCAGGCCATCGCCACGCGCGTGAGCACCGGCGGCGAGTGCCAGATCATCATTGAGGACGGCGAGGTAGCGGGAGCGGAAGCGAACGCCCCGGCTGTCCGCTGGAAAGCGGGGGAGTTTTAAATGGAGACTTTGAACATCACGCGCGGCAAGATCGCCAAGGCCCAGAAGGTCGTCATTTACGGCCCGGAGGGTATCGGAAAGAGCACGTTTATCAGCCGCTTCCCCGGCGTCGTGTTCATCGACACGGAGGGAAGCACCGCCCACATGGACGTATACCGCACGCCGGCGCCTACGAGCTGGCCGATGCTGCTCGACATGGTGAAGGTGATCGGCGCGAAAGCCGTGCCGGCAGGGCAGGTAAAAACGCTTGCCATCGATACGGCGGACTGGGCGGAGATGCTGTGCGTGCGCGACATCTGCGCCCGCCGGAAGTGGGACGGCATCGAGGACGCCGGATACGGCAAGGGGTATACATATCTCGAGGAGGAGTTCGGGCGACTGCTCAATCTCCTGCAGCAGGTCGTGGACGCCGGGTGCAACGTTGTGCTCGCGGCCCATGCGCAGATGCGCAAGTTCGAGCAGCCGGACGAATTCGGCGCCTATGACCGCTGGGAACTGAAGCTCGAGAAGAAGACCGGCGCGCTCGTGAAGGAATGGGCGGACATGGTGCTCTTCGCCAACTACGAGACCTATGTCGTCAAGGGCAACAACCCGATGGAGAAGAACAAGGCGCAGGGCGGTCGACGCGTCATGTACACGACGCACCATCCGTGCTGGGACGCGAAGAACCGGCACGGGCTCAGGGACAAGCTGCCGTTTGACTTTGCGGAGATCGCGGCGTGCGTGCCGGGGGCGGCGTCCTCTGGCGGGGATGCTACCAACTCGCTCGGGGTGGATACCGAAAGGGGTAGGGAAACGACAATCCCTCAGTCGGCTGCGCCGACAGCTCCCTTTACACAAGGGAGCCTTGAGAGTACGGAGCTGAGCGGAAAAAGGCATCTTCCTCCGCAGCCAGAAGGCGCGGGGGACGCGACCTCCGGCGAGGAAAGTCAGGGGAGCGCCGGAGACCCCGAGGAGAAACTGGCCGAGCTGATGCGGCAGCCGAACGTTACAGATGCCGATGCACTGCCGAAGGCGCTGCTGAACCTTATGGCGATGGAGGACATCACGCCGCGCGAGGTACAGCACGCCGTCGCCTACAAGGGCTATTTCCCGGATGACACGCCTCTCGGCAACTATCCGGAGGACTTTGTGAACGGCGTTCTGATCGGCGCCTGGACACAGGTCAAAAACATCATCATGACGCTGCGTGCGTCGGAAGGAGATACACATGAACGATAACCAGAACAAGCAAAACGACGTTGCTCTTGGCTGGGATGATGAGATCACCGACAGCCGGCCGGACTTTATTCTGCTGCCGGATGGAGAGTATGACTTCACCGTACTGAACTATGAGCGTGCGTGGTATCCGGGCGGCGCAAAGCTGCCGCCCTGTCCCAAGATAACGATAACGCTGCGCGTGGAGACTGCGGATGGCGTTGCACTCATCAAGGAGCGATTTTTCATTACGCGAGACAATTGCGAGCGTTATGTCGCACCGTTCTATGTCTGTATCGGCATGATGTCAAAGGGCGGGACAGCAAAAATGAATTGGCCGGGAACAGTAGGCCGGACGGGCCGTGCGAAGATCACGGTGCGCAGTTACACCGGCAACGACGGGCGCGAGTACCAGACGAACGACGTCAAGCAGTTTCTTGAGCCGGAGAATGCCCCGGCTGCACCCGCCGCGGCGCAGAGCTGGACGCCGGGGGCGTTCTGATGGAGCTGCGGCCCTATCAGCAGGAGGCCCGCGCTGCCATCGAAAACGAATGGCAGCGCGTGGATCGGACGCTGCTCGTGCTGCCCACGGGGTGCGGCAAGACGATCGTGTTTACCGCCGTGGCGGCAGACGCGGTGCGCGGAGGAGGGCGGGTGCTCATTCTTGCGCACCGGGGCGAGCTGCTCGACCAGGCGGCGGACAAGCTCAGCCGCGCCACGGGGCTCGGGTGCAGCGTGGAGAAGGCCGAGCAGAGCTGCCGGGATTCCTGGTACCGCGTGACCGTCGGCAGCGTGCAGACGCTCATGCGCGAGACGCGCCTGGCGGCATTCCCGCCGGACTATTTCTCCCACATCATTGTGGACGAGGCGCACCATGTCCTCTCGGACGGCTACCAGCGCGTGCTCGAGCACTTTTCCGGCGCGAAGGTACTCGGCGTCACCGCGACGCCGGACCGCGGCGACCGGCGCAATCTGGGGGCGTTCTTCGAGACGCTGGCGTATGAGTATAAGCTCACGAGCGCAATCAAGGACGGCTTTCTCTGCCGCATCTCGGCGCAGACGATCCCGCTTTCGCTCGATCTCACGGGCGTTGGCGTGCAGAACGGCGATTTCAAGGCCGGGGAGCTCGGCACGGCGCTTGACCCGTATCTCGGGCAGATCGCCGGCGAGATGGCGAAGACCTGCGCCGGACGCAAGACGGTCGTGTTTCTGCCGCTCATCGCCACGAGCCGGAAATTTACGCGGCTGCTTGCCGAGCGCGGCATGAATGCGATGGAGGTAAACGGCGAGAGCCGCGACCGCGCCGAGGTGCTTGCCGCCTTTGACGCTGCGGGGCCGGGCGCGGTGCTTTGCAACTCCATGCTGCTCACGGAGGGCTGGGACTGCCCGAGCGTGGACTGCATCGTTGTGCTGCGCCCGACGAAGGTGCGGAGCCTCTACTGCCAGATGGTAGGACGCGGGACACGTCTTTCGCCGGAGACCGGCAAACAGGACTTGCTGCTGCTCGACTTTCTCTGGCACACGGCGCGGCACGAGCTCTGCCGCCCGGCGCATCTCATCTGCGAGAGCGAAGAGGTCGCCGAGAAGATGACAAAGAATCTCGAGGATGTGCAGGAGGCGATGGATCTTGAAGCGGCGGAGACCGCAGCTGAGAGCGACGTGATCGCCGAGCGCGAGGAGGCGCTCGCCAAGCAGCTCGCCGAGATGCGTCACCGGAAACGCGCTCTCGTCGACCCGCTGCAGTTTGAGATGTCTATCCAGGCGGAGGATCTGATAAATTACATTCCTCAATTCGGATACCAAATGGCACCGGCGAGCGACAAACAGCTTGCTTTTCTCGAAAAGCGCGGCATTTTTCCCGACGAAGTTGGCTGCGCGGGCAAAGCGCAGCTGCTCATCGACCGGCTGCAGAAACGGCAGGACGAGGGGCTTACCACGCCGAAGCAGATCCGGCTGCTGGAAGGGCGGGGCTTCCGGAACGTCGGCACATGGGACTTTGCGGCGGCATCCCGGCTCATCGGGCGGATCGCGAATAACAATTGGCGCATCCCCGCGGGGATCGACCCGGCAACGTATACGCCGCCGAAAACAGAAAGGGAGGACAGTTTTTAAATGGATAAGGTTTCTATTATGCGCATGGCAATGGGCGCGATCGAGGAACGCGTGGACTATGAGATGGACCGCGTCATCGCAAATATCATTGACCAGAACACCAAAGCGACCGGCAAACGGAAGGTTACGATCACGCTCGAACTCGTGCCGGATGAGTACCGGCAGGTGATCGCCGTTTCGGCGAGCGCCAAGGCCGCGCTCGTGCCAACGAACGCCGTTACCACGAGCCTGTATGTTTCCTCCGCGCGCGGCACGGGCGAACTGCTCGTGCAGGAGATCCCGCCGCAGGTACCCGGCCAGCTTGCACTGGGCGGCGGCGAGCAGGAAGAGCCGAAGCTGCTCCGGCTGGGCAGCGATCTTGTGAAATTATGAAAGGAGAAAAGGCCATGCTGGCAGAATTTATTCAGAAGATCCTCGACACCGCGGAGGTACGCCCCTGCGAGGTACACGGAGAAAACTACATATTCGATAAGGCCGGGCGCGGATACACACAGGTCCGCCCGGTTATCGACCGGCCGGATACGAAGAAGGTCGGCAGTCTGGACGCGCTGTGCGGTCTCGTTCTCCGCGAGGGCTGCGATCGTCTCGATGCTCCGCTCTTTGTTGAGGTGCAGTCCCCGACGCGCGTCATCGTTTACGGCTGCCCGGATGGCAGCTGCGTCCGCACGACGTATTACTGCGCCGAATATGAAGGGCCGGTATTCCGCGGCGGCTATACGGGCTATGAGGAGACGATCATCAAGCTGCGCAGCATGTTCCTCCCCTCCGAGGGGCGGGACTATCTGCTCGATCTGCTCAGCCGCATGGATATGAACAGCGGCGCGACGAGCGAGGACAACGGCGTTACGCAGTCCGTCACGGTGCGGCAGGGTATCGCGCTCAAGGACAGCACCGTCATCAAGCCGATCGTGAAGCTGCGGCCTTACCGCTCGTTCGCCGAGACCGAGCAGGTGGAGAGCGAATATCTGCTGCGCGTTGACCCGAACGGAAAAATCGGCCTTTTCGAGGCGGACGGCGGCATGTGGCAGCTGGGAGCCAAGCGGAACATCGCCGTGTATATCCGCGATATGCTTGTGTCACAGCTTCCCGAGAGCGTTCTCGATGACAATATCATTATCCTTGCGTGACCCATTTCTCCCCGGCGCCTGGGGAGCATAAGGAGCTTTTTATGGAACATCGTGACATAAACATTGCCGAACTGCTCAGCTACATACCGGCGAGCGGGTGCTCATATTCGGAGTGGGTCAGCATTGGCATGGCGCTCAAGGACGAGGGCTGCGACTGCTCCGTATGGGAGGAGTGGAGCCGCGGCGACAGCCGGTACCACGCCGGAGAATGCGAGAGAAAGTGGCAGAGCTTCCGTGGCAGCGCCGCACCCGTGACAATCGCCACGGTCGTGCAGATGGCGAAGGACAACGGCTGGCGCACGAATGCCGGCAGGGATTACGCGCTCGATTGGGACAGCGAGATCTCCGACCGCGACGAGCTTGTCGTGGTGGAGCGCGGCTGGGTGGAATCGCAGGAATTCCACGAGCCGGACAGCTGGGACCCGGCGCGGCAGATCATCGACTATCTCAAGACGCTCTTTCATCAGGACGATTACGTCGGCTATGTGACGGAGGTCTGGGAGAAGGACGGACGCTATTTGCCGAGCAAGGGCGCTTATGACCGCACCGCCGGAACGCTCATCCGCGAGCTGGAGCGCTACCGCGGCGACATCGGCGCGGTCTTTGGCGACTATAACCCCGAGGTGGGCGCGTGGATCCGCTTTAACCCGCTCGACGGGCAGGGCGTGAAGAACGACAACGTAACCGCCTACCGCTACGCGCTCGTGGAGAGCGACGCGCAGGATCTCGCCCGCCAGAACGCGATCATCCGCGAGATAGAGCTGCCGGTGGCGTGTCTCGTATACTCCGGCGGGAAGAGTATCCACGCCATCGTACGCATCGACGCGGACAGCTACGAAGAGTACCGGCAGCGTGTGGATTACCTCTATAAGGTCTGCAAGAAGAACGGGCTGGAGATCGACACGCAGAACAAAAACCCCTCCCGGCTCTCCCGTATGCCCGGCGTGATACGCCGCGGACATAAGCAGTTTCTCATGGACCGGAACATCGGACAGCCGGATTGGGACACATGGAAAGAGTGGATCGAGAGCGTCAACGACGATCTGCCGGACCCCGAGGAGCTCTCCGACGTATGGGGCGAGATGCCGGCGCTCGCGCCGTGCCTCATCGAGGGAGTGCTCCGGCAGGGACATAAAATGCTGCTGACGGGTCCCAGCAAGGCCGGAAAGAGCTTTGCACTCATTGAGCTGTGCATCGCCATTGCCGAGGGGCGCGACTGGCTGGGGCTTTCCTGCGCCCGCGGACGGGTGCTCTACGTCAATCTCGAGCTCGACCGGGCAAGCTGTCTGCACCGCTTCCGTGACGTTTACGAGGCGAAGGGGTGGACGCCCCGCGGGCTGGCCGACATTGAAATATGGAATCTGCGCGGCAGCGCCGTGCCGATGGACAAGCTCGCCCCGAAGCTCATCCGCCGCGCGGCGAAGAAGGGGTTCATTGCCGTGGTGATCGACCCCATTTACAAAGTCATCACTGGCGACGAGAACGACGCCTATCAGATGTCGCTCTTCTGCAATCAATTCGACCTCGTGTGCCGGAAACTCGGCGCGAGCGTTATCATCTGCCACCATCACAGCAAGGGCTTCCAGGGCAACAAACGCAGCCGCGACCGCGGCAGCGGCTCGGGCGTGTTTGCCCGTGATCCGGACGCGGTACTCGACATGATCGAGCTTGACGCCGGAGAGAGCGCCGAGGGGCGCAGCGCATGGCGCGTGGACGGGGATCTGCGTGAGTTTGCCGCAATGCCGAGCGTGAACGTCTGGTTCGACTACCCGCTGCACACCGTGGACCGCGGCGGGGAACTCGCCGCGGCACGCCCCGCCGGAGAGATCCCGCCGTGGGAGATGGGCGTAAGGGCAAACGCCGACAAGACCGAGAAGCGGAAGGACGAACGCAACCAGAAGCTGCTGGAAGCGTATGCAAAGATCTACGAAAAGAGCGGCGCGGTGAAGGTCAGAGACCTTGTAAAGGAGCTCCAGATGTCGGTGAAAAGCGTACACAATTACATCGATCAGAGCCCGTTTTTTGACCGCGACAGAGACGGCTTCGTATGGCAGACGGACGGCGGCGACGGCTTCCCGGAGGGGGTGTAAAAGTTTTTTCTACCACCTCTCTACCGGGGGTAGAAAAGCCTGAATTTCAGGCTTTTTTACAGGGGGTGGAGAAAAGCCACGTACGTAGGCTTTTTTACGGGGGGTAGAAAAGCCTTTTATATAAATATAAAAGCAAAAGGGCTACAGCCAGCCCTTTTGCACCTCATATTTATTCTGCTGGCGGGGGACACCCCCCGGCGTAACGAAAAGGAGATTTTCAACATGGCTACACCGAAAGACAACGCCCTGCTGACCGTGGTTATCAAGGAGCCCGGCGAGCTGCCGCGGATGGCGGCGGTGAGCAACACGCTCGAGACGATGCAGCAGCTCGTGGGCGGGTACATAGAGACTGCGACGATCTGCAGCGACTTTGCGATCGTGTGCAACGAGGAGGGGCGGCTGCGCGGTCTGCCGGAGAATGTGGACGTGTGCGGGTACTCCTTCGTCGGCACGATCGTCTTCGTGGGCGTCCGGCGCGGCCGGTTCGTCAGTCTGGATGCGGCGGGCATCGCGCTCGCGGCCAAGCTGTGCGGAGGGCAGAAGGTATGATCGAGTTCTTTCTGCGCATGATCCCGCCGACGGCCACGGCGCAGATGCACAAGGTGACGCGTCAGGGCCGCTTCTATGACCCGCCGGAGGTCGCCGACGCGAGAGCCAAGCTTCTGGCCCATCTTGCACAGAACGTTCCGGAGAAGCCGCTCACAGGACCGCTGCGGCTGTATGCGAAGTGGTGCTTCCCTGCATGGGACGGAAAGCATGCGTCCGGCGAGCCGAAGATCACGCGGCCGGACACAGATAATCTGCAGAAGCTGCTTAAGGACTGCATGACGGACGTCGGCTTCTGGAAGGACGACGCGCTCGTCGCCGAGGAGTTCGTGGGCAAGTATTGGGCGGACATGGAGCACACGGGCATCTACATCCGCGTGGAGGTGATCTCATGACGCGAACATGTTTGTTTTGCGGCATTACGTTTTTGGCAGCGAATCCGGCGCGGCAGTATTGCAGCGCTGAATGCCGGAAGAATGCGGCAGAGGCGAGAGTTACCGAACGACGCATGCTGGCAGACGGACGCAGCCGCAGTGGTTCCGAGAACGCGCGGGCCATTGCCGAGATCAACCGGCGCGCCCGGGCTGCGGGGCTGAGCTACGGAAAATATCTCGCCTACGAAAAGTACGTTCAGGCGATGAAGGAAAGGAGGCTGCCGTATGTCCGGCGAAAAACAGAAACTGAGGATCTGCATGCTGTGTGCGGAGCTGATGACGAAAAACGGATACCGGCTCCGACCGCTCGGCGATGAGACGCACGGCGAATGCCGGATGTGCCGCCGGATCCGCTGGAGCGCACTGTACGAGGTTTCGTATGAATAGCCAGGAGAAAAAGGCGTGGCTGCGGCAGTGTGCGGCGCTCGACCGCGATATAGACCGGCTCATTCTCGAGCGCAGCCGGTGGATGGCACGCGCCATGCGGATGGTGCCGACGCTGTCCGATATGCCCCGCGGCGGGGGGGAAAGGCGCAGCAGCGAGGACATCATCCTTCGCATCGCAGAGATCGAAAACGAGATCTACCGGAAGATCGACGCGCTGCTCGATCAGCGTGCGGCGGTCGTAGAGGCGATCACGGCCGTGGGCGACCGGCAGCTTCGGGAAGTACTCGAACTGCGGTATCTGGACGGGGCGACGTTTGAGGAGATCGCCGAAGAGATGGGGCTTTCCGTCCGGCACGTGCTGCGGCTGCACGGGGCAGCACTCGAAAAAATTTCCGTCGATGTCACCCAATGTCATTGAATGTCATGTTTTTGAGTGTTAATCTGGTAACATGAAAGAGCTGTCGGGAGGCGGCTCTTTTGCGGTTCTCTCTTCTTGGACAAGCTGCGGCCCGTAAGAAACAGCTCCTCGTCGGAACGAGGCTCCGTCCGGAATGGCGGCAGGGCATAAGAAAAGACCGGGCGGCGAACCCGGTCTTTTCTGACATTACTTTCAAATGGCGGGGGAGACTCCTTCCGTCAGCGGCAGGGCCGCTGCCACCTCCCTCGGGGAGGGAGGCACAATCCCTCAGTCAGCCTTGCGGCTGACAGCTCCCTTTGCACAAGGGAGCCTTTGCACAAGGGAGCCTTTACGCAGGGACGGCGGGGCGTCCCGGATAAATTTTCAGGCAGGTGGTGGTTGTGGGGTGCTGCGGACGTCTGACAGACCGGCAGAAGGCTTTCTGCGACGAATATCTCATTGATCTCAACGCGACGCAGGCCGCGCTCCGCGCCGGGTACAGCCCGAAGGGGGCGCAGCGCATGGCGGTGCGGAATATGCAGAACCCGCTCGTGCAGGAATATCTCAGCGAGCGGCGCGAGGCGCGCAGCAAGCGGACGCAGATCACGCAGGACTTCGTGCTCGGGGAGCTTATGAAGATCGCAACGGCGAACGGCACGGACTTTGCCAGCGTGGGCAAAGGGAACCGCGTCCGGCTCACGCCGACGGAGGAGCTGCCGCCGGAGAAGCGGGCGGCGGTCGCCTCGGTGAAGAAGGGGCGCGACGGCATGGAGATCAAGACCTACGACAAGCTGCGGGCGCTGGAGCTGCTCGGCAAGCATCTGGGCATGTTTGACGCGAAGAGCGGACGCGAGGAGGCGGACGCGCTCGAAAAGCTCGACCGGCTGCTGGAGGGGATCGGCGATGCTGCGGCTGAGTGAGAAGCAGAAGGCGTTCTGGCGCGAACCGTATCACCGGTGGAACATAAAGCACGGGGCGACGCGCTCCGGCAAGACGTATCTCGACTTTTTCGTTATCGCCCGCTCCATCCGCGAGCGGAAGGGGCTCGACGGGCTGATCGTCCTTATGGGCAACACGAAGGGGACGCTGCAGCGCAACGTGATCGAGCCGATGCAGAATATCTTCGGCGCGGCGCTCGTGTCCAGCATCCGCAGCGACAACACCGCGACGCTCTTCGGCGAGCGGGTGCATTGTCTCGGCGCGGACAACAGGAAGCACGTGGACCGGCTGCGCGGCGTGAGCATCAAGTACTGCTACGGCGATGAGGTCGTTACCTGGGAGCCGGAGGTCTTCGAGATGCTCAAGAGCCGTCTCGACAAGCCGTACAGCCGGTTTGACGGCACGTGCAACCCCAAGGAACCGGATCACTGGTTTAAGAAATTCATTGACAGCGACGCGGATGTCTTCGCGCAGCAGTACTGCATCGACGACAATCCGTTTCTCGACGCCGACGTGCGGGCCGCGATGAAGCGGGAGCACAGCGGCGTTTTTTATGACCGTTACATCCTCGGCGAGTGGTGCGTGGCCGAGGGGCTCGTGTTCCCGTACTTTTCCGCGGAGCGCGAGCGATGGCTCACCGACGCGCCGCGGGACGGCTACTCGAAGATCTGCGTCGGGCTCGACTTCGGCGGCACGGGATCGCTCAACACGATGTGCGCCGTCGGGTTCGTGAACGGGTACGAGCGGATGGTCGTGCTCGCGGAGAGCGCGCTGCCGCGCGGCGAGCGGATCGACACCGAGGGCATCGCCGCGGCCTGCGCGGATTTCTGCGCGAGCGTGCGGGAGAGCTTCGGACGGTATGACCATGTGTTCGGCGACGCCGCCGACCCCGCGCTCATAAACCGCGTGGCGGCGATCCTGCGCGGGCGCGGGCTGCCCTGGCGGTGCGTCGGCGAGTGCGTCAAGACGCCGCTGGAGAGCCGCCCCGTGAGCGTGGACGGGCTGCTCTGCGCCGACCGGATCCGGATCGACCGGCGGTGTGCGGGGCTTATCACGGCGCTATCGCAGCTGCGCTGGGACGCGGACAAGCCGAGCATCCCCGAGGACAAGAATCTCGGGAACATCAACGACTACTGGGACAGCTTCAACTATGCATGGAGCGCCTGGACGGATTATTTTGACCGGAGGGCAAGATGAAGGAGCATGTAAAGGCCTATTTGGAGAAGGCAGGGTACGCCGTCAACACGGTGGCCGCGGATATCCTGTGGAAGGCGGACGACTGGTACCGCATCCGCGAGACGGACGACCACCGGCGCGTGACCGTGAGCGGAGAGCGCTACTCGCTCGCCCGGATGGGCTTTGCCAAGCGCGCGGCCGCGGACGACGCGAATCTCTGCGAGGTCGTGGAGATCAACGCGGGGAGCAACGACGAGGCGGTGCACGAGATCCTTGCCGCCAACCGGTTTGACACGCAGTACCGCGAGCAGCTGGAGCTCACCAGCGCGGAGGGGACGAGCGCCTGCTATGTGCGGCTCGAAGACGCCGACGTGATGAGCGACGGCACGCTCTCCGGCGGGCGGATCTGTCTCAACTATATCGGCGCGACCGGCTTTCTGCCGCTCACGGTGCAAAACGGCGAGGTCGTCGAGGCGGCGTTCTGCGGCGAGGCTCTCCGCGGCGCGCAGAGCGTGGACACGCTCGTGATATGCACGCTCGATCCGGAGGGGAATTACCGGTACAAGACCGTGATCTTCACCGAGGACGGCGAGGCCGGCAGCGAGCAGACGGTGCGGCTCGGCAATGTGCGCCCGTTTGCCGTGATGCGCACCGCCGAGGTGAACAGCATCGACGGCATGCATGGCTACGGATACCCGAAGGTGTACGGCGCGATACCGGTGTTCCTCGGGCTGGACGCGGCGTTTTCCGCGCTGCTGGACGACGTGGACACCGCCGAGAAGATCACGCTCATCAACGAGCGGATCTGCGGCTTTGACGAGAAGGGCCAGCCGATCGCGCCGAACGAGGCGATGAAGCGGCGGTTCGTGTTTCTCGGCGACAAGCTGCCGCAGGCGGGCGATCTGATCCACGAGACGTCCCCGCAGATCCGCATCGATATGTTCCGGCCGACGATCGAGTTTCTGCTCTCGCTCATGAGCCTCAAGTTCGGTTACGGCACGAAGAAGTATTCGTTTGACGCCTCGGGCGTCGTGCAGACCGCGACGCAGTACATCGGCGAGCGGCAGGACATGATGCAGGAGCTCAACCGGCAGCGCTTCCAGGCGAAGCAGTACATCTGCGGGATCATCCGCGCGGCGCTGTGGTTTTCCAACACGTTCTGCGGCACGGCCTGCGATCTTGACGAAGAGATCCGGATCGAGTTTGACGATTCCTACATCGAGGGCAAGACCGAGCGGCTCGAGGGCATGCGGCAGGACGCGCTCGCCGGGCTCGGCGGCGTCCATGTCCGGGCCAGGTATCTGGCGGCGAAATACAATCTTGAGGAAGACGAGGCGCTCGCCTGGGCGCAGAGCGCGGACGAGGACTACGCCGAGGGATCGGAGAACGACTTCCCGACGGTGCAGAATATCCTGCGGGGGCGCTGAGCCATGCTGACGGAGGAGCAGCTCGAGATCTACGGCGGCGTGCTCGTGCCCGTGTTTCAGCAGCTCGAGCAGGACATCATCGCGGATATCGCCCGCCGCGTCCGGAAGGAGGAGCGGTGGACGGAGACGGCGGAGCTGCAGGCCGAGGAGCTGCGGCGGCTCGGCTGGTCGCCGTACCGCATCCGGATCGAGGTGATGCGGCGGCTGCAGGCGAACAAAGAGTATGCAGCCATGGTCGAGCGGAACACGCTGGAGGCAAAGGCCGCGCAGCAGGCCGCCATCGACGAAGCGCGCGAGGCGCTGCGCGAGCAGGCGCCGGAGCTCTTCGAGACCGTGGGGAACATGGCGTTCCGCAACGACCTTTCTCTCTGGGAGCAGGCGGGGCAGCGGCTCACGCGCGGCGGCGCCGTGGACCGGGCCGTGCGCGAGATGCGGAAGCGCGCGACGGGCGATATACTGAATCTCACGCGGACGATGGGTTTTTCCTTTCCGACCGGCAGCGTGCCGGCACGGCGGGCGTTTACTGCGGCGCTGAACAGCGCTCTGACGCAGGCCGTGAGCGGGACGGTATCCTATCAGCAGGCGTGCGCCAACGCCGTGCGGCTGCTGACGCAGAGCGGCCTGCGGCATATCGATTATAAAAACGGCGTCACGCGGCAGATCGACACCGCGGTGCGGAACGCCGTGCTCACGGCCTCGGCGCAGCTCTCCGGCGAGATCATGCAGGCGAACATTGAAGAGAGCGGCGTGGCGTATGTGCAGGTGTCGGCGCACTGGGGCGCGCGTGACAGTCATGCCGTATGGCAGGGGAAAGTGTATTCCCTTGCCGAGTTTTGCAGCGTGTGCGGGTACGGCGAGCCGTCCAACCCCGATCACATCTACTCCTACAACTGCCGGCACACGCATTATCCGTACTGGCCGGGGATCTCCGAGCCGGTCGAGTATCCGCCGGAGCCGGGGCCGTTCGAGGCGGACGGGAAGACGTACACCTACTACCAGGCGACGCAACGGCAGCGGGCAATGGAGCGCAGCATCCGGGCGATGAAGCGCGACGCGCTCGCGCAGGACGCGATGGGGGACAAGGGCGCTCTGGCGGCGGCAAAGATCCGGCTCGACGAGAAAACGGCGGCGTACAAGCGCTTTTCCGCGCAGGTAAATATGCGCCCGAGACTTGAAAGGACACAGGTTTTCGGGTATGATAGGAGTACGGCGGCAAAAGGACGTGCAGCCGTCAGAGAAGAAATCAAAAGGCTGATTTCCATAAACGACCGTTACCGAAGCGGCGGTGATCCTCTTTATGACGTTTTGGGCCCGATTTCAAAGTCGCACCCGGATGAGGTGCTGCGGATTCGGCAGGAAGCGGAGCAACTCGGCGTTTCGGTCAAATCCCGCCCGAATGCTATGGCGTATGCACCGGGACTCATGAGCGGTATGCCTGGTCAGCTGTTTATCAGCGAAGAAAACAGTTATGGAGCGTGGCTGCACGAGGAACGCCATATGCTTGACGATGCCAAGGACGGATTTGCCGGTTTCCGAGGAATCGTTGATACGAGAAGACGTATACGGATGGAGTATCGTGCGTACGCGGTCGAGATCGATTTGGCAAAACAGCTTGGACGCGACGATATTGTCGAAGAGCTTATTCGTCTGAGAGATGAAGAAATTGCCATGATTAAGGGGGAAAAAACGTGAAAAACGACGGCTATTTGACGGAGCGAATCCAGCAAATGCGAACGGATGAGCTGGTATCTTTGCTGAACCATGAAAACATTCTTGTCCGAGCTTCGGCAATCATGGAAATCGTTGAACGCGGCGAAAAGAACCCCAAGATAGAAAGCGGGTTGATGAAAGCCGCAGAAGACGAGACGAGTTTCTGGAATACGTTCCTTGTGAAGGACCTTGCAGCGGCAGCCCTTGATCGTCTTGGCATCCGAAAGTATACTGGTAATCGTTACGAGGTGCTCTGCCTCAAAAAGGCGGACTTCGCGGCGCATAAATAAAGGCGGTGTTCACCCGTACAGAATGCTGATTGACGAAGAAAACGCCATGAAATTGCTGAAAATCTATAATTTCGAGGAGGGTTGACAGTGGACGAACGCAAGTGGCAGGAAATGCGGGAGCTTGATGAGGCTGCCGAGCGTGCCGGTGGGTATGTTGCTTTCATGCCCAATCCTAAGCAGCACATTAAATACCGGGAGCTTCTGAAGTACTGCAAAGAAAAGGGAATTGAGCCGCTGGATTTGACAATCCGAGAGTATAACCGCTTTGTCATCACAGAAGCGGGCTGATTCGCTGTACGACTAAACCACCCATCTTCGGATCGGTGGTTTTTTCGCACCCAATTTCACAAATCGGAGACGACACGGAGACGTGCCGTCTTTTTATTTGCGCCGACGGGCGGTAAACGGAATACAAGCCGACGGGCTGAAAACGGAGGATAAACAGTATGGCAGAACCCATTCCCGCGCCGGTACCGACTCCGGCGCCGAACAACGCGCCCACTCCCGCGCCGGCGGCTGCGCCGAAAGCGGAGGATATCGCAGCGGCGCTCCTCACCGCGCTGGAGACCCGCCAGCAGCGGACCGAGCGCAGCGTCGCCAAGAGCTTCTCGGAACAGTACGGGCTTTCCGAGACGGAGATCTCCGACATTCTCGCCAGGGCCAAGGCGGAGAAGGAGGCCAAAATCCCGGAGGCCGCCCAGGCGGAGATCACGAAGCAGCTTGAACGCGCCAACGGCCTTCTCATTGCCGCAGACGTACGCGCCAAGGGCGCGGCGCTCGGCCTTGTAGACGCCGACACGGCGCTGCTGCTGCTCGACAAGAGCAAGATCAAAGTGGACGACAAAGGCATTGTGACGGGCACGGAAGAGGCTCTGAAAGACCTGCAGTCGTCCAAGGCGTATCTTTTTGCCGCGCAGCCCACGGGCCAGAAGGGCGTCGTCGGCGGGAAGATCGACAACCCCAATCCGGGCGGCGAGCCGGACGGCGTTACGGCCGCTTTTCTTCGCCGGAATCCCGGTATGAAACTTTAAGGAGGAACAAATTATGGCTACAGACGGAACCAATACTACCCACACCCTTCAGGAACGCTATTCTTCTCTCGTGCTGGCGAAGATCCGCCAGGAGCTTGTGCTCAAGGACGGCGTCATCTTCAACAACGACTATGAGGGCAGCCCCAAGGCGGGCGCCGTCAAGATCCCCGTGCGCGACACGGAGGTTGCCGTTTCCGACTACGACAAGGCCAACGGCATCACCGCCGGCACCGGCGGCACGGCCTATGAGACGATGACCATCGACAAGGACAAGGGCGTCAACGAGATCATCGACGGCTATGACGCTGCCGGTGTACCCGACAATCTTGTGGCGGATCGTCTCGACAGCGCCGGGTATTCGCTGGCCGGGCAGATGGACAGCGACGGCGCCACGGTGCTGATCGCCGGGGCGACGGCACTCAACGTTGCCCAGCTCGGCAAGGACAACATCTGGGAGACGATCGTTGATATCCGCACCGCCATGAGCAAGGCGAACATCCCCAACGACGGCAAGCGCTATCTGCTCGTCACGCCGGATACCTACGCGCTCGTGCTCAAGTGTCCGGAATTCACCCATGCGTCCGATCTCGGCGACGCAGTGCTGCAGACCGGCGCGCTCGGCAAGATCGCGGGCTTCCTCGTGTTCGAGTGGAACGACACCACGGCAAACCTTGCCATGGTCGCCGGTCATCCGCGCTTTGCCACCCGCTGCAAGGAGTTCGCCGTGCCGGTGCATCTGCAGGATCTTTCCGGCAGCGGCAGGTACATCGGCGCTTCCGCCGTGCAGGGCCGTCTGGTCTACGCGCACAAGGTGCTGCGCAGCGTGGCGATCCGCGCGGTGTACTCGCCCGGCGCGCTGGCTGTTACTGCGGCGCAGGGCGCGACCGCGGGCGGCACGAAGCTCACCGTGACCGGCGCGTCCGGCACGCTGAAATACACGAAGAACCCCGCGTCCCGCGCGGTGTTCGGCGCGGCCTACGGCGGCACGGCTCTCACGAGCGGCACGACCGAGATCGCCGACTGCGCTGCCGGCGACGTGATCGAGGTCGCGGAGATCGTCTCCTCCAAGGTCAAGAGCGTCGGCTACATCACGCTGAAAGCGTCCGAGATCAAGGCGTAAGAAGGCGGAGGCGGCGCATGAGCTACGCGACGTGGGAGTATTACAGCGGCAGCCACACCACCGTGCAGACCGAGCAGGAGTTTGCCCGATTGAGCCGCATCGCTGCCCGGAAGATCGATATCTTTACCGGGCAGCGCGCCGCCGGTGCTGCCGGATATAAAGCGGATGCCGTGCGGGAGTGCGAGTGCCAGCTCGTCGATTATCTGCACGCAGCGGAGGCCACGGCGCAGGGGCAGGGCATCACAAGCGTATCGAACGACGGATACTCCGAGAGCTACCAGGCTTCAACGCCGGAGCTGCTGGAGGCAAATCTTCGTGCTGCGGCGTTTGCCTGGCTCTCCGGCACCGGACTGATGGGGGCGTTCTGATGGGGCCTTTATTTACGGATACCGTCACCGCCTACCATCGCACGCGGGAGGGCCGGGCAGACATCTGGACGCGGCGCGAGCTGCGCGGCGTCCAGTGGCGGCAGAAGACCGTCCGCACCGCGCTGGCCAACGAGGCCGGCAAGATCCTCTATGCCGCGGAAACGACCGTCACGATCCCCGCACCGGCGGCCCCGGGCGGTCTGACGCTCGCGCCGGGGGATGTGCTGGTGTTCGGCGCGTGCGCTGCGGAGATCTCCGAGGAGTATACCGAGGACGATCTTATCCGCGGCCACGGCGCCGTGATCGTGCAGAGCGTAGCGGACAACACGCTGCGGCCTTGGCTGCGCAGCTGGAAGGTGGTGTGCGTCTGATGGCGGCAGAATTCACCATGAAGTCCACAAGAGAGCTGCTGAAGGCGCGCGGGCTGATGGCGGGGGATACCGCCCAGAAGTTCGTAGACGGCGAGGTGCTGCGCCGCTGCGCGCCGATGGTGCCGTTCGACAGCGGCGCGCTGAACCGAAGCGGCACGACCAACACCCGCCTCGGCTCGGGTGAGGTGCGCTACGCCACACCCTACGCCCGGCGCTGGTATTACCGGCCTGCGAACTTCACCGGCGCGCCGATGCGCGGGAACTACTGGTTTGAGCGGATGAAGCAGAACGGCGGGAAGGACGCCATTCTGCGCGGTCTGGCCAAACTTACGGGAGGGAACGCCAAATGACGGTAAGCGAGAGCATCATCCGCTGGCTGTACGGATTCGGCGATATCGAGGCCGGAGACCGCATCGAGACCGACCAGCTCGACGGCGAGGCGGGCAGCTACGGGCTTTATAAGCAGCCGGCGAAGGACGTTGTGCCGTTCGTTGACGGCAGCCGCGACGTTACGGAGTATTATTACCTGCTCGCGCGGCAGTCCTCGAAGGCCGAGGCGTCCCGCGTGGACAACCAGGCGTGGATGGAATCACTGGAAAGCTGGGTGCGGCAGAAGAGCCGCTCCGGGGATCTGCCGCAGCTGGACGGCGGGAGAAGCTGCCACGCCGTCGGCGTGTCCGTCAGCGCATATATGTCCGGCGCTGCCGAGAGCGGCACATCGGAATATCAGATCACAGTATCTATCAACTATACGGAGGTATGAATTATGGCAAAAGTCATGCGGTACATGATCGCGGACTATCTCAAAACGGGCTCTACGCCGAGCGATACCTACTCGCTCATGGGCACGGGCTTCACGACGCTGGACGAGAACCCCGCCGCCAAGGTGGAGAAAACGCCCTACATCAACGATAAGAGCGCGTCCGGCACGATCACCGGGTACGAGAACTCGTTTGCGTTCGATACGCAGATGATCTCGGACGACGCGGCGATCTCGTTCCTTTACGACATTGCCCGCAATCAGAAGACCGGCAGCGACGCGGAGACGGACTACATCCGCGTTGATCTCTACAAGGACGAAGCCTCCGGCGCATATCCGGCGCGGAAATTCCGCGTGTGCGTCGAGGTCACCGGTATCACCGGCGCCGGTACGGAGATCGTGAAGGTGGCGGGCAATCTGCACCAGGTCGGCAACTTTGTGGAGGGTACGTTCAACCCCTCGACAAAGGCATTCACCGCCAAGAGCGAGTAAGGAGAGCGCGGGATGAAGAAGATCTCTCTGACATTCAAAAAGCCGCAGATCTCCATCAACGGTGAGATTTTCGACGTTTCGCGTTCGGATGCCGCCATTATCCGGGATCTTCTGGAACTTGACCGGCGATTCGAGGGCGCGGATATGAACGACCCGGGCAGCGTTCTGGAAAAGAACGAGGCGATGCTCGCGTACATCGACCGGCTGCTCGGCCCCGGCGCGGTGGAGAGGATCCTCGCCGGTGTCAAGGGCATGGACGGGTTTGATCTCGGACTTGCCGGCATCGGCGAGCTGACAGCGCAGATCGCCCGGCTCGCGGGTGCGGCTTACGCGGAGAGCATCCGCGCAAAGTACGATGATTGATTTTTCTCTGTCCCGCACGAAGAAAAAGGCGCTGCCCGATACCGTGGAGGTGGACGGCAGCGTCTACGATATCCGGCCGGGATTCCGGAACATCCTCAAGATCCTCCGGCTGCAGAACGATCCGGATGTGCTGGACGGACACAAGGCAGAGCTGCTTCGCCGGTGGTTTTTTGACGGCGAAGCGCCGGAAGCGTGGGCGGAAGCGTTCGGGCATTTCGTCCGTGCCGGCGACGAGCCGGAGCTGCCTGCCGGTGAGCGGGACTTCGATTATGAGTTTGACGCGCCGGAGATCTATGCTTCGTTCCGGCAGCTGTACGGCATCGATCTCATGGATGAGGATCTGCACTGGTGGCAGTTCCGCGCGCTGCTCGGCGGCTGCTTTCTCTGCCGCTGCGCGCTGTCGGAGAAGATCCGGCTGCGGCATCTGGACGTTTCCAAGTGCGAGGACAAAGCGGCGGCGCAGCGGGCGAAGGATGCCGCGGCGATCCCGGACGCCGTCGGAATCGACGAACGGCTGCTCACCGAGCAGGTGCGTGAGCGGCTGCTGCGCGGGGAATCCATCGAGGATCTTATCCGTTCCGAAGGAGATGCATTATGAGCGACGGGACACTTTCTTTTGACACCAAAATCGACAGCAGCGGATTCAGCCAGGGCGCAAGCGAACTCAAAAGTCTGGCGACTAAGGCCATCGCCGGGATCGGTATTGCGATCTCCGGTAAAGCGATCGCCGATACGATCATCAACATTACCAAGCGGTCTGTTGAGCTCGCGTCCGATCTGCAGGAAGTGCAGAACGTAGTCGATGTTACGTTCGGCGACGGTGCCGATACGATCAACAAATGGGCGAAGGGCGCGTCAACGGCCTTCGGCATTACGGAGCTTTCGGCGCTGCAGTACACCGGCACCATGGGCGCCATGCTCAAGAGCATGGGACTTTCCGGCGACGCGGTGCGGCAGATGTCCACCGATCTTGCAGGACTTGCCGGGGACTTCGCCTCATTTTTCAACATCACGAGCGACGAGGCGTTTGCCAAGATCCGCTCCGGCATTTCCGGCGAGACCGAGCCGCTCAAGCAGCTCGGCATCAACATGAGCGTCGCCAACATGGAAGCCTACGCCATGGCGCAGGGCATCGACAAGGCGTATTCCTCCATGACGCAGGCAGAGCAGGCGACGCTGCGGTATAACTATCTGCTCAGCGTTTCGGCGGACGCGCAGGGCGACTTTGCCCGCACCGCCAGCACGAGCTTTGCGAACGCCTCGCGCATCACGGAGCTGAACATCCAGAACATCGGCGCCGCCATCGGCAAGGAACTGATCCCCGCAGCGACCCGCGCGCAGAAGGCGGTCGGAGGCTTCGCGGCGGATCTGGCGGAGGCTATGAACAGCGGCGGCATCCGCGGCGGGGTCGAGTACATCAAGACCGAATATCCCGCGGCGACGGCGGTAGTGAGCGGCCTTGCGGCAGCGTATGGGTCGTTTGCCGTTGTCAGCACCGTAGTGTCGGTGCTCAAAGCTTTCCAGACGGCGCAGGTTCAGGTAGCACTGGCGGCGGCATCAAGTACAGCCGGTCTTGCTGCGGAAGCAACGACTATGACGGCCCTGGAACTCATTACAGCGGCACTTACGGGGAGATTGACCGTCGCGGCGGCGGCGCAGCAGCTGCTGAACCGGACGATTCTTGCCAATCCCTATGTGGCAGCCGCTGCGGCTATCGGCGCGCTTGTTGCCGGCGCTGTAGCGCTGCAGAAAGCCTATGTGAAGGCGAACCCTGCGCTGCGAGAAGCGCAGAAAAACACGCTTGCGCTCAATCGTTCCATGGAGGATCTGGCGCAGACACAGAAGGATTCCGCGGCTGCCTATCAAAGCAGCATCGACGACATTGAGAGCAATGCTCTTGCGGCGGAGAAGCTCGTCGGAAAGCTGAAGGAGCTCTCCGGCGGATACACCGGCACGGTCAACGAGCAGCGGCTCATGCAGACGATCTGTGATGAGCTGAACGGCTCGGTGGACGGACTGAATGTGTCCTTCGACGCGCAGACCGGCGCACTCAACATGTCCACGGACGCCATGAGCGACCACATCGCCAAAATGAAGGAATCCGCGCGTGTAACGGCCTCCATGGAACGGTACACGCAGCTGCTCAAGGAACAGGCCGAGGCGGAGTATAACCTGTATATTGCGGAGAGAAACCGCACCGCTGCGCAGGCGGCCTACTCCGAAAACGATGTCGGTACCTGGGGTACGGCTCTGAAGGCAAACGAGGCGTGGAGCCAGGCAAAGCTGGCGGCGGACGACGCTGCGGCCGCGGTAGCCGATTACGAGGGATACATGGCTGATGCCGGCATTACGGCGCAGAGTACAGCAGCCGCCATCGATGACACTGCGGATGCGCTGGACGCCAGTGCGGAAGCCGCTGAGCGGGTTGTTCTTGGCGGGTATGATGTGACGGATGTGCTGGAATCTATCGGCATGAGCGCGGATGAAGCATCCGAACGGCTCGATACTTTTACAGATGCCGCGACCAACATGTTCGAGAAGATCAACACGAAGTCCGACATTTCCGTGAAGGATATGATAAAGAACCTGCAGCACAACACGCAGGCGATGGAGGACTGGGGCAATAACATTGCCCAACTCGGCGGCCAGCTGCCGTCCGATCTTCTGCAGCCGCTGATCGACCAGGGGCCGGAGAAAATGGCGGGCGTTATGGCCGAGCTGGCAAAGTCAACGCCGGAGCAGCTCTCGGCGCTGTCGCAGGCTTTTTCCGATGGCGGCGACGCCGCGGCGCAGGCGTGGCTCCAGTCTCTCGGCGCCGTGGCCGAAACGGAGGAAAACCCCGTGGCGGACGCGGCGGAGAAGATCGCCGCCGACACCCGTCTGACCGAAGCGGTCGAAGGACAGGTCACGGCGGCCACGACGGCGCTGGGCGCGATGGAGGAGAATTTCACCACCATCGGCGCGCAGGCAGTGCAGGGTCTCATCAACGGCCTTGCCTCAAAGAGCGGAGCGCTTGAAGGTCAGATGCGTGCGCTTGCCGCGATCATGACCCGGACGTTTACCGTGACGCTGCGGATCCAGAGCCCTTCCAAGGTGTTCCGGTCTTATGGCGCTTTTATCTCCGAAGGTCTTGCCGACGGCATCCGAAGCGAGCTTGACGGCGTGAAGCATGCCTCGCTGGACGCTGCTGCAGCGTCGCAGAGCGGCTTTACGGATGCCCCGTATTTGACCAATACATCGGCGGTCCGCGAGACAAAGAGCACACGCAGCGCGGCTGCCGCGACGCCGGCGGCGCCGGTCGTGCAGAACATCTATGCGCAGAAGCAGTCCCCGGCACAGATGCTGCGCGAGGCAAAATTTTTGCAGGAAAGGGCGGTGCTGATCGGTGTTTGATCTGCGCGTCGTCAGCGGGAACACCTCGCTGAAAATGGGACATCGGCAGTCCGTTTATAAGATCACAACGCTCACCGGAATCGACGGCATCCCGGTGAGCGTTGTTACATCGCAGGGCTTTGAGCAGGTGGGGGAGTCTGTGGACAGCATGTCCGTCGGCTCGCGTCAGATCGGCCTTATCGGCCGGATCGACAACTTTACCGGCGAACAGCTGCAGGCGCTGAATACGGCGTTTCTCCCGATGACGACCGTCCGGCTCTACTTCGAGGAAAAGTACTGGATCGACGCGGTCATCAAGGAGGCGCCGGTGTTTACCTACAGCCTGCGGACGGTGCTCTTTGCCGTGCAGCTGCTGGCGCCGTATCCGTATTGGAAGAGCGTCAAAGAGCACTATTACAAACTCGGCGGCTCGACCGGCGGCTTTAATTTTCCGGTATCCTACGATACGCCGCACAATTTTGAGCAGTTCAACGAGACGCTGTTTCTCAACTGCGTCAACCGCGGAAACACCAGAGTGGATTACAGCGCGGAGATCCGATGCACGTCCGGACAGGCCGCCAACATCACGCTCACGAACGCCGGAAACCAGAAATTCATCGCCGTCAAGACGACGCTTACGGCGGCGGACACCGTGCGGATCTTCCGCGAGAATAACATCCTTCGCGTGACGAAGGAGACCGCCGGCCAGACATCGGACATTTTCAGCGCGCTGGACGAAGATTCCAATCTGTTCTTCATGGACGTCGGCGACAACGTGATCCGGGCGGACAAGGAGAGCGGAGACGGACGTCTGGCGGTCGTGATCCGGTTTTGCGACACGGTCGCGGGGGTGCGCTATGGCATTTAACATCTACGACGAATCGCTTACCCGCGTGGGCGAGATCCGTACGGTCATCTCGTCCACCTGGGAAGAAAAATTCGCGGACAAGGGAATATGCCAGCTCGTCGTGGCGAACTCCGAGGCGGCATCGAAACTGCTGCTGCCGGGGCGTTTCGTAGGAAAAAACGATAAGTCTACGCTCTGGCAGATCAAGACGAAGGAAAAGCGCGAGGGAGAGCTGTGGCTCAACGGCTTCACGGCAAACTATTCGCTGCTGGACGACCGCGTATACGACGGCATCCACACGTCCAATGTCGTGGCGGACGACCTTCGCGCGGCAGTCATCGGAAAACGCGCGCCGGGCATCGTTGCGCTGGCTGCGGACCGCGGACTGACCGGCTCCGTCGTTTCCGAGCACACATACCCCACACTGTTCGAGCTTTCCAAGGACCTGTGCGGCTCGGTGGATTACGGCTTCCGGTTCGTCCACGACCGGGCCGCGAAGAAACTGCTTTTTGACGTCTTCGCCGGGCAGGAGCAGTCAAACGCCAAGTTTTCCGAGGCGTTCGGCAATCTGGCAAATCTTGTCCTGCAGCAGTCCGACGCGGATTTTAAAAACGTTGCCTTTGTCGGCGGCGAAGGGGATGGCAGCGGGCGGATATTCGTTGTGTGCGGCGATACGACGGCCGAAGGGCTTGCCCGGCATGAGCTCTTCGTCGATGCGCGGGATCTTCGCAGGGAGAACGGGCAGACACAGACGGCATACGAAGATCTTCTCAAAGAACGCGGCCTGCAGAAGCTGAACGAACACAACCGGAAGCTGAGCGTGACATTTGATGTGGATCCGGCAGACTTCGGCACGGCGTACAGTCTCGGCGATACCGTGTGCTGCATCCTCCCGGAGGACGGGCTGAAGCTGTTTGTGCGGGTGATCGCTTTTGAGGAGACGATCGAGGACAACCGCACAGCACTGTCCCTCACGATCGGCACACCGGTCATACAAACGATTGGAGGTAACAAATGAGTGAATTTGCCTACCCGCTCGGCGGGAAACAGGATTATACGTCGGCGCAGGCCGGAGCCTTCCACGGGACGCGGACGTCTGGCGTGTGGTCCGGCGAGGATAACCTGAAAGTGACGATCACCGGTGCCCGGCAGCTGACGCTGTCCAAGGGTATCGCCTGGTTCACGACGGAAGAGTATTGGGGCAAAGTCTACGTCAATACGGCGGATATCAACTTTACTCTGCCGGTCGCGGATGCGGTCCTGGATCGTATCTGCCGCCTGGTCATCCGCTGGGACAAGACGGCCAACACGGCAACGGCGCAGCTGCTGATGGGCGATCTGGGCAGCTCGCCGACAGCGCCGGCACGATCCAAAACGGACGAACTGTACGATCTCGTCCTTTGCGACTATCTCGTAGCACACGGCGATCTGGCGGCCACGGCGGCGAATCTGACGGACCAGCGCCTGAACGAGGATCTCTGCGGTCTGATGAGGGACGGCGTTACCAGAATTCCGACCGCGGCGCTGGAGGCGCAGGTCTCTGCGCTGCTGGATCAGCTCCGCACGGCCATCGAGCAGGCGGCAAGCGGGCAGATCGCGGACGGCACGATCACAACGCCCAAATATGCCAACGAATCCGTGACCGCCGAGAAGCTCGCGAACGATATCCCGTATACGAAGTTCGGGCTTGCCGCCGATCAGGTGCGGCACATCTACACCGGGACGAGCGAAACGCCGCCCGCCGAGTGGCAGCCGGGCGACGTATACCTACGGTATTCTGTGTGAGGTGAGCGGGATGGCATGGAGCAAAACAGCGCCAGAGCTTCCAAGCGGCAGCGCGTGGGAGCAGACGATCACAAAGACAAACTTTTTTGAGCAGAACTGGTTTGTACTGAGCGGCGAATACTCTATTGCAAGGCTGGAAGGGAAACAGTTTGCCGTCCGTGTTTTGGTGTCCCCAAGCGGCGGTTCTTACGGCAATCATCCGGAGTACGGCAACTTATATCTCCGCTGCGACATCGGAAGTGTTCAGGGGACAGCTGAAACGCCCGGCAATCTCCCCAAAACGCCAACGTATTGGTATTTCGTTGGAGAAGCTGATGCAGGGACGGAAATCACCGTTGTTTACGGGATAACAAACAACTCTTCCAGCCAAAGCAACGGCACGGTCAAGCTGACTGCTCCGGCGCTGCTCGGCGATGTGCTGTATTTGAACGTGAACGGCGCGGCGAAACAAGTGACGCGCGTTCTGCTGAATGTCAACGGAACGGCGCAAGAAGCCCTTGTCAAAGCCAATCCATAAGGAGGAGAGAAATAGTGCTCACAGTGGATAAGGACAACACCCTCCACCTGACGCGCGGCGACACCGTAACAAAGACGAACTACACACCGATAACGGAGGTAACGTAATGACAGAAAAAGAACTTCGACAGAAAGTCGTGTCCACCGCTCTCGCGTGGCTGGGGACGCGCGAATACGACGCAAAGCATCAGGAGATGCTGGATATCTACAACACCCAGCGCCCGCTTCCCAGAGGCACGCGGATGCTCGCCTCGTGGCCGTGGTGCGCGGCGTTCGTGTCCACCGTATCTTTGCAGTGCGGGCTGCGCGACATCATGCCTACCGAGTGCGGATGCCCGGGCATGGTGCGGCTCTATCAGGAGATTGGCAGATGGACAGAAAACGACGCCTATATCCCGTCTCCGGGTGACGTGATCTTTTACGACTGGCAGGATACGGGGTACGGCGACAATGCCGGACAGCCCGACCACGTCGGCATCGTGACTGCCTGTGACGGTCAGACGATGACCATCATCGAGGGCAACTGCGACAACGCCGTCAAAACGCGCAGTCTTGCCGTGAACGCCCGCTTCATCCGCGGATATGGTGTTCCCGACTTTGCGAGCAAGGCGGACGGCGCAGAGCCGCAGCCCGAACCGGCGCCGGAACCGACGCCGGAACCCGAGAAGCCCGCCGAGGAGTCTACGGTTGACCCGTTCATCACCAAAACGGCACGAGAAGTCATCGCCGGTAAATGGGGAAACGGACAGGCTCGCAGGGACGCGCTCGCCGCATGGTTCACAAAGGCCGTGCAGGATGAAGTAAACCGTATCTTGGGGGGCTCGGCATGACAGAAATGGAAATGGTGCGCACCCTCGCAGAACTTATTGCGCTCGGCACCGCCATTGTTGTGCCGATTTTGAAACTCAACTCGAACATTGTCAAACTTACCGACGCTGTAAACGGGCTGAAAGAGGCAAACGGCAAACTGGAGGAATCCAACACGGAAGAGCACAAGCAGCTTCACGAGCGCATCAACCACCGCAAAAAAGAAAATGAGGAACTGGACGATCGCGTGGCTGACCACGAGCGCCGTATCGGTATCCTCGAACATAAATAATTTCAGGAGGACAAGCACATGAACGAGATTCTGGCAACCTACAGTCTGGAAATCATCAAGGCCGTCGTACTGGCGATCTTCGCCATCATCGGCGTGTATGCCGCGAAGATTCAGACAAAGTACATCGACACGGACACCAAGCGCAAGATCGCGGCAACCACGGTCGCGTACATCGAGCAGGTGTACAATGATCTTCACCGCGCAGAGAAGCTTGCGCGCGCCCGAGTTGTCGCGGCGTCGATGCTGTCGCAGAAGGGCATCAAAACAACGGAGGAGGAACTGAAAGTACTGCTGGAGGCTGCGGTCAAGGAAATGAATGATAAATTTAAGAAAGAAACCGCGGCAGCCCAGAGCGCGCTTGAAGAGACTCATAATACAGGATTTACCGTCAAACCGGCCTCTGAATGACAGAAAAACGAGCGGGCGAAAATACCCCCGGCACACCCTTGTTTTGACATGATTTTTGACACGTTTTTCGTGCCCGCGGCTACCACGACCGACCGTGCACGAACACATAGAGAAAATACGGAAAACCGTTGATAAACAAAGAAAACTCCGGAAGCTCAAGGCTTCCGGAGTTTCTTCATTTTGGCGGAGAAGGAGGGATTCGAACCGTTGCTGAATCGTGGTTTTACAATGGCTTTCTCCGCTTTGACACGAAATTGACACCGTACGCTCTATTCGATATCCACGGCGAGGACGGAGGCGCGCACCTTTTCCTGGCGAATCTCGCGGATCTCGCGGTAGACGTCCATCGTTGTGGAGAGCTGCGCGTGGCCGAGCAACCCCTGCGCGTCGGTCGGCTCGACGCCCGCCTCGATCAGCATGGTCGTGAAGGCGTGGCGCAGCTGGTGCGGGGTGCAGGTCACGCCGGACGCGCGGCGGTAGGCGTCGTACTTTTTCGTGAACGTGCCGCTTGACATATGTTCGCCGTGTCGGTTCGGGAAGATCAGACCTGTGCCGGGCGTGATCTTTTCGGCCAGGCGGTCGAGCAGCGGCAGCACCCGCGTGCCGGCTTCGGTTTTCGGCGCCTTCGTCTTCTGCCCGCCGACGTGGTACAGGCTCTTGTTGACGGTGATCGTGCGCTTCTCCATGTTCACATCTTCCCAGGTCAGCGCCAGCAGCTCGCCGTGACGCAGGCCGGTATACATTGCCCAGTAGGCGAACATGCCGAACGGCAGATCCGTGTTTTCCTTAACGCGCCGGATATCCTCGGAGGACGGCATTTCGACCTTCCGTTTCGGCAGGCCCTTCGGAACGCTGACTTCGCGCGCGACGTTTGTATCCAGATATCCGTGGTCAACGCCCCAGCTGAGGATCAGACTGATAACGCTGAGCTGATTCCGTGCCGTCTTTTCCGCGGCGTTCGTCTCTTTGCAGAACGTCTTTATGAAGCGGCTCACGTCCACCGGCCGGAGCTCCTGCGCATACGCGGTGCCGAAGTGTCCGGCGGCGCGCCGCATGGCAGCCTTGTAGCCCTTCGTGGTGTTCGGGGCGAGCGCCGGTTCGGCCTCTTCCCACCAGCCGTCTGCCAGCGTCTGGAAGGTCACGCCGCGCTTCCTGCCGGCGGCCTCCGCGTTGTAGGCGGCGATTTTCTGCAGCAGCTCGCTCTTCGTTTTGCCGTAGAAGTATTTTGTTTTGCGCCGGCCGAAAGCGTCTATGTCCGTGACGCTCTGCTGCCAGCGGCCATCGGATCGGCGGACCATTTGCGCTGCCTCCTTTGTTAAACTCCGCAGGATGTCGCCTTGCGGCCAGCGGCATCTTAAACACACTCTAAGTAAAATGCGTTTAACTTAAATCCGCTGTGTTCAACTTTAAGAAAAATAATGATACGTTCTTTTTACTTAGAACGTTTCTTTCTGATCACATGCGTTATCACGAAATGAGACGGTATGGTTTTGGTGATAAGTGCCATTGACAAATCAAGCTTGACTTGGATATAATATGCGTAAGCTAACTTGTGAAGGAATAAAGCTGGGTCCCTGAATGGGGGTAGGCGTTTCGCTTAGAATCCCATGCTCCTGGGGTTAGCTTTATTTTTTCTCTAACTGTTTTTTAAGATTCTGAATGATATGTTCAGGATCCTTTTTTATTTCATCAACAATGAATTCGATAGCTTGGAGTGAATAGCTGTATGACGGACTTTGGTATTGCATGTGAGTGTAGCAGTACCGCTGATTGTCTTTCAGCTGATAATATTTCGTGAACATATTGAAGTGGCTCATGTTGAATTCTTTGGGTTCACCGTTGCAAATCAGTTCAACGCCGAAGCGCTTCAACTGGGCTTTGATCTGATTGCAGCATCGCTTCGCAGTATACGGATAAAGGCCATTTACATCCTTGACCTCTTTAATGATCGTAGCACCTGCGGGGGCGTCTCGCTCGATATGCACAAGGTCTGTCGCTTCATTTCTATCCTTCGTGATATAATGATCGTGCCGGATCCGAATAGCAAAACCGTTGTTGTTTGCATCGACATCTGCATTGATGGCCTCATTGGCGGACAATAATCTGTCGGATATCTGCCCGGGGTACTTTGCCTTGATTGTCTCAGTATTCAGAGCGCTCATGGCAACGGTCAAGGTAAGAAAATTTGAAGGGATAACGGTTGTCATATCGATCCCGTGAAACTCTTGCATTTTCTCCACAAAATTAAATACACAAGCCTGAAACAACGGAATGTAGACCATTTCGTACTCTTCCACAACAAGATGGGTGCTCGTATTCCGCAGCTCGACGATTCGCAGGAGATTCTTCCGAAGCGGGGTGCGTTCGTTCGTGAAGATCTCCTTGACACAGTTTTCCAATGTGATTGTACGGTCCGGGTTGTCTTTGTAATAGATTGAGGATTCTCCACGCGTTTTGATAAGACGTGCTTTCAGCATGAGCTCCCAGGCGTTGCAAATAAAGAAGCTGAAACCCTCGACACGGTACCGAATGGAAGGTTTGTTGTAGATCTCAATAGCGAGAAGAAAAGCCTCCTGAGATTTGCTGAGCAGTTTTGATACGAAATCCGTAGTATTGTCCATGCCACATATTCCTTTTCTGTAAAGTTCAAAGTTGAATATACTCTTATGGTGCTGCCCGTTCCGGAATTTCCGGGGCGGGCTTTTTTGCTCAGGGCAGCACGGAGGCGGTTAAATAGGATCGTCGTCGTGGGGGCGGTCGTCGGTGAGCTCGGCTTTGTATTTGTCGATCTCCGTGAGCTCGGCGACACGCTGGACGGCGGTGGTCTGGCCGAGGTCGTTGAGCTGGTCAAAGTGGTTGAGCAGGTCAAAGATGTGCGGGCCATGGTCTGCCACCATGTCGTTCATATAGCTGGCCAAAGCATCGTTTGCGGTGTCCCAGTCGTACAGAGAATAAGGACTCATGTCCAAAGCTGCGGCAAGCGCATCAAAATCCGCTTTCCGAGGCTTCGCGTAACCACGTTCCCATGCGTCTAAGGTGGCAACGGATACGCCGATTTGTTGGGCCAGCTTTTTCTGTGTAAAACCGGATACCTCTCGCGCCATTCTTATTCTGGAAGCATCATCAGGTTCCCAACCCATGATAAAGCCCGGCGTAGTTCCCAGTGCATCGGCAAATGCTTTAATTTTTGATTGCGTAAGGTTTCTTTGATCTAGTTCGATTTTATTGATAGATGAGCGTGATTTATAGCCAAGTTTTTTTGCGAGTTCCTCTTGAGACAGCCCGAGCTTCTCTCGTCTCTCCCGTATTCTTCCCCCGATAGATATTTGGACAGATTTATCTGACATGAGAACAAGTAACATCCTTTCCGGTCTCTAAGAATTTGGTTGCATTATATTGCAATGTGGGCCGATTGTCAACAAAATTTAATTTTAAGAGAAAAATATGTTGACAAACAGCCAACGATGCGTTAATATGCGCATGTAGACAATTTGCCTACCATCAACGCGCAAAGGAGGTGAAAAGAATGGTCAACACAGAACTTCTACGAAGCCGAATCAGAGAGTCAGGCTTTAGAATCAACTTCATTGCAGGCAAAGTTGGTGTATCATATCAAGGGTTTTTGAACAAAATCAACAATTTATCTGATTTTAAGTCAGAGGAAATTCTTTCGCTTCAAAAAATTCTCGATCTGACAGCGGAAGAGAGGGATCGAATTTTTTTTAACTCGAAAGTAGACTAAAAGCCTACAATGCACATCGGCTTCCTTGAAGCGAAATCGAAAAACGTCCCTCCGGTTGCGATATGCCGTTCTGGTTGCCATATAAGGCATAACACGTAAAGGCGAAAGTCCGAATCTGCCAATAAATGCGTATACAAATTAAGGGAAAACGGCAGCCTCTGGTTGCATTTTGGCGTTTGTGT
>ENA-UOJS01000713-UOJS01000713.1-human-gut-metagenome-genome-assembly--contig:-C74-NODE-713-length-33065-cov-10.539412_pt1 | contig 33065 bp, 27 predicted proteins | sample MGYA00242355_ERZ723902 | MGnify/ENA metagenome assembly ERZ723902
GATTATGGCATAACTTGAAGTGAATAAAAAGGTACTCGTATTCTACCGTTTACACCTACTTACCAAAAAATAAAAGAAAAAAAGATTGAAAAAGCTATAAAGTTATAGTATAATCGAAAACAAAAGTTCATGAAAAATGAAAGAAGGAAGTATATGAACAACTCGAAACAAGATATATTGAACAACCTGATAAAAGAACCCTTCATCAATCAGCGTATCCTTGCCGCGCAGACCGGCCATTCGCTTGGTATTGTTAATCGTTCGATTAAGGAGCTGATTTCAGAAGGTTACCTGGATGAAGAGATCCGTCCGACAGAAAAGGCACTGCGTGAAGCAAAAGAAAAAGCGCCGAAAAACGCCATTATTCTTGCCGCCGGATTTGGTATGCGGATGGTTCCGATTAATACAGAGACACCGAAAGGACTTCTGGAAATCAAAGGAGAGCGGCTGATTGAGTGCACAATCCGTCAGCTTCATGAAGTCGGCATTACAGAGATTTACATCGTTGTCGGATTTATGAAAGAGCAGTATGAATATCTGATCGATGAATACGGCGTAGACCTGATCGTTGCTCCGGATTATACGTCGAAAAACAATCTGCATTCCCTGAAAACGGCGGCAGATCATTTATCAAACAGCTACATCATTCCCTGTGATATCTGGTGTGAAAAGAATCCATACAGCAGAAATGAATTATACTCCTGGTACATGGTCAGTGATCTGGTGGATGATGACAGTACCGTTCGTGTAAACCGGAAGCAGGAGCTGGTTGTACAGAAAGAGCAGGCTGGCGGAAACGCCATGATTGGTATCTGTTATCTATTGGAAGCGGAAGCAGCGATCGTGCGGGAGCGTCTGGAAGAACTGGGAAGAGATTCCCGATACGACGGAGCGTTCTGGGAGGAAACCTTATACCGGAAAGACAGAATGATTGTGACCGCCCGCGTTGTACATGCAGCAGATGCCGTAGAAATTAATACTTATGAGCAGCTGCGTGAGATCGACAGCGATTCCAGCCAGCTGCAGACGGATGCCATTCAGGTGATCTGTGAAGCACTTGGAGCACAGCAGGACGAAGTAACAAACATTACAGTTCTGAAAAAGGGAATGACAAATCGATCCTTTTTATTCTCCTGCAAAGATAAAAAATACATTATGCGTATCCCGGGAGAGGGAACAGATCAGCTGATCAACCGCCGCCAGGAAGCAGCCGTCTATCAGACGATCGCCGGACGGAAGATCTGCGATGAGATTGCCTATATTAATCCGGAGAACGGCTATAAAATCACAGAATATCTCGACGGTGCGAGGGTCTGCGATGCAGAAAAGGAAGAAGATCTTCAGAAATGCATGAAGAAACTGCGGGAGTTTCACAGGCAGAAATTAAGAGTAGACCATTCCTTCGACCTGTTCGGACAGATGGAATACTATGAAAGCCTCTGGGAAGGAACTCCGTCAGCATATAAAGATTACGAAAAGACGAAAGCGCATGTGCTTCAGTTAAAGGATTACATCGAAGCAAATGCCGGAGAGCGGGTGCTCACCCACATTGATGCCGTGCCGGACAATTTTCTGTTTGTGGAAGAAAACGGAAAAGAGGAGATCCGCCTGATCGACTGGGAATACGCCGGAATGCAGGATCCGCATGTGGATATCGCAATGTTCTGTATCTATTCTCTCTACCAAAAAGAGCAGGTGGATCATCTGATTGATCTTTATTTTGAAGGAAACTGTGACGACAGAACACGCATAAAAATCTACTGCTACATCGCGGTCTGCGGTCTGCTCTGGAGCAACTGGTGCGAGTACAAACGGAATTTAGGCGTAGAATTCGGAGAGTATTCTCTGCGGCAGTACCGTTACGCAAAAGATTATTACAAAATTGTCCAGCAGGAACTGGGAGAGGAAGAAAAAGAAACATGTACAAAGTAGAGCGTGCCATTATTATGGCAGCAGGTCTGGGAAACCGGATGAAGCCGGTGACATTAAAAACGCCGAAGCCGCTGGTCCGGGTAAACGGTGTGCGGATGATTGATACCGTCATCGATGGACTGCACAAAAACGGAATCACAGAAATTTACGTGGTAGTCGGTTACCTCAAGGAACAGTTCCAGACACTGGAAGAGGAGTACCCGGGTCTGAAGCTGATCGACAATCCGTGGTACGATACCTGCAACAACATCGCATCGCTGTATGTGGCGCGGGAACATCTGGAAAATGCGATTATTCTTGACGGTGACCAGATCATCTATCATCCGGAAATTCTGGCACCGGAGTTTGAGCGATCCGGTTACAACAGCGTGTGGACCGATGATGAGACCGACGAGTGGCTGCAGACCGTGGAAAACGGCATTGTGACAGGCTGCAGCAGAACCGGCGGAAAGGGCGGATGGCAGCTATACAGCATTTCCCGATGGACAGCAGAAGATGGAAAGCGGCTGAAAGGCCATCTGGAGCAGGAGTTTGAAGTAAAGAAAAACCGTCAGATTTACTGGGACGATGTGGCAATGTTCTGTTACCCGAAAGAGTATCAGCTTGGCATCCGGCCAATGAAGGCAGAGGATATCATAGAAGTAGACAATTTCAGAGAGCTTGTTGCACTCGATGCATCGTATGCGGATTACGCAGAAAGGGAAGAAAATGAACAGTAAAAACCAACAGAAGAAAAAAGAAATCGACTGGATGATCACGCTGGTGCCTTTGGCGCTGATCGTTGCTCTATGTATCGTATTTTTCTTTGCACCGGAGCAGTCGAATCAGGTACTTGGCCAGATTCGATTTCTGTTTGGAGACACCTTTGGAACGTATTACCTGGTCATCGGACTTGGCATTTTCTTTCTGTCTCTGTTTCTGGCAGGCTCCAAATACGGAAATATTGTGCTTGGAAAGCCGGATGAGAAGCCAAAATATTCCTTTTTTGCATGGGGATGCATGATGTTTACCTGTGGTCTAGCAGCAGATATTCTGTTTTATTCGTTCTCTGAGTGGATTTTGTACGCAACAGATCCTCACATCGCAGAACTTGGCAGCATTCAGGACTGGGCAGGCGTATTTCCACTATTTCACTGGAGCTTTATCCCGTGGGGATTCTATCTGGTACTGGCCGTTGCGTTTGGCTTTATGCTTCATGTAAGAAAACGAAACCGTCAGAAATACAGCGAGGCGTGCCGTCCGATTCTGGGAAAACAGACAGATGGAATTGGCGGCCGTCTGATTGACCTTCTGGCTGTCTTTGCACTGCTGGCCGGAACTGCTACCACTTTTAGTGTGGCAACTCCTCTGATGGCGGAAATCATCGGCGAGCTGTTCCATATGGAAGTCAGCAGAACTGTGATTAATATTATCATTCTTCTGATCACCTGCTGTGTTTATACCTATTCTCTTCTGCATGGATTCAAAGGAATCAGCATTCTGGCCAAGGTGTGCATTTATCTGTTTTTCGGACTCCTTGCCTTCGTCCTGCTGTTTGGGGGAGAGACGCGGTATATTATTGAAACTGGATTTTCTTCTCTTGGAAAAATGATTCAGAACTTTATCGGCTTATCAACGTATACGGACCCGATGCGTACGACAAACTTCCCACAGAACTGGACCATTTATTACTGGGCATACTGGATGGTATGGTGTGTGGCAGCACCGTTCTTCATTGGCAGCATTTCCCGCGGAAGAACCGTGCGCCAGACGATTCTCGGCGGATACGGTTTTGGTGTGGGTTCCACGCTTGTCAGCTTTATTATTCTTGGAAATTATTCGATGGGAAAGCAGATTTCAGGTGCAATTGATTTCATTTCGCAGTATAATGAAAATGGAGATTTATATCATCTGATCGTGTCGATGATCAAAACCATGCCGTGTGCACCGCTGATTATGGTTGTTGTATTAGTTACGATGGTTGCATTTTATGCGACATCGTTCGACTCGATCGCATTGACGGCATCGTGCTACAGCTATCGGAAACTGGAAGACGGCGAAGAGCCGGCAAAAGGAATTCAGCTGATGTGGTGTATCCTGCTGATCCTGCTTCCGATTGCACTTCTCTTCGCAGAGAGTTCCATGAACAGTCTGCAGTCCGTCAGTATTGTAGCGGCATTTCCGATCGGCATTGTGATCGTGATGATTGCGGTCAGCTTCTTAAAAGATGCAAAACTGTATTTAGAAGAATTGCAGGGAGGAAAAGCGCATGGAGAGGAGAAAAAAGAGAATCGTTAAACTGACAGCATTTTTGTTTCTGCTTGCGGCATCCATTTTTGTGATGCCGCAAAAGGCGTTTGCGGACGAAAATGAGGATGTTACATTGCCGACGGGCGATATTAAACCCATGGAACCACAGCAGGATGAGTCCGGGATTGATACATACGGGGCCGATGAAGGCGATGAGTTCAGCGGAACGGAGTATGAATTGTATACGGTTCTGGAGAATCGTGTGAAAGAAGCGATGCTGGCTGGAAATGAATGGGTATCCATTAAAGATTTAAAAATAAGAAGGGATACCTATGACTTAAGCTTTTATTATGGCTATTCGCCGTATTTTCCGAGTGATACGTATAATAGAATCATTGCCTGGTATGGTGATGGTGATGCATACTATACAGGTTTGAGAATTACCAATACATTCGGAACACCGGAAGAAACCAAACAGATTTTTAATGCAGTGGATGAGAAACTGGCATCCATCTACAAACTGGTGAACAATTCCATGACAGATGAGCAGAAGGCGCTTGTAATTCACGATTATCTGGTATTGCATGCAGAGTATGATCTGAATTATAAGAATTATACCAGTTATGGTGTGCTGATGGACGGAAGAGGTGTGTGTCAGTCGTATGCATTGGCCTATATGTATATTCTGAATCATTTGGGAATCGAAACACATAAAGCAGTGAGAATCCCCCATGGTTGAATGGAAGCGTTCAACCATGGGGGATTTTAATGGATGTTCCTCTTGCAGTCCCCCCCATTTTGTGTTAACATAAAACACGCAAATAACCAACAGCAAGGAGTTCTATTTTACATGAACATTACCTCAAAATACCGTTCTCTCTCCGTCCAGGCGAAGGCGGCGCTTTGGTTTACGATCTGCAGTTTTTTACAGAAAGGCATTTCGTTCATCACAGTTCCGATTTTCACGCGTCTGATGAGCACCGAGGAGTACGGAACCTATACGGTTTATCTGTCCTGGCTGCAGATTTTGACGATTATGACATCGCTGTATTTATTTAATGGTGTTTATGACAATGCGATGGCAAAGTACGAGAAGCAGCGGGATGAATATACATCTGCAATGCAGGGACTGACGCTTGTGATTACGGGTGCGGTTTTTGCATTGTATTGTTTTACATCGGGTTTCTGGGAGAAGATTTTAAATCTGCCGAAATCCATGATTCTGCTGATGTTTCTGGAAGCGCTGCTGAGTCCGGCGCTTTCTTACTGGTCGGGGCGGCAGCGGTTTGAGTATCGGTACCGGATTCTGGTCTGTGTGACGATTCTGCAGGCGCTGATGAACCCGATTGCGAGCCTGGTGCTGATCCGCATGAATGGCGGTACGGCCATGATGCGGATCTTAGGTATCGTCGGGGTGCAGGTCTGCATCTGTGTGCCGATTATTGTGTTCCAGTTCTGCAAAGGAAAAGAGTTTTTTTCGAAAGAATACTGGGGCTATGCGCTGCGGATCGGGATTCCGATTGTGCCGCATTATCTGTCCGGCATTATCCTGAACCAGGGCGACCGCATCATGATCGACAAGATGGTCGGAAAGACGGAGGTTGCACTGTACGGGCTGGCGTACAGCATTGGTATGCTGGTGCAGCTTTTCATCAGCGGTATGAACAGTGCATTGACACCGTGGATGTACAGCAAAATCAAAAAGGGCGACATCCGTTCAATGCGGAAGGTGTTGCAGCTTCTTAGTGTTGTAGTGGTCGGCATAGCCGTGGCGCTGATGCTGATCAGTCCGGAGCTGGTGCTGATTTTTGGATCGCCGAAGTACCGCGAGGCGGTGTACGTCATTCCGCCGGTGGCAGCGAGTGTGTTCTTTATCTTTATTTATAATATTCTCTCGATGCCGCAGTTCTATTATGAAAAAACACAGTTTCTGATGGCAGCATCCATGGCGGCGGCGGGAGCGAATGTGGTGCTGAACTTTATTTTTATCCGCCTGTTCGGCTATATTGCGGCCGGTTACACGACGCTGGCATGCTATATGCTGTATTCGGTCGGCCATTATATTGTGAGCAAACGGATTCTGGTGAACGAAGGAATTCAGGAAAATCTGATGAATCCAGGATTTCTTCTGGCGTGCTCCGTTTTTCTGATTGGAGCAAGTATCATCTGCAATCTGATTTTCCCGTACAGGATCCTGCGTTACGCGATTCTGCTCGCAAGTGCAGGGCTGGTCTTCTGGAAGAAAGAACTTCTGCTGAAGACGATGGCGGATATCCGGAAAAAATAAAAAAGTGGGGGAGGATTTGAAACGAATGTTCAGAGACTCCCCGTTTTTGTGTGTTTTTTCTTGACAGTCACAGAAAAAACGATACAATGAAAGAATGAAGAAAAGTAAGGCATTTTAATTAGAAAAGGAAAAATTACATGAGTACCAGTATTTCAATAAAAGAACTAAAAGAGCTCGATCCGTCAAGCTATCAGATCGTCGATATCCGCGATGCGGTAGAGATCTCCCACGGCGCGATTCCGGGAGCGCTTGTGATGAAGACAGAAGAAATCGAGACAAGTGATGCGATTGACCGGAGCAAAAAGACGATTATCTGCTGCAGCCGCGGTCGGTTCAGTGTCGCAGCGACGGAAGAATTACAGGAAAAGGGCTGGGACGCTGTGAGCCTGGAGGGCGGTTACATCGCCTGGCTGATGGATGTGATGAGCGCGCCGGAGGAGCAGGACAAGGCAGCGGATGTCGAGAAGAGTCTCCGCAAGAAGTTCAAAAAGTCGATCTGGTCCAAATTTACGAAAGCGATCAACACGTACGAGCTGGTAAAGCCGGGTGACAGAATTGCCGTCTGTATTTCCGGCGGAAAAGATTCGATGCTGATGGCGAAATGCTTTCAGGAGTTAAAGCTTCACAATAAATTTGATTTCGAAGTAAAATTCGTTGTCATGGATCCGGGATACAGCCCGGAGAACCGCAAAGTGATCGAGGACAACGCAAAGAGCCTCCACATTCCGATCACCATTTTCGAGACAGACATTTTCGATTCGGTCTACCATGTGGAAAATTCCCCGTGTTATCTCTGCGCGAGAATGCGCCGCGGCCATCTGTATCATTTTGCACAGCAGCTCGGCTGCAACAAGATTGCACTCGGCCATCATTACGATGATGTCATCGAGACGATCCTCATGGGAATGCTCTACGGTGCGCAGGTGCAGACGATGATGCCGAAGCTTCACAGCATCCACTTCGAGGGCATGGAGCTGATCCGCCCGCTGTATCTGGTGCGCGAGGATGATATCAAGGCGTGGAGAGATTATAACGGTCTGCATTTCATCCAGTGTGCCTGCAAGTTTACCGATACCTGCACGACCTGCAATAACGAGGAGAATCGTTCGAAACGCGTGGAGATCAAGGAACTGATTAAGAATCTGAAAAAGGTGAATCCGTTTGTCGAGAGCAATATTTTCCGCAGTGTGGAGAATGTCAATATTGATACGGTGGTCGGCTATAAGCATCACGGCATCCGCCACAACTTCCTGGAAGGATACGACGACAATTCGGGCTATGTGCCGGAGGCAGAAAAAGCGGCGGCGGAGATGGAATAAAAAGAAGGAACTCTATGCACAGAAAAATAGAAGAAACGACGGAGCGGGAGAAAATGCTGATCCGGCTGAAAGAGCTCCGTCTGGAACGCGGTTACTCGATGACGCAGGCGGCGCGGAAGATTTTCAGTCACCCGGACACCTACAACCGGTATGAAAAAGGCATTCGTGAGATTCCGCTGGACTGTCTGATTCCGCTGGCAAAGCTGTATGACTGCAGTCTCGATTATCTCGCGGGTGTTTCCGATCAGCCGCGAAAATACGGAAGGTGATGTAAATGGCAATTCCTCTTTATCTGACAACGATTGAACAGGATATTTTTGATACATTCCGGTATCTGCCGCATGCGGTTGCAGTTGGTGTCGGCTTTGTGACGGTTGCGGCGGCGTGGAAAAATCAGCAGATCCAGAAGAAACGGAAACGGCTGGAGCAGTACCGTGCGCTGCACGGCGGGCAGCTTCTGGCGTGGTTTCTGGTAGCCGTCTATTTTGCCATGCTGATTTCGATTACACTGTTTTCGAGAGAACCGGGTTCGAGAACCGGTGTGGATTTGAAGCTGTTTGAAACCTGGGGAAACCAGTGTCTGCCGGACCGGTATTTTGTGGAAAATATTCTGCTGTTTCTGCCGTTCGGTGCATTACTGCCGGCGGCGGTGCCGTTTCTTCGGAGATGGTGGTACTGTGTGTATGCGGCATTTGCCACGAGCATGATGTTGGAAACTGTGCAGCTTTTAACAGAGCGCGGCTTCTGCCAGTTAGATGATGTTGTGACGAATACGCTTGGAGCAGCCATCGGGTATCTGGTGTTTGCACTGGTGCGGAAATGTTGGAGAGGGAAGATAGAAGAATAGAAGGAAAACAAGAAGGCTCTGCCCAAATGGACAGAGCTTTTTTCTTCCCTGTTTTTATAGCAAGACCCGAAAATAATGCAAAAAATTCAGCACCGCAGAGCGTGAATTACTGCGTCACAGATTTTCGTCGTACCCCGGTACGCCTTCAAATCTGTTCCTTGCAATTCGCGCTCTGCAGCACTGCCTTTTTTGCATTATTTTCGGGTCTTGCTATAGATGGAAGTGCAGGAGAGTTAATTCACCCGTTCTTTCCCCCAGAAAAACAATGCCACGGTTCCCGGTCCTGTGTGGCTGCCGATGGTGGTTCCGATGTTGTTGATCTCGACTTTTCCGTTCAGATTGGGAAAGCGTTCCTCGATAAGATCCGCAACGGCCCGCGCATCTTCGTAGCAGGCGGACTGGGAAATGTAGCATTTGCCGGAGTAGGAGAGGCCGCCCTCGGCGTTTTCTTCCATCTGGTCGACGATTTTTTTGATGACTTTTTTCTTCGTACGGATTTTGAACCGCGGAATCAGCCGTCCTTCGTTGTCCATGTTGAGCAGCGGGCAGATGCCGAGGAGGCCGCCGATTGCGCCGGAGGCTTTGGAGATGCGGCCGCCGCGCACGTAGAAGGTGAGGTCCGTGGAGAAGAACCAGTGATGGACTTTGAGGCGGTTTTTCATCGCAAAATCGTAAACCTCTTCCAGCGTTTTTCCTTCATCGCGCAGGTCGGCAAGGCGGTCCATCAGAAGACCGTAGCCGGAGGAAGCGCCGAGGGAATCGACGATGAGGATTTTCCGCTCCGGGTAGCGCTCTTCGAGGTCAGCTTTGGCGATCATCGCAGAATTCAGGACACCGGAAATGCCGGAGGAGAGGCAGACGTGGAGAATGTCTTTGCCGTCCTGCAGGAATGTTTCAAAATAGGCCTCAAACTCATCGGCATTCACCTGGGATGTTTTCGTGGAAGCGCCGGCGGCCATGGCGGCATAGAACTGATCGAATGGCATGGACTTGCCGAGATCGTCCGCGTACTCGGTGTCATTTAATTTGTAATGGAAACAGATGTATGAGATTTCCCGTTTGGAGAAATGTTCTTCGGTAAGGTCTGCCGTAGAGCAGCAGCTGATGACATAGGAACTCATAAAATAATCCCTCCTCGTAAAAATGAAAGTAAGAACTCTGGTTTCTGTGCCTATTGTAGCATCCCGAATGGGAAAAGGCAACTGCGGAACGTGATTATATCCGTAATGAAAGGGAAAGCGAAATGGTGTCAAGCCTTGTATTTGCGGTGCGGCCTGTGGTAGAATAGAACTATGAGAATACGAAAATACGAAGGAGGTTTTTGCATATGCAGAATTATTCAGGCGAAGAAGGGCTGCAGTATCATCTGCAGATCCGAAAAGGCGATGTGGGACGGTACGTGATTCTGCCGGGAGATCCCAAACGGTGTAAAAAAATTGCAGCTTACTTTGAGAACCCGGTGCTCGTCGCAGACAGCCGGGAATTTGTGACTTATACGGGTGCTTTGGACGGTGTAAAGGTTTCGGTTACATCTACCGGCATCGGCGGTCCGTCGGCTTCCATCGCGATGGAAGAGCTGATCCAGTGCGGCGCCGATACGTTTATCCGCGTCGGAACATGCGGCGGTATGGCACTCGATGTAGAGGGCGGCGATATCGTGGTGGCAACGGGAGCGATCCGTGCGGAGGGAACGTCAAAGGAATACGCACCGATCGAGTTCCCGGCAGTCGCAGACCTTACCGTGACGAATGCGCTGGTGCAGGCGGCAAAGAATCTTGGGAAAAAATGGCATGCGGGCGTGGTACAGTGCAAGGATTCCTTCTACGGCCAGCACGACCCGGAGCAGATGCCGGTCGGCGATGAGCTGCTGAAAAAATGGGATGCATGGATGAAGCTTGGATGCAAAGCGTCAGAGATGGAATCGGCGGCACTCTTTATCGTGGCAAGTGCCCGCGGCGTCCGTGCCGGATCCGATTTTCTTGTGATGGGAAATCAGGAGAGAGTGAAACGCGGCATGGAGAACCACATTACGCACGATACGGAAGGTGCGATTCAGGTAGCCATCGAGGCACTGCGGATTCTGATCCGGGAAGATCAGAAATAAGAAAGAAAAAATAAGGGGATACTGGAAAGGGGATGCTGGATATGAAACAGGAAATCAGTACAGAAATAAAACAGGATCTGGTAAAACAGGCTCTGGCAGCGCGGAAATTTGCGTATGTGCCGTATTCGAAATTCCGCGTAGGCGCGGCGGTTCTGGCAAAGAATGGAGCGATTTATACCGGATGCAACATTGAAAATGCGGCGTATACACCGACAAACTGCGCGGAGCGCACCGCGGTCTTCAAAGCCGTATCCGAGGGCATAACGGAATTTGACGCGATCGCCGTCTGCGGCGGCCCGGGAGAGGCAGAGCCGGAGGATTTCTGCACACCGTGCGGTGTCTGCCGTCAGGTGCTGCGGGAATTCGTTGATCCGAACGAATTTCTCGTTCTTCTCTGCAAGGGCGACGGTTCCTGGAAAGAAATGACACTCGAGGAGCTGCTGCCGATGGGATTCGGAAAAGAAAATTTATAAACAGAAGCCGGAAAAAAATCCAGGGCAGGTACGGAAAGTACCGTATGCCCTGGATTTTTTATGTCTAAGATATAAAAATTATTTACTGAAATTTCGGCTCACAGGTCAGATCGCATCCCAGACGCTGGAACATTTTGCGGTCCACATCGGAGAGCATAACGCTGGAGTGCACCTGGCAGCCCTTTAACTGCGGCAGGCAGGAGAGTGCTTTCTGTGCATCCTCGCTCTGTGCAGCAGTAGCAGACAGCGCAATCAGAACCTCGTCGGTATGAAGACGCGGGTTCTTGCTTCCGAGGTACTTGGTTTTCAGGGTCTGGATCGGAGCGATGGATTCCGGTGAGAGAACATGTACGTCATGGTCGATGCCGGAGAGTTCTTTTAACGCATTCAGTAGAAGCGCTGCACTCGATCCAAGCAGATCGCCGGTCTTTCCGGTGATGACGCGTCCGTCCGGCAGTTCCATGGCAGCAGCCGGTGCGCCGGTCGCCTCGGCACGGACGAGAGCCGGGGAAACGGTGGTGCGGTCTGCGGCAACGATGTTTTCCTGTTTCATCAGAAGCTCGATCTTGTAAGCCTCGGTCTCGGAACGGGAACCGTCTGCGATGCCGTCGACAGCGGTGTAGTAGCGGCGGATGATCTCCTGACGGGAAGCCTCGCGGCATGCCTCATCATCAATGATACAGTTTCCGGCCATGTTGACACCCATGTCAGTCGGGGATTTGTACGGGCTCTCGCCGAAGATCTGCTGGAAGATCGCGCGCAGAACCGGGAAAATCTCGACATCACGGTTGTAGTTGACGGTTGTCACGCCGTATGCCTCGAGGTGGAACGGGTCGATCATGTTGACATCGTTCAGATCGGCGGTAGCAGCCTCGTAAGCCAGGTTGACCGGGTGCTTCAGCGGCAGATTCCAGATCGGGAAGGTCTCATATTTTGCATAGCCGGCGTTTACACCGCGTTTGTGCTCATGGTAAAGCTGGGAAAGGCAGGTTGCCATCTTTCCGCTTCCCGGTCCCGGTGCGGTAACGACAACGAGCGGGCGGGTTGTCTCGATGTACTCGTTCTTTCCGTATCCCTCATCGCTCACGATCAGCGGCACATTATGCGGGTAGCCCGGAATCGTGTAGTGAATGTAAACCGGGATGCCGAGCTTCTGCAGTCTCTTCTTGAACGCGTCTGCGCTGTGCTGGCCGGAGTACTGGGTGATGACAACGCTTCCGACATAGAGGCCGCGTCCGCGGAACTCGTCGATCAGACGGAGCACGTCGCTGTCATAGGTGATGCCGAGGTCACCGCGGATTTTGTTTTTCTCAATATCGGATGCGGAAATTGCCATAACAATCTCGGCCTGATCGGAGAGCTGCATCAGCATGCGTAGTTTTGCGTCAGGTGCAAAGCCCGGAAGAACGCGGGATGCGTGGAAATCGTCGAACAGCTTTCCGCCGAATTCCAGATACAGCTTGTTGTCGAACTGGTTGATGCGGTCGCGGATGTGCTCGGACTGCATTTTCAGGTATTTCTCATTGTCAAATCCAATTTTCATGATATTTTTCTCCCTTTTTTCCATGGTATTTGTTTGAAAGAAACGGATCATTCTTGCCCCATTGGGTTCTGAAGAGTTACAAACAACTGATTTTATTTTACTATAGAGAAAAGTCACGTGCAAGAAAAAAATGCGGCAGGAATAGCAGGAATAGAAGCGATTCAGAAAAAGCACTCCTTCACGCAAGCATGATTCGCGATTTTTCCGGAATTTCGCATGGATCTGAATCGTTACAAAAAAAATCTCCCCAAAAGGAGAGAGGCCGGGACTTGGTTGGAGCCCCGGCGGTATGAAAAAGAAATCTATCTATTAGAAAGGTTGGCGTTGGAGACGTGCTTCCAGAAATGCTTTGCCGTCTCCGGTTTATTTATAGAGAAACAATGGAGGTTGTTTTTTACTTCCTTTGTTGTTGATAAGATTAGTATACGGGAAAATTGTGACCAGAATGTGTACACGGGATAAAGCTTTTCTGAAGAGAACATGAAAACAAAAGGAAGAAAATCTGACGGAATTGTAAAGAAGTAGTCAAAAAGGATTCATGCACCGTGGAAAAGGCGCATAAAATGCAGGAGAAGAAAAAGAGCGTTTCCGGCAGGAAAACCGATAAGACCGGAAAACCGGCTATCTGGCAGCCGCGGGGAAGAGGTTTCCATGGCGGAAATGAAAAGGAAGAGAAAATTTGCAGAGCGTGATTCTGGATATGGTCAACCGTTTTGGATATCTTGGTATTCTAATCCTGATTGCCGTGGAAAATGTATTTCCGCCGATTCCCTCCGAGGTGATTCTGACTTTCGGCGGTTTTCTGACAACGTGTACCCGGCTGCACCCGGCTGGGGTTGTGCTGGCATCTACGGCGGGCTCACTGCTTGGCGCGCTGGTGCTGTACGGAGCCGGAACCCTCGTCAGCCCGGAAGGGCTTGCCGAGCTGCTCGAGAGCCGACCGATGAAGCTTCTGGGGTTTCGTGCAGAGGATGCCTGGAAGACCATTGCCTGGTTTCAGAAAAAAGGGCAGCGGGCTGTGCTGCTCGGCCGATGTATTCCGATCATCCGAAGTCTCATCTCGGTTCCGGCCGGCATGGCAGGGATGAAGATGCCGGGATTTCTTCTATATACCATAGTCGGGAGTACGGTCTGGAATCTTCTTCTGGTTGGCATCGGCGCAGCGGTCGGCGCTGCATGGGAGCAGGCAGCGGAATATGTGAAGCTATATGCGGATGTGGTTTTCTTTGTTTTAATAGTGGGAACCGTATGCTTTCCGGCATTCCATTTATATAGGAAGAAACACCGTCAAAAATAATAGGATGCATGAAATCATGCATGATATGCAAAAAATATGCTTGCAATTTAGCAATAAGTGTGCTAAGATTCATCTCAACAAATAAAAGGGAGTAGCGAAACGCCACGGGATCTGAAATAAAAACATCCCGTGCGGGTTTGAAACCGTCAGCCGATGTTGAGAAACATCCGTATCAAATGAGAACGCAAGACTTTTATTGTGGCAGATGTCATGATAGGAGTCTTTTTTTTATTTACAGGAGACTTCGTTGAATTTTCCTGTAAATGAGAAAAGCCCTCCGGGCAGGATTCTTTCTTGTCCTTCGACTCCTGAATACCAAACATGAACTGCCATCCGTTGCCAGCGAAAGAAGCGTGGCGGAGAGAGAGGAATGTATGAGCAGCCAAAGAGTAAAAAAAGAATTGTACGAAACTGCAATGACAGGAGAAAAGGCACTGACCAGCCTGATGTATGTACAGATGACACTGTATGCAGCAAAAAGCCAGAAAACGTATGCCAGGGTGCGAAGCGAGGGGCGTGCAAGGATGCGCCACACGGGGCTTCATATGAATCAGTATTTAAGAGCGGCAGGAAAGGATCTGGAAAGCTTTCGAAACCGTCTGAAAGAGACACATCTGCCGGAAGAGCTTCAGTCAAAGGCAGAAACATTTCTGGTCCAGACGGTACATGTTCTGGATGTGACGGAGAAAAAACAGATGTACCGCGGGGAACTGATCGGGCTGGAAGAGAAAGTAAAGGAAATAGCAGAACAGATCGAGGAGCTGCTGAAAAGCATGCGGGAGCTTGGAGTATAAGTCACCGTCTGGCAGGCTCTGCGTGACCCGTAACGTGTAGTATCCGCAGGGGAGTCGGCGAAGGGGAATGCGCATGGTGGACTTTTCAAAAACAAAATGTTAAGATAAAACATATGGTAACGATTCAGAGCCATGCGAAATAGAAGAGAAGATGCAGGAAAGAAAAGGAGTAAGAAACGTGGCAGAAGAAATTGCAATGAAGGTGATCGCCCGAATCCACACGGATTTCCCGGAAAAATTCGGGATTCCGAGGCAGAGCGGACTGATCGAAGAACTAAAGAGTACGATCGTTTTTGAACCGGAGTTCCGCGATGCAAATGCACTGCGTGGGCTGGAAGAATATTCCCATCTCTGGCTGATCTGGGAGTTTTCGGAAGCCGTGCGGGATACCTGGTCTCCGATGGTGCGGCCGCCGCGGCTTGGCGGAAATAAACGGGTCGGCGTATTTGCTACGCGTTCGCCGTTCCGCCCGAATCCGATCGGTCTTTCTTCGGTAAAGCTGGAATATGTGGAGCAGCACCCGTCGCTTGGCCCGGTATTGCACCTTACGGGGGCTGATCTGATGGACGGCACACCGATTCTGGACATCAAACCGTATCTGCCGCATGTAGACAGTCACGTGGAGGCGCTTGGCAGCTTTACGGAAAAGACGAAGGAATACTTTATTCCGGTTGAAATTCCGGACGAGCTGCTGGAAAAGGTTCCGACAGATCACCGTGCGGCGCTGAAAAAAGTGCTGGAGCAGGATCCGCGTCCATCGTATCAGAACAGCGAAGAACGCGTCTACGGACTTTCCTTTGCGGGAATGGAAATCAAATTCCAGGTAAAGGACGAGGTACTGCATGTTGTGGGAGTAGAAATGTGAGGAAGAAATAAAGATCGGGCGAAAAGACCGAAAGCAAGGATCGAAAGCGAAGACCGAAAGCAAAGATCAAAAGTGAAGATCAAAAGCAAAGATCGAGAGAAGAGACCAAAAGCAAGGATTAAGAGAAAAGATAGGAAGAAAAAATGGAACGAAATGTAGAGATAGATAAAATTTCAGATGGAAAACGATACGGAGCCAATGATCTTGTAAAAGTGGGCTGCGACGACTGCCGCGGATGCTCCGCCTGCTGTAATGGGATGGGAGATTCGATTGTACTCGACCCGATGGATGTCTACCGTCTGGAGAAAAAGCTGGGAAAGACGATGGAAGAGATTTTGCTGGCTGGGAACGTGGCGCTTCGTGTCGTGGACGGTGTTATTTTGCCACATCTGAAGATGACAGAGCAGTCAGACCAGTGTAGCTTTTTAAATGAAGAAGGCCGCTGCAGCATCCACGATGCGCGCCCGGGCTTCTGTCGGATGTTTCCACTGGGACGGCTGTATGAGGATGGAACATTTTCTTATTTCCTTCAGGTGAACGAATGTCCGAAGGAGAACAAGACGAAGGTCAAGGTCCGCCGCTGGCTCGATACGCCGGAGCTTGGGAAATACGAAGCCTTTACGACAGAATGGCATTATTATCTGAAGAAAAAGCAGAATGCGGCGCGCGAAAGCGAGGACGATGCATTCCGGCAGCAGATCAGCATGAACATTCTGAAGCTGTTTTATCTGCTTCCGTATGACGGAAATACAGATTTCTATACACAATTTGCAGCTCGAATGGAGCTTGCAGACACGATGTAACGTGTGTCTGAAAAATCTTTTCCGCAATCTGTAAGTCCCACTTTGCGGTCTGTTTTGTTCTCATTCGGCTGCCTTTAAGCGAAAACGTTATAAAAACAGGAGGGCAGGATTATTTATTATATCGTTTCGTGAGAAAACTTTCCTGCTCCGGCGTAGACCAGGAAGGCTTCCCGGGTCTCACGCCTCCGCCGGCGGCTGCAGAAAATGATCTGCCCATTTTTCAGCAGAACTTCGCCGGTTACCTGTACAAGGGAAACGTGGGCAAAGTTGATCAGCAGACCTTTTCCGCCGTGGAAAAAACGATCACTTGGTGTAAGGCAGACCGTCAGGTCGGCAAATGTGCAGCGGGTTGTAAAATCTCCCTGAATGGTGTGGAGAATCAGTCGGTGCTGGCAGGCTTCAACGTAAATCAGGTCGTTCAGCGCCAGCCGGTATTTTTGGGAAACACCCTGTGAGATAATGACTGGAATTTCGAGCAGAACAGAATCGTTCGGATCGAGTGGGAATATTAATTTGGAATACAAAAAAAACACCTTCTGGAAAGCATACCGTTTGCGTCGAAGTGCAGCCGTTCAAGTCGAAGCGGTTGTCCGGCGCAAAGAAACATGATAGGGTACAAAATAAAAGTAGGAGGGAGCATTACAGCAAACGTCATAAAATTACAAAATGTAGTTTAGCATAGTGGCAGGATCTCATTCAAGCCGAATTGCCGCACTTCTGTTAAAATCGTTCGACAGATAACGATGCCGGATGGCTTAAAGAGTCGAAAAAAGTAAAAAAAAGGAACGATAGGCAGAAAAAACAGCAGAAAAATCGAAAGAAAATCGAAAGAAAAGGAGGTCGAGAAGATTGACGATGCGAGATGGGTTTGGTATAATATTCCAAAAACAATTATTATATATAACATTGTAAAAGAATAAATATCATATGGAGAGAAATATGAACAGAGAAGTAGAAACAATCAGAGAAAAAGTACATACAACAGCAGATGCAGCATTATTTTTATGCTTTCAGGAAGTGAAGGGAAGCCATTCCAAAGGAGTGATCCGGCTGCCGCTGCTTCACTATGACATTCCGTTTGAGGGATACGGAGAAATGCTGCTTCGGATGAACCGCATTTATGACCTGCTCGGCATGCCGGATGCGGGAAGCTGTATGCGGAGCCTTTCAGAAGGGGAAAAAGAAGAGTGGGAATTTACAGATGAAATGAAGAACAATCAGGATACAACGCTTCCAGCCGGAACCGAGCGTATGGTCAGTATTCAGATTCAGTTCCGACAGCACTGTAGTCTGCAGGGATTTCTGATCTGCGGAAAACAGAAAGCAGGTTTTCGTTCAGCACTTGAAATGCTGTATTTACTGGAAGATTGTCTGCAGGAACAGGATAACTGAATACGGGAGAAAAACGCAACAGAATGAGAGTGGGAGCTATGAAGGAAGAAAAAAAGATCAGAAAGAAAATAAAAATTGAGGATTTGCTGCCAAGAGATCCCATCCGGGTGGATCTCGATGCAATCCTGGGCTATGTGAAGGGAAAAACAATCCTGGTAACAGGCGGAGGCGGTTCGATCGGAAGTGAGATCTGCCGCCAGCTGGCCGGACACGACGTCGGGCATCTGATCATTTTTGACATCTACGAAAACAATGCGTACCAGATTCAGAAATCTCTGGAATGGGAGTTCCCAGATCTCAATTTGACCGTACTGATTGGTTCTGTGCGGGATGAGCGGAGGCTGGAATCAATTTTTTCGAAGTACCGGCCGGACATCGTCTTTCACGCAGCAGCCCACAAGCATGTGCCGCTGATGGAGGACAGCCCGAATGAAGCGATTAAAAACAATGTTATTGGAACCTTAAAAACGGCGCGCACAGCAAGCCATTATCAGGTAAAGAAGTTTATCCTGATATCAACAGACAAGGCAGTCAACCCGACCAACATCATGGGAGCGAGCAAGCGGCTCTGTGAGATGGTGATTCAGCTGATCGGAAGACACAGCACGACAGAGTTTGCGGCAGTGCGCTTTGGAAATGTACTGGGAAGCAACGGAAGTGTCATTCCGCTGTTCCGCCGTCAGATCGAACATGGCGGTCCGGTGACGGTTACGCATCCGGATATCATTCGATATTTTATGACGATTCCGGAGGCAGTCAGCCTGGTACTTGAGGCAGGCGCCTATGCGAAAAACGGTCAGATCTTTGTCTTGAATATGGGAGATCCGGTCAGAATCGCAGATCTGGCAAAAAATATGATCCGCCTTTCCGGGTATGAGCCGGAAAAAGAAATCAAGATCAAATATATTGGCCTGCGGCCCGGCGAAAAGCTGTATGAAGAGCTTCTGATGAATGAAGAGGGCATGCAGACAACAGAAAACAGCCGGATTTTTATCGGCAGACAGATTGCATTTGATGAGAAAGTATTCCGGGAGCAGATAAAGGAACTCGCGAAGGAAGCGGAAAACGAATGTCCGGACATCTGTTATCTGGTAAAGAAAATGGTACCGGAATACCAGTACGAAGGAGAAAAACAGGGATGACGGACCTTCATGTACATATTCTGCCGGGAGTGGACGACGGATCCCCGAATTTGTCCACCTCCCTTGAAATGGCAGAAATGGCGGCACAAAGCGGGGTACGCATCCTCGCGGTGACGCCGCATGCGAACCAGACGGGAATCGAAGGCGTGGAGGACGGATACGTCAACTACGAATCGGAACAGTTAGAAGAGCAATTTTACCGTCTGGAGAGGGAAATCAACAGAGAACACATTCCCATCAGCCTGGTGCGCGGTATGGAAATCATGAGCATCGGACCGCTGGGGGAAAAAATCAGAGAGAGAAAGCTGATACCGCTCCATGAGAGCCGCTATTATCTGATCGAGGTGCCGTTTGATATGGCGCCGGACGGAATCAGAAAGCGGCTGCTGGAATTTCCGGCGATGGGAAAAATCCCGGTGCTGGCGCATCCGGAGCGGTATTTCTGCGTGCAGGATACACCGGAGCTTCTATACGAATTCCGGGAAATGGGCGCGGTTTTGCAGATCAACAAAGGAAGCGTGTTTGGAAGATTTGGAGAAGAGGCGGAGCGGACAGCGAGGTTTTTGCTGGACAACCGCCTTGCAGGCTGTGTGGCAAGCGATGCCCATGGAGCTGATTACCGGACCACGGACATGCGGCCGGTCCGGCAGTTTCTGGAGGAGCGGTATGGAGAAGCGTATGCACAGCTTTTATTGAAAGTGAATCCGAGAAGAATCCTGGAGGACCGTCAGATTTTCTATGAACCGTCCCAGGAGCGAAAACGGAAAAGACGCTGGTTCCTCTAAAAACAGGAAGAATAGCGTTACAGAAACGAAAGGAGCATCTTTGATATGCACAAAACGAGAGCGGCAGTTCTCATTCTGTTTCTGGCTTCCACACTTGCCTTTGGCGGGTGTCTGGTGCGGCAGCAGACGGGAAAAGACGGAAAAGGGCCGGAAATTACGATGGACAACAGTGAGATTTCTGCCAGCATCCATGCAGAGGAGTCAGAACTTCTGGCCGGAGTAACTGCTTACGATAAAAAAGACGGCGATGTGACGAGTTCTCTTGCTGTGGAACATATTTCGAATTTTGTGGAAAAGGGGCGGCGGAAAATCAGTATCGTCGCCTTTGATTCCGATAACCACGTTACGCATGCGGAGCGGGAACTGGTGTATAACGATTACACCTCACCGGTTTTTTCCCTGGATCGTCCGCTGCGGTTCAGCCTGAATGCGGATGACCTGACAGAGGGACTTTCCGCGGAGGATTGCCTGGACGGAACGATTACCGACCGCATCCGGATTTCCTATGAGGATGAGATCAGCAGTACACCGGGACTGTACCACGTGACATATTCGGTTGCAAACCGTGCCGGAGATGTGACAAGCCTTCCGGTGACAGTAGAACTCTACGATCCGGCAGAGGAGAACGGAAAGCCGCAGATTACCCTGAGTGATTATTTGATTCATCTGGACCTGCAGCAGCCATTTGACCCGCAGGCATATCTGGAAAGCGTGAGTGTGGATCAGATGCTGTATGAAAAGAGAGAAGACGGTGCGCTTCATGCAGCTTCGTATGAAGAAGAGCTCCTGGGAGAAAATCAGTTTTCCATTGACAATCCGGTCGATACCGGCAGTGCGGGTGTTTATGAAGTGACATACACTGCGACAGCGGCGGATGGGCAGACAAGCTCCGTTCGCCTGATCGTCTGTGTAAACGAATAGGGGGGATCCAGATGGGAGAATACGACAGAACAGGAAACGGGCAGAACAGCAAAACAGACTGGGATCTCCGAAGTATCCTGTGCGACATTGCAAAAAACTGGTGGGTCATCCTTCTGATTGCCTGTTCGGCGGCGATGATAACCTATACCGTATTGACGACCGTACATAAAGACCGGTATACGGTAAAAACAACATTTGCCGTTATGGGGCGCGGCGTGGATGCAAATGCAGCATCGAGCCTGTCGGCCACATATGAGATGGCACAGAAATTTGAAGCAATCCTGGAAAATACGATTCTGAAGAAAAAAGTGATGGAGGAGCTTAACCTGTCCTCCTTTCCGGCAAAAATGAATGCTTCCATTGTGCCGGAATCCAATCTGATGGAACTGTCAGTGACCGCAGATTCGCCGGAAATGGCATTTCGGATTTTAAAGTCGGTGCTGAACAATTATACGAGCATTTCCGACTATATTATTCCGAATGTAGTGTTGGAGACACTGCAGCAGCCGCAGGTATCCGGCGTGCCATCGAACCAGATTCCGATCAAAAAATACGCCGCGACCGCATTTCTTGCGGCAGCCCTTGCTATGGCGGCACTCATCGGACTCTTTTCCTTTCTGCGGGATACCGTCAAAAATGAGGCAGAATTCACCCGCAAAATTGATGCGGATCTGCTGGGCGTTGTGTATCACGAAAAGAAGAAGAAAAACAGCTCCATGCTGATTACCAATCCGGCGCGGAGCTTTCCGTATGTGGAATCCTTAAAGCGTATTGCGTCGCGTGTGCGGGGGCGCCTGGACCGAAAAGGCGGAAAAGTGCTGCTGGTGACCAGTGTAGCGGAAAATGAAGGAAAATCGACCCTTGCGGCAAATCTGGCGCTTGCCCTTGCAGAAGAGCAGAACCGTGTACTGCTTTTGGACTGCGATTTCCGACAGCCGGCGTTACATAAAATCTTTGAAATCCCGGAAAAAGACGGAAAGGATTTCGGAAAGGTTGTCCTCGGAAAAGAGTCGGCATCCGGCGTTTTTGAGAAATACAAGGATACCAACATGTATACCGGAATCTGCCGTGATCATCTGGAAGAGCCGTCTCTTGCAATCGGCGGCGAGATTTTCCGCCGGATTCTGGAGACATGCCGGACCAATATGGACTACATTATTCTGGATACGCCGCCGATGGGAATGACGGCGGACGCAGAAGAGCTTGCAGAGTATGCCGATGCGGCGGTTCTTTCCGTGCGGCAGGACGGCGTACTGACGAGGGATATCAATGATGCGATTGATGCATTGAACCAGAAAGAGGAAAAAGTGATCGGCTGTGTATTTGGAAATGTTTACCCGGGATTCGGTGAGCGGATCGGCAACAGCTACGGTTACGGATATGGATACGGCACCTACAGCAGGGCAGAACGATAAGAGGGAGCAAAGAGCATGAGCAGAGAAACGTATGAAACCTATTCGGCAGAACCGGAGAAAATCGATCTGATCGCCTTTCTGGCAGAATATTTCCAGGCATTCCGAAAATTCTTTTTGGGCGTGCTGATTCTTGTGATCCTCATGGGCGGCGGCTCCTTTCTGACGGCAAAGCTGCGGTATCGGCCCATGTATGAGGCGTACACCTCATTTGTGGTCGGATCAAACCGCGCGGTCGGCTATTCCTATTATGACAATGTGACGGCGCAGCAGCTTGGAAAAACCTTCCCTTATATCGTAACAAGCGGTGTATTAAAGGATGTAGTAGCGCGGGATCTTCAGGTGGGAGCAGTGACATCCCAAATTGAGGCGAGCGTGATGGAAAACACCAACCTGTTCACGATTCGTGTCAAAGATTCTTCACCGGATACGGCGTACCGCGTACTTCAGTCCGTTATAACCAATTATCCGGAGGTGGCGGAGTACATTATCGGTGCGACAACGCTGACAGTGGTAGACGACAGCGGCGTACCGGTATCCCCGATCAACAGCCAGGATGCGGTACATGCCGGAATGATCGGAGCAGCGGCGGGACTTGCTGTTGCACTGCTTTTGATCTTCATCTATGTGAGAACAAGAAAAACAATTCGCCAGGCAGAGGATGTGAAAAAGCTGACGAACGCAACGTTCCTTGGAAATCTGCCGGAGGCGAAAATCAAGAAACGAAGCAACGTAAAAGAACAGACCATCACGATCTGTAACCCCAAAGTGCCGGATTCCTTCAAAGAAGCGATGCAGCTGATCCGGACAAGAACAGAGGACGGGCTTGGAAAAACCGACTGCCCGGTTCTGCTTGTGACAAGCTCTGTGCCGGGAGAAGGAAAGACAACCGTTGCCGTGAATCTCGCAGAAGCATTCGCAAAGAAGAAATACCGCGTAGTGTTGCTGGACGGAGATCTGCGAAATCCGTCGGTGCTGAAGTGTATCGGACTTTCCGAGCGGAAAGGACGTGGAATCATAGGAGTGCTGAAAGGACAGATCAGCCTGGATGAGGCACTTACCGATTATCGTGATCTGTCACTGAAAATCCTGCCGGGTGTCGGAAGTACACAGAATCCGGCGGGTCTGTTGCGTTCCGCACGGATGAAAACGGTGATTGAAAACCTGAAAGAGGATGCGGATCTTCTGATTATTGATACGCCGCCATGCGGAGTGCTGTCAGATGCATCCCTTTTTGGCGGAATCGCAGATTCTGCAGTTCTTGTCGTACATCAGGGAACGACAAAGGACCGTGAAATACAGAGGGCACTGGAATTCTTCGAGGATTCGCGAATTCCGGTCTGCGGCTATGTACTGAACGGCGTGCCGGAGGGTGCGACAGGCTATGGATACAGCAGCCATGGTGGTTATGGCTACGGAAAATATAGTTATGGTTACGGAAAATACGGCTATGGAAAAGAAAAAGAAGGCCGGAGAAGTAACCAGTCGGTGAAAGAATAGGGGGAAGAAAACATGAGGGAATCTGGAATTTATCAAATGTATCTGAAAAATCTGCTGGACCGGCTGCTTGCATTGGTTGGAACGGCTGCACTGTCGTGGCTGCTGATTCTGCTCGGCATAGCAATCCATCTCGACTCGCCGGGACCGATTTTCTTCCGGCAGAAGCGGGCAGGAAAGAACGGCACGTATTTCTACATATATAAATTCCGCACGATGCGTATCGATACCCCACATGATATGCCGACCCATATGCTGAACAATCCCGATCTTTTCATCACAAAAGTCGGACGTTTTCTCCGGAAAACATCCCTCGATGAGCTGCCGCAGCTCTTTAATATCCTGAAGGGCGATATGGCACTGGTTGGCCCGCGTCCGGCACTCTGGAATCAGGATGACCTCCTTGCGGAGCGGGAGCGGTACGGTGCAAACAGCGTCCGTCCGGGACTTACCGGCTGGGCACAGATCCATGGACGCGATGAGCTGCCGATCCGGCAAAAAGCGGAGCTGGATGGATATTATGTGCATCATATCCAGCTCAAAATGGATCTGGAATGTCTCTGGAAAACAGCAGGAGCTGTACTGCGACAGGATGGAATTCACGAAGGCAGACTGGAAAAACAGCAGATGCAGGGTGCAAAAGAGGCTGTGAAGGTTGGGAAATAGAAGAAGATAAAAAAGATAGAAAAAGACAGAGAAAGATAGAAAAAACAGCAAAAGATAGAAAAAGTAGTAAAAGACAGCAAAAGATAGAAAAAATAGCAAAGATAGCAAAAGATAGGAAGAGACGGGCAGAATGTTTTTGGGGATGAAAGCATGCTGCCCCGTTTTGCACAGAAGCTGGAAAATAATGAGAAAAGTAATTGCATATTGATTGAAAGATGATATAATTTATAAAGAAAAATAATGAAATTAGTAATGAAACAATGCGAAATATTACACCGAAACAGGAAAGAAAAATGAAAAAACGAATTCTAATTGTAACCAATCATTCGTATATGTTCTGGCAGTTTCGCAAAGAATTGGTGGAAGCATTGCAGAAAGAGCATGAAGTGATTCTTGCCATGCCATTTGTCGGACATGAAGAAGATTTTCGGAAAATGGGAATCGAGTGTATTCCCGTATCCATGAACCGACGTGGTGTGAATCCCTTTGCTGAGGCAAAGCTGTTGCGGGATTATAAGCGGCTTCTGCAAAAAATCAGCCCGGACTTTGTGCTTACATATTCCATTAAACCAAATATCTATATGGGTCTGCTCTGCAGTTGCAAAAAGATTCCCTATTATGCCAACGTACAGGGACTTGGAACTGCATTCCAAAAACCAGTACTGGCCGGATTTGTTACGGTACTGTATCGAATCGCTTTCCGAAAAGTAAAATATGTCTTTTTTGAAAATAAAGAAAACGCCCGCGAATTTGGCGAACGAAACATCGTATCGGCAGATCGTCAGGTTGTCCTGCCCGGTGCGGGAATCAACCTGGAAAAATACAAAATGGAACCTTATCCGAACCACAGCCGTGTCCATTTTCTGTATCTCGGACGAATCATGAAAGAAAAAGGAATAGAAGAACTCTTTTATGCCGTTCGGCGGCTGAAAGAAGAAAACGAAGACTTTGTCCTTGATCTGGCCGGATTCTTTGAAGATATCTACAAAAAGCAGGTAGAAGAACTGGAACAGCTTGGAATCGCCCATTTTTACGGCTTTCAGTCAGACCCGCGCCCATTTTATACAGAAGCAGACTGTGTCGTTCTTCCCAGCTATCATGAAGGCATGAGCAACGTCCTCCTGGAAGCAGCGGCAACCGGCCGCCCTGTCATTACAAGCAATATCCCGGGCTGCCGGGAAAGCGTAGAAAATGGAAAAAGCGGTCTGCTGGTTGAAGCAAAAAACAAAGAGATGCTGTACCAGGCAATGAAAAAGATGCTGCATTGCAGCAGAGAAGAACGGGAAAAAATGGGAAAAGCAGGAAGAGAGAAAATGAAAAGAGAGTTTCGGAAGGAAGCTGTGGTGGACAGAACGGTGAGGAGTCTGGAGTAAAAACAGGCAAAGACAAATCGGAGTGGAAACTTATGAGGGAAATGGGATTTGGAGAAAAAGCTAAACGGATGATAGAGAGCAGCTTATAAATACAGGTTCTTTGGGGAGAAGTAGTGCGAGGGATTGGACGTGTGCATATAAGCTGTTTTATATTTGAGAATTGAGAAATTGGGAAAGAGTGAGGGGATTGGATTATAAAAGGGAACTGGAGAGAATGACATGACATTGACGAATTATTGGTGGTTGCTGATTTGGATTTTCATTGGAGGAGTGTTAGCGCTTTTTATTCCAAAGCAGCAGGAACTGGTAAATGGGAGAAAAGTAGAACGATGGACGATGCCGACAGCATTGATCCTGATTGCGCCGTATATCGTATGGGCGGGATTTCGGTCGAATGCTTTTGGAGATAGCATTATAACAGACCGTGGTTTTATGAGAGGACTCATGAGCAGTTACATATGAGTTTTTTTTCGGTTTAATTTCGGTTTAATGAGATTCATTAAAAAGATTTATCAGCATCATTTTCTGTTCCTCGGACAGGCATTGATTGTGTTGTGAGTAATGTTTCTGGGCAATTTCAATTCCCCCGAGGCTGATCATGGCGCGCATATGCCAAAACTGAATATCTCCATTTCCCGGTTCCAGATTCAGTGCTGCATTGGAAACAGAATACATTTCCGAATATGCTTCTTCCTGGTAGAGAAGCGGGAGCAACTCCATAATTGCTTTTAAATAGGACAGATGATAATAGGCACGCTGATTATCCAGCCAGGCATCGCCAGTATAATTCGGAAGAAATTCATGCTCATACAACTGTGTAGCCTGACGGAGATAATGGATCTTTTCTTTGCGGGAAGAGGATGGCAGCATCCTATACCGGTAAAAGCTTTCAAACAATCCTGCGTCTGTCACAAGATGGATGTTGGGATTCAGGTAATAGTTGCCGGTTTTGTCCGAAATCACAAGGTTATCCGGGAAGATCGGGTTGAGAATGTTTCGGGTACGATGGACAACGTTCTTTACCTGTTTGACAGGTGAATCTACTTCCGCGTTAGGCCATAAAGCATCGGTCAGTTCCCGCTGAGATACTTTCCGGCTTCGGTGGAGTAATAGGTAGGCTACCAGGCGCACGGCGAGAGATGATGTAATCTCACTTTCTGTCAGAGTTCCAAAGTGTGTTGTAATTGAAAGACCGCCGAATACTTTTATGAAAACGTCACTGTCCGTTTTACATTTCTTCTGGCTTGCGGCCATATTCAGACGATCCATCAACTTGAATTCATTTCGTTCGGTTGCACAGACATAGGACAAAGCCTGCAGCATTCCGTATAGACCGACATACCGTCTCGGATTGCGGATATAAATGTAGCCGGAGGTGCGTTTATAATATGGAGCAACAGCTAATATCTGAATGGACATTTTATTCATAATGCCATTTTCATAAGGGGAAAGTACCTGGGAATCTTTCGGTTCCTGAACGTCAAAAACATCGTTGTGCATGATTTTTTCGTAGAGATATGGTGTTTCATCCGCTGTAACATTGATCACGCGCCCTTCATAGCTAACGATGCCTTCTTTGCAGTGCTCGGAAACACAGACACCGTAGCCGAGTTCCAGATTGGTTTCAACGAGAGCCGCGCTGTCGCAGTCATAAAAAGACCGGGCAATATCCAGACATTTGTCAACGATAAGCCCGGGATTTTCCCCACCGCGCAGAACGGCTTCCAGACCAGTCAGAGTGGCTTCAAAATTTTCTACATATTCCTGATACTCTGGATGTTGTTTTTTCTCATGTGCTGCAATGAGCATGATAATCTCCTCCTCACTTTTCCTATAGAAAAAGGCGGCAGAGAATCTCTTGAGAGATTATGTCTGTCGCCTGAATTGTTGTATTCTACTTCGCTACCTATTCGGGCGACGTTTACTATCTGTTTACAAGAAAACAATTTCGTAAGTCGATGATCAGCACAGCTTCGGTGTCGTTTGTGAAGTAGATCATTGATTGTGATTTCTTCAATCAGGATGAAGAAATTCAGCTTCCCCATTTTGCAAATGTAGAGGGATATATAAAGTCATTATAGCACGGATCAGAAGAACTTTCATCGACTTTTCATCGACAAAAAGTGTGCTTTTTTGACAATGGAGTGGGTCATTTAGGAGTTTTGCTACGATGAAAAAGAAAAAGAACAATATTGGGTAGCGGGAGCGTTGCGAGAGGTGGGAAGTCAAGAGCAAGATTCGGCTTGTAGCACAATGGTGTAGCACATGGAATGTAGCACACCGATTTTTGTGCCCCTGCGCCATATCTTGCTGGGGATTTCGCTTCCCCAGACCCTCGAGGATTTTCAGGATGGAATCCACCTGAAAATGTCATTGCTTCCCAATGACGGAAGGAGCCTTTTTGCATGAAGAAAAAAGTCACTTATAATCCTGAACTGCGTACCCATATTGCCCATGCCCGGCTGAACGATGAGGAATGGGAACAGTTCATGTCCCAGCTGCAAAAGCTGGGTGTTTCGCAGTCGGATTTTATCCGGCAGGCGATTACCACAGCACAGATTAATGTAACTGTGCAGCCGGTTTGTAACAGTGATACGCTGGATGAGATCGCAGCACAGTGCGGGAAGATTGGGAGCAACATTAACTAGATTGCGCACTGGCTGAATGGCGGGAATCCTATGGAAGCAAGGCTGTTAAAAGAATGCCGCCATGGGCTTGCAGATTTGAGCCGGATTAAGCAGGAACTGGAGAAGCTGGCAGGTGATGCCTGATGGCCATTCTGAAACACATTGCAAGTAAAAATGCAGATTACACAGAGACGGAACGGTATCTGACGTTTCAGCATGATGAGAATACCGGCAGGCTGATAAGAGATGAAGAAAGTTACCCGATTCCGAGAGAAAAGTATTTACTGGAGGGCCTTAACTGCGATCCTCAGACATTTGCACGGGAATGCCGGAAAGTGAATCAGCGATATGGAAAAAACAAACGGAAATCGGAAATTAAAACTCACCATTATATCATCAGCTTTGACCCCAGGGATCAGGCGCTGGGGCTGACCATGGAACAGGCCCAACAGATGGGAATGGAGTTTGCAAAGAGGCACTTTCCTGGTCATCAGATAATGGTCTGTACTCATGAGGATGGTTCCAATGGAGCCGGAAATATTCATGTTCACATTGTATTGAACAGTGTGCGGATGCTGGATACAGAACCACTTCCGTATGAGATGCGTCCCTGTGATACCAGAGCGGGATTCAAACATAACTGTACGAAACCTTTTCTGGAATACATTCAAAAAGAAGTCATGGAGATGTGCCAGCAACAGGGACTGAATCAGGTGGATCTGCAGCACTCTGATCGGCGCGTAACCAATGAGGAATACCGGGCAGACCAGCGTGGTCAGGAAAGGAAAGAACGGGCAGAAAAGCAAGCCGACACAACCGCAAAGCCGACAAAGTTTGAAACGGAAAAAGAGAAGTTGCGGCAGGCGATTTTGACGACAATTCAGGAAAGTGTCGATACGGAAGAATTTAAACGGAAACTGTTTGAAATCTACGGCATCCAGGTCAAAGAAAGCCGTGGCAGATATAGCTACCTGCTACCAGAAAGGAAGAAAGCGATTACTGGGAAAAAACTTGGTGATGCGTTTGAAAAAGCTGCGGTAGATGCTGCAATTTTGGGAACTGTGCCAATCACTTTTGTTCAAGTTGAGCAAAAGTTGGAATCGCAAAGAAATCGGTAGATCACGGGCACGGAATCCATTGGCCGTGTGGTTGATATGGAGCATAATGAGAAAGTAAAAACCAGTGCCGGATATGAACAGTGGGCAAAGATACATAATCTGCAGGAACAGGCAAAAACGTTTAATTTCCTGACAGAAAACGGTCTGCTGGATGCAGAAAAGCTGGATGACATTTTAGCTGAAGTAACTGCTGATTTCAAGCAGAAAAAAGAAGAAATGAAAGTGACAGAAACCCGCCTGAAAGAGGTGAACCGGGAGCTGCGTCTGCTGGGTCAGTATTTCAGTACCATGAATAGTTACCGGGCTTACTACAAAGCTGGAAATAAGAAAGCATTTCGGGATGCCCACCGGTCAGATCTGGATTTACATGATGCTGCGCATAAGGAACTTCTGGAAATTTTTGAGAACGGAAAATTTCCCAGTATCCAGGCTTTGAAAGAAGAAAAAGCATCATTGACGTCAAGGAAGAAAGTACAATATTCCACATATCAGGAAATCCGGGAACAGTGGATGGAGCTGAACAAGATTTCTCAAAACAGGGACAGTTTTCTGGTATGTCAGCCGGAGAAGAAACCGGTCGATCTGGGATAAAACAAACACAGCCTGGCAAAGCATTTTTCGCTTAGCCAGGCTATTAGTTATCTTCAAGCATGATTTCGATAACGCGCATAATACGGTCATACTTTTTGGGGTCAGCTTCAGATAATTTGCCGTTCAGTAAAGATTGGTCGATTAGATTGTGTTTTCCAGTCAGCAAATAGTCCGTTGAAACTCCAAGTGCCCGACTGAGTTTCACAATATTTTCGGGCCGGAGAGCTTTTTTTCCAAGCTCCGCAGTTGAGATTGTCTGGTAGCTGAGGCCTGCCAGATTTGCCAGCCCCTCCTGTGTCAGCCCTTTCTTTTTTGGAGTGAAAAAATACGTTGTCCCATACCGGTCAGCGTTTCATTCATCGCCACTCCTCCTCTATATCAGTTATTATAGATGCTATGAGCAGAAAAATTAACAGACTATGGTGGAATCCCAATTGTCATAGCAATATAATAATAAAAGAAATTTTGAAAGGGTGTGTAAAGAATGGAACGGAAGAAAACAGTATGCTTTACTGGACATCGACCGGAGAAACTGACGGCCTCCAAAGATGCAGTTATTCATACGCTGATACGATTGAGCAGGTACATCAGGACGGTTATATATGTGTGATCACTCCAAACGTTTGATCACTGTGTGGAATGGACAGTCTTCTGGAACTGCGAATACGATTCGCTACACCCAGAAGATGGGAATTGAAGTCGTTTTTCTCAAACCGGACGCATGAAATTATAAAATTTAAATACGAAGATCCCTGCCAGACTGTAACAAGGTCTGGCATTTGTTTTGTTCATAAGACAGAAAAATCAAGTTGGTTGATGTGTATCCTCCTGATAGAAAAAATGGTTCACAGAATTGAAAATTTCCTACTTGAAATTAGAGAAAAGCATTTGGAAAAACGCGATTTGCATGGTATAATTAAAAATTGGAAATCTATATCTTCTTGCTATTTGCGATAAGGCATATCGAAACTTTTATGGTGAGATGATATGATAAAGATGGCAAAAGCGACATGAAGTGAGAAAATTCATATCGTTTTCATATATGCTGACTTTCCAGATGAATTTAGCATCGGAACTGCTACTGGTGCAGAAAAAAAGAAAGGAACACAGATATGACATTAACGAATTATTGGTGGTTGCTAATATGGCTCGTTGTAGCCGGTGGGCTCTTGTCAATTATGGTGCCTAAAAGGCAAGTGCAAGTATTAGGGAAAACGGAGTATAGATGGAGTTGGCCAGCTGCAATTTTTCTTATTTGTCCATATGCCGTGTGGTGTATGAATAGGAAAAATTTTGGCGACACGGAAGTATATCGCCAGACTTTCTATAGTATCCCGACATCATTGGGGCAATTATCGGCCTATTTAACAGAAAATACAAAAGATCAAGGCTTTTCAATTTTTACTGGAGTTTTGAAAACTATTATTGGAAATAACGATAAAATGTTTTTCCTAATTATTGCTATATTCCAATTATTATGTATTGTGTATTTTTTTAGAAATTATTCTAATGATTATTTAATGTGCATGTTTATGTTTGTAGCATCTACAGATTATTTATCATGGATGTTTAACGGGATGAGGCAGTTTATTGCAGTATGTATTGTTTTACTTGCTTTTGGGTTGGTGTTGAAGAAAAAATATATCCCTGCAATTGCTATTATTTTGTTGGCATCTACCATCCATGGATCTGCGCTATTGATGCTGCCACTTATATTTGTTGTTCAAGGAAAAGCATGGAATAAACGTACGTTACTCATGATTTTTGGGGTTGGCCTGGCAATCATGTTCATGGGACAGTTTACATCTATTCTGGATTCGTTGTTGGCTGAAACACAGTATAGTGATTTGGTTACAAATGAGATATGGATAAATGATGATGGCACAAATATACTAAGGGTTTTATTTTACTCAATTCCAATGATACTCTCATTGGTTGGAAAACGGTTTGTAGATGAAGAAAATTCTCCAGTTATAAATATGTGTGTGAATTGTTCAATCTGTACATCTGTGATCTATGCGCTTAGTGCGGCTTCTTCAGGAATATACCTAGGAAGGCTCCCTATTTATACAACGTTACCAGGATATGTCTCTTGTGTTTGGCTTATTGAGCATATGTTTACAAAAGAATCAGCGCGGTTGGTAAAAATTGTGTTAATAGGCAGTTATATAGTTTTCTTTTATTATCAATTACATATTGCATGGAGTGTTCTGTAAGAGAGGAAAGATTAATGATTAGAGTTTTACATATTGTGACATATATGGGACGTGGTGGATTGGAAACGATGTTAATGAACTATTACCGTCATATTGATCGTAATAAAGTTCAATTTGATTTTTTGGTTCATCGTGACTTTGAAGCGAATTATGATCAAGAAATATTGTCATTGGGAGGTAGGATATATCATATATCTCGATTAATACCATGGAGTAAAATATATCGTAATAAATTAAAAAAATTTTTCCATGAACACCCAGATTATAGAATCATTCATGTTCATCAGGATTGTTTGAGTTCTGTTGCATTACAGTGCGCAAAAGAATGTAACGTGCCGGTTCGCATTGCTCATAGCCATAATAGCAGCCAAGATAAAAATATAAAATATCTTTTTAAATGTTATTATATGAGAAAAATACCTGTTTACGCGACTGATCTTTTTGCTTGTAGTGATCTGGCAGGAAAATGGATGTTCGGAGGTGAGCCATTTCAAATCATTTTTAATGCTATAGATGCGGAAAAATATGTATATTCTTCTGAGGTAGCAAGAAGGGTACGTAATGATTTGAAAATAGATAAAGATTATGTAATAGGGCATGTTGGACGGTTTAATCCACAAAAAAATCACGCTTTTTTGCTTGATGTATTTGCTGAATGTGTAAAAATAAATGCTAATGTAAAGCTAATTCTTGTAGGAGATGGGACCGGAAAAAAACAAATTCAAGATAAAGTAGAATCGCTGGGGATTAAAAATAATGTAATATTTATGGGTGTACGTACAGATGTAAATGAGTTGCTCCAAGCGATGGATGTGTTTGTGTTTCCTTCATT